>JAAUXT010030768.1_pt1 | contig 13703 bp, 12 predicted proteins | sample 7278171 | NCBI WGS metagenome assembly JAAUXT01 (sample SAMN14350112, study PRJNA611818) | marine sediment metagenome | isolation source: surface marine sediment (1.8m) | place: French Polynesia: Moorea | collected 2018-08 | reverse complement strand
TGACACAGAAATCGCATCGCACAATGGGAATAGGTCCAGTTGGTGCGACTGGATGGTGCATCGCAGCAGAGAGTCACAGCTGAGTGTGTCCCATCCATTGAAAATGCCTTGCAGCGATCAAGCGACCCGACTCCGCACTGCTGCGACTGCGATTCACCCATCCAGTCGCGCGACTCGCCATCCAGATCGGGGTTCAGTGTGTCCGCACCCTTATTCTTTCACTCCGTCAAAACTCAATTTTTGGAATCCTTCACGAGTTTATTTTGCGATAAATGTTGCAGAAAAATTAAGTTCTTGACTTTTGAACTCCTCTCAATTTTGACGCACTGCACTTGCAACTCCGCAGTCGGGCGTGCAAAATCAGAGCGAGTGGTGCACCCGAAATTATCATTCCAGGTTCCAAGTGGGGTGGACCGTGTCCAGAGAATCCCGCGATTGGCCACCTGCATAAATGTTGAGTCTCCAAGAGTCAGATATTGGCTGTGAAATTGTGTGAATTTGGAAATGTCTGGCTTTGTGGCAGTGGAACCGACTGGATTTGGGATGAAGGTGGCATTCTTCAATTCTATCAGTGCACGCATGCCGAAGCCCTCTTCTTTTTTGGGCGGGAACATTTTGTTTCCCACGGATGCAGAATGGGGACAGTTTTGTGCGACGGGATGATTTCCATATGTGGAGGAGGTACAAATAAAGCAAGATGGCGACAGGTGGGCTGCAGGGTCGCTCGCTCGTAACATCAACATAAATTTTCGCGCACTCCGGAATGTTTCGATGATATTTTTGAGCATCATAGGATTGTGAATGTTTGTGGATTTCCGTCGTCGAGTGATCTGAAAGCGGTAGGGACATTTCATGTGTCTAAACGTATTTTAGTTGTCGGTGTCACAATATCGCCCGTCAGTTCAGTGACAAGTGCAGGGAGCAAAGTGGTGGGTTAGATTCCATGTTCTGTCAAAATTGAAACTGTTTGCTCCACAATAGATCACACAAAAGAGCATATTCCTGCATTTTCAAGATAATATTTGCAAAGTTACCCGTCTCAAAGAGCAAAAGGTTACAGACCTGATCGAGGCACAACACATTCAGGTTTTCCTTGCGTGCAAGCAAATGAATTGCCATTCTGGTCATCACCAGAAAAGGATCAGCAAAAGGTCAAGCGGCATTGCAAGTCGACATTGTAACACTGAACGTTTCACCAGAAATGATTTTCACCCAAGGTATAGACCTGTTATTCGAAAGAGCAGATTTGACAAGAGGCTCCCTTTTGAGAAGCTGCAGGGGTTGAAATTATTTGTGGCAATATAGTCTACTCTTATGCACCCAAAAGGTTACATTGAAACAGGTCACCCAGTTCTTGTTCCGTTCTTTTCCGTGTACAGCAATAGACCACTGAAAATATGACGATGCAACCAGATGCATTGAGTTGCATATTATCTAATCCAATTGAGCAGTGAATAAAAGTTGTCTGAAAATCCACTCACTTTGCCTTGCATTTTCAGAGTGAGTTTGATGAAAAATTGCGACAGATCAAAGGTGTCCTTCCAAATTCACAGACCTCAACATTTGATGTCCGAAGTACAGCAAACAAAAACACGAGGTCGCAGACCCACTGCTCGAGAAAAAGATGCAAACAGTGACTTTTTGCAGGTTAGCGATGGCAGACGTCACTATGCGGCTGATCTGGTACCGGCTGGGGGAAAGCTACACCAACCTAGCGGATAAATACGAGAGACTCGTGGATTGGTACTCAGACTTCAGCTGGCGAAAGGTCGACATCCTCGACATGCTGTTTCTTGGCTGGCTGGCCGCGGCCTTCATTGTTGTGGGCTTGATCAACATTTATCTTCGATTTCGGTTGAAGCCGGCAGGGAGTGGGCTTGTAGGGCGTGGTGGACCGGAGGGTGTGAGGGCCCCCGGGGCCGGGGAAAGTTGTCAGTGGGTGAACTCACTGCTGTCCTGGCTGTACCTGCACTACGAACACACCCCGGAATTTGTGGATTGCTGGCTCAAAGCGCTCAATGATCAAGCGAGGAAACAAACCGTAAGTATCAACCGTCATTTTATTACACTTCCGAGTGAGTATCGTGTCAGAAAATGTAAATTTAGTTGCGCAAGAACACTGTTTTTGTTCGGCTGTAGAAACAAGGCAATATTTTCAACTCCTGTCATGGCGGTCTGTGAAAGTCCTTTTCCAGTGTTCAGACAACTGAGACTCGTGCTCGTAGGAGCAGTTCATTCCATCGACATTTGTTGCCCATGTGTTTGTGTCCTTGAGGACATGTCCAAGTCAAATACCGTTCGTGTGAGCATCGTTTGAGTGAAAAACAGCTTTTTGTTCCTTTTCGCGCTTTATGCTGCACGAGGTCAAAAAAAAAAAAAAAAATCAAACACTGCAGCGTGCTGGCAGACTTTGCTTTGTGTAAAATTTTACGAGATTTGAAGGCCATTCTGCGCTCCTGCATGCCACATGCACGCAGACTTGGTGCAGAAATTCTCATCATTCGTATGTTTGTGTTGCGGAGAGCTGCCTCAAGCAGGTTTACCATGATCATGCAGCTGTGGTACGAACTGGGTGAAGCTGGGCCGTTGTACTCAAAATCTACAGACCCTTACAGCCGAATGCGACCCTTTTGAGAAAGATGCAGAAGGCTCAGTAGACACTGATGACCCCCGCCCCTCTGTCCAAATTGAGCAAGTTCTGGTGCTTGAATCTCGATGAATACGTGTGAGGAAGTACAGAGAAACAGTTGCAAAGCGACTGGCATGTGGGAAGCCAGGCGCGTCGGAGGTGCTCTACTTGCAAAAAACAGGGGATTCATCGTTCATGTTGTTTACATTTCCACACAGTAAACTGGTTGACATTTAGGATTTGCATGAAATGACAATGCCGAAAAAAGGCAAGTGTTGTCGTTTCGTTTGCAAATGCGATTCCCAACACAACAGAGAATGTAACTTTCATACTCGTACGCACTCGTACTCGAAGGCACTGAAGCTTACCTGCAGGACTCCGGGCTCAACTTTTATTTTTTGACACCCGGATTTTGCAGTTTGTTCCCACGACCTGAAACCTGTAGCCTCAAAGAAACACGCTCAGTCGTGGAAGAAAAGTGGGATGAATTCCTTGCCAAAAATGTCAGCATTGGTCCGACATTGAGACACACCCCATTCATTTCAGTTTGAAGAAAGAACGACTCGCTTGTTGGCTAACTTTGAAAAATTGGACATTTTAACAGTTCGACGCTTTCAGCCAAATTCCATTCAGCCAAATTCCATTGATCGCGTGAAACCGTCAGTCGAACAAAATACTATTTGGGATGCTGCAATGAGAACTTGAGGGACGAGTGACTGATCGAAAGTTTTCGTGGACAGATCGATTGGCGAAAGAAGGCATTGAAAACGAAATCGTTGTTCGGGTACTGGGAGAACAGGTTCATTGATCATCAACAGAAACACTGTAGATCGGCGTTTGGGGTAAATTCACGTGCGATGTACCTCATTGGTGCAAATACTTGTTGCGTACGTGTTTTACCTGCACCTACTGTCTCAGAAATGTGGCAAGAGATGTGATTGAGGTATTCTCAGATGGAGCTGATCCGAGATGGTTGTGGATTATCTGTCCCGAGCAGCTTTCATCGCTCAGATTAGCACAGACAGGGAGGGCATTTGGTGCCAAATTCAGAGAGCATTTTCGCTCTGTTGGTGTGTTTGCACAAAAACATAAAGGGTTCAATGACTCAACACTGGGACGACACAGCCATGGCAGCAAGAAAGACAAAATGCGTCAGGGAAAGAAATCTGTGGAGCGTCGACATCTTCATTCAAACCGAATTTCACTTTTGTCTCTTGAGATTGCACTGGACAGATATTGATTTTTGGAAAATTGAGCTGAAGTGGAGCAATGTTTCTGAAATTGAATGTTTCTTGGAGTAATTTCCCTTGAATAAAGTTCTTCATTGTCCTGACGAGGTGTTTTCAATTTGGGAGGAATGGGAGGAAAGCACCCAGCAACCTCCTGAAAGTTCAGGAAGAAACAGCAGTAGCTTCTTCTGAATCTTATTGACTTCGTTTTCGGTTTTTCCGTTTCTGTCCGCATTGTATTCCAAAGTGTACGACCTGCAGACGAACGCGGAAGTGGATAGATTATTAACTTTTTGTGGGCGACAACTGCAAAGGAAGTCGATCAAATTACAAATCGTGTCAAGCCCACGTTATTTTGGGTTTTCTTCATGTTTGCCCTGCAGCTGTGGCACGCGAGCCAGCTTGTCTACGTATTTTCTCTTGGCGACTGTTAGGTTGTGTTTGCGTTGGTATGTTTCACAGTGTGTCACGACCGTCGGGTCCATTGTCTTCCGCGGGCAGCTCAATTCGCAACGCTTCCGCCGTCTTTCACATTTATCCATGGTTGCGGCGTAGCAGCTGCGTCGCAGCACACGGAAATTTATCCCGTCCGGTGAAGGGACTCGAGAAACACCGCATTCTATTCCAAACAAGTTTGAATTGAAGGAATCTGGTCCAGCAAAGAAAAACCTGGAGATTTCGACCAAGTTCTGCTTTTTCGTGTGAGCCCATTAAGAACATGCGAACATGCACACAGCTTCGTTCCAAGCTGGAGCTGTGTGCATTGCATGCGAGGCACAAATAGATCCACAGCAATCAACTAGCGGCGGCGTTTTGATCTGTTACACCTTTCATTTGCTTGAAATGACATTCTATCTGAATGGCTTTTTACCTGCAGGAAACGCGAGAGAAATCTGTTGTGCTGTCGTGCTGCCAGGTTGTCGATGTTGTCTCGAAAAAGGAGTGGTAGCGGTTGCAAACAAGTTTGGAGAAAAGGACCGTAAGCGCCTTTTCCGAACCCCTTGAATCTCGGGTGCTGGCTGGTCAGCTCTCTCGGGTGTGGATAAGTGAGGATGTCTCGGATTCACAGCTGATTGGCCACGCCCCGGCAAAATCCGTTCAATCGTGTCTGCGGCCGTCAATACAGCATCGATCTGTGCAATCAATGTTTGTTTCCAAATGACATTGACATGTACGAGCGTATGAATGATTGCTGTGTTTCTCTCAGTACGCTGCTGTGCTCAGTCGAGAATCTGAATGACAAAGATGAGAAGACCAATGCTACCTTCAGGTCTGGCAAGATTTCGCTTGCAGAGCTGCAGATCTGCAGCAGTGAGGGAGAGACACTTTTTTGTTTCACTATCGTGCTGATTTCGAATTCGAATGGTGTGTGAAAATGTCCATCTGTGATCATCCAAGAAGAAATACTGCTTATCTGTTCATGTTGGAAGCCAGGATCATCTCCCAGATACTCTGAATTATCACGCAATTGTATTTGAGAACACCCAGCCACACTGAACTTGAATTTGCATGAGATTTGCCGTCAAACGTGTCATTGTGACAGCAAGCGAATTGGAAAAGAAGACAAAAGCTCTGGTGCGTGTGACACAGAATTGTAATTTTGACAACATCGAGAATGTGAACACGGTATCAGAAAGAAGGCCACAATGGATGTGCGTGAATATTGCAGAACGTGGACAGGAAAACAACTTCACATTTCGAATCAGCATTGATCAGTGGGGCCTGGACACAGCGCTCGCGCTGTGAAAAGAAGGCAGAACGTACGGTCAAACAAATTTTGCAAAGAATTTCTATTGTCAGGGACATCACGGGAACACCTGTGTCGTCTGTTGTTCGCTGTCACTGCAGTTTGGACATTTTTGAGATGTGGCTGAAGGCACTGTCTGGAATCTTTGTTGTCCACCGGAGAGTGAACACAACTTGACGCACAGCGGTCAGATTGTGGCTGATGTCCTCGTGTTGGCATTGTTGAGAGTGTGTTTCACAGAGGAGAAATGGCACGTTGTGATGTATTTGAATGAAGCTGCGATGGAGAGGTAAATTGATTGGTAATGCACATCCAGAGAGGGGTCCCGTGCCGCAAATACAGCGCTGCAGCAAAGCCAAACATTCCTTTTGAGCAAAGTCCATGGATGGCAGACACAAAAGCACCAACTGAGTTATGAAAACATGTTGTCATTTACACAGATCTTGCAACTTGTACTCATAGATCTACGTACGATGGTATTCAATGCCCAAGACAATCTAGAGCTTTTTGAGCCCACAAAAAAGCGAACTTGCAAAGTCAAGAACAATTTGAGGCACATAATTCAACTCGTACAACTCTACGAACGACGCATACGAGTTTTGGTTCAATGACTTTGGTTTTGCGAGTGTTCACGTATTTCTTGAATGTCTTCCGCGAAGAAGGAAAATGTTTCAGTTCCTGTTCCTTGATTTAAACAAATAACATACAATAACAGTACAAAAGGTGCGCGAGAGACCACAAACGTTCTGGACCCCTGGTACACGACGTTTTTAGTGATTTGCGCCACGGCTGGGTACCGGTCGAGCGCGAACACTATAGGCAGCCTCTTTCAAAAGTATGTCTACAGCAGTTTCTCTGTGAAAATGGTACTCAATTGTATTCATATTTGGTCTGTAGATTTGGTTTTGGTCAAGCATAAGGTGCCAGGAAGGAAATTGATCAAAATAGCCTCTCTGTGATTTGGCTTTGTTCCAATTTTGCTCTTGCTTGAGACTTTTGACCTTTAGGTAAAATGGGGTCTGTTGGTTGAACTTGAGCAGTTGAGGTGCAAATCACACGAGTTCCGTGGAACTATTTTTAAAAACACCCGGTTTGTCCGGGGTGCGATTTGCTATATTCAACGTCAGCCGCTGGTCCGTTTTTCTTCAGACAAAGAAGCTGTGCAACAGAAACCATCACAGACACGGATTCAGCAGTGTATTTCACAAAAATAGACATCAAAGGCGCCCAGAGGTTTCGATGACCGGGAATGTTCACCAACTTGGCTTTGTGGCTGTCGTTCATGGCCTTGCTCATTGCAAGTCAGGTTGCAGAAAAAAGCCTGTCCTGAATGATGCTATCTTGCTGTGCAGCAGCCTAATAACTCATACAAAAGCATCGGTTTGATGACGTGTTTGTGTTTGCGACTTTGAAATTTCTCACACAATTCGCTTCAGCCACATCTGAAAGGGATCTTTTTTGCGCTCTGCATCTCGGTTTCTCTTGCTCTGCATTCTGCAAAATTTTGGTTCTTTTCACCAAAGTGAAACGCATGCAGAGAAACGTATGATCATGGTTGTGAACAACCCCCTGGTTTGTAACCCTTGCAAAAAATACTGTGTTCAACATCTCCTTCCACCCTGGTTCATATGACCTTCTTGAGTTTGACGAGGTTGATGCCGCGGTCCTCGTCCCTCACGTCCTGGACGACGAGCGCGCGCGCGGGACGCGACCAGCCGAGGCGCCAGGGCACGCCCAGCCCACCCTGCCCCACCCGCAGCACGGTGCCCACCAAGGCACCGTCCGCGCTCACCTGGCGGGGAAAATACAAAAAGTCTGCTCTTTGTGCTCGTCATGATAGTCGCAATTTCTTTGTGTTGAGAATTCTGAACCTCTGGTTCTTGACTCACGAGAAGAACGGCGTCATTATTGATGTCGCAGACGAAGAGGCCATTGACGCCGTCAGTGGTGATGCCCCACGGCCGGATGTCTTCGCGCAGATGCTCCAGTCGGCCGCTCAACTTCCACTCCACCTGGTGCACATTTCAAAGAAAATGAACAGTGTCCCGAAAATGTCCGCATTTTCGCGAATCACGGACTGCTCAAGTGGCGAAACTGCGCTCATGCAGATGTTTTGTCCTGCATCGCAAGCAGCTACACCTTTGGTTGACAGTGGTACCTTTCCGGTGGTTGTATCGTAGGCGTACACGCCCCGTGAGTAGTGCGTGGTGACAAGCAGGCGCTTGTTGCTCGTGTTGTCGACGCACACCATGTCACTCATCCACGACTGGTGCGTCTGGATCGTGCTGTCACCCGTCTTCAGCAGTTTAGCTGTTGCACTGTGAACAAACGGTGACGATTGCGTCAAAGTCTCAGTGAAAAGATGTTTTGTGCTTGAAAAGGACGAAAACAAATCACAGTGAGAAACTCAACGTTTTGAATTGGGAGTTTTGAAGTTACAAGCTGAACCTTGGAAGCAACTCACCGTTTGCAGTCCACCCATCTGACCTCGAGCGGGTTGGTGGCGTTGTCCTCGTAGAGCAGGGTGTGCGAGTCGAAGGCGCAGAGGCAGCGCGGCTGCGCAGGCGCGACGCGCATCGTCCCCACCACCGTCGTCAGGTTCCGCAGCTCGTGGAACAAGATCTTCGCCGGTTCGCTGTGGGTAGATTTGGTAGATTCTTGTCTGACACTACCGAGTGTGGTGATTGTTCTTTACAAATTCAGCAGTTGATCTATCGCTTTGCAGGACTGTTGAAGGAGTGGAAGATTGGCTTCACGATTGACTGTTGTCAGATTCCGTTGTGGTGAGAGTCCGCGTGAGGTTCCCGTGGGAGATGAAGTGACCCCCTCAACGATGATTTGGAATGCATGCAGATCTGTTCATCACACATGCGTGTGTGTGCATGCGTGCGTGTGAGAGCCAGAGGTTCCACAGGCAGGTTTGCACTTACGGGTAGGACACAGCGAGGCAGGGTGTGGAGCCCAGCGTCACCTCGGCCATGCCCCACGGCTCTTCTTTCAGCAGGGTCGTACTCGCCACCTGCACCTGCGTGTGGATGTTTATTTTTCTTCACTGACAATTCAACATCTCTCTGGCGTCGACTGGCTTGAACAATTCATGCCGGTACACGTCACATGACCTTGGGAGAAGTCTGGGGGAAGACTTGTCCCCTGAACGAAAAAAGACGAGTCGCTCAACGCTACCCTTGTTCCCGTGGGCTGCGAAGTGCTTCTGATTCGCACAGGACAAAGCCACTGAGGGGCGAGTTTGTTGATTTGTCTCAGTGTGTGTTTTTAAAGGGATCGAAGAAGGGGTGATTTGACAGGGGTGTTTTTGCCTGGTTTCTCCCTTTAGTTTAAACTTCATTCACACCGTGATTTTGACAATGAAAATCGAGAGAGAACGCCTCGATTCCGGGAATTTGATGAAGACCACAAAAGCTAATGTTTTGGTTTGGGAATCACCTCGACGGTGAAGACTGTGAGGCGGTACTGCCAGTCGGCGTAATCAGTGCCGAACACGACGATGGAGCCGTCGGACAGAACCGTGACGCCGTTCACATCCTCGTAGCGCGTCAGGAACGACTTGATCACTGCAACATGGAAACGGTGCGCGCTTTCAACAACGCCGTGTTTGACAAGTTTGACTTCAGGTTGAAATGAAACCCTGACACGCAGCGTATTCTCGTGGCTGTTGAACAGCCCAGACGGAGCCTTGATCCCAGGGCGCATTGCGTACAGCGTACCTCTGTCCAGTTTGATCTTGGGCGCATCTGGTGCTCGCTGCAGATCCAGAACGGTCTCGACCCTGGAGAGTCCACCGCAGATGTGGTTGAGCTCCTCCAAAGTAATTCCCGAGTCCTTGTACTCGTAGTGGGTGCACACCCGGCTCTGCTTCAGCACCGCGTCAGTTTTGTCCTGGTAATTAACACAGGAGGACAAAGTGCAAACCCTTTGAAAAATGCATCAGTTCGGAACTTACGCGTACTGCAACGCAATTTCCCTTCCTGACATTCTTATCTGTCAGACTGCGATAACCTCTTGAGGGACACATCTGAGGTGGTGGGATTGATTGAAAGTACACAAGAATCCACCAGAAAAGACATCAGCAATCAACTCCCATTGCTGTTTCAAAGAAGTCAGCAAGGCCTTTCGCATCAATTCGCTCTCCTTCAGGCCAGTCAGGCCAGTCTCACGTGGATGCAACCAAGTCACGACCAAAGTCCAGGTGTCGCCTGTCCTTTGGTAACAGAGAAAGATGAGAGGAAATGCTCAGAGTGAGTGATTATTTCGACCAGTCTGCCGCTTGTAGAGCTGTGTGTGGAAGAGCTGAATCCATTTGAATTGGAATGGTGCGTCATTTGAAAGTCCAGAAACCTGCAATACTGTCTCGTAAATTCTGCCAGACATGTCACGCAGGCAGGTTGCAGCTGTGGCTCATTGCTGCAATTCCTAGTTTGCATATCCAGACAAGGTGACGCTTCTTCGTTGGGTGTTTGCTGAACTTGATGAAGAGAAACATGCTTTGCATCGCATGCCAAAGCGGATGGTGAATTCCGCGCGTGGAACACGTGGCGCTGATGGGTGGGATTCGCCTGCTGGGAAAAACACTTTTCCCGCTTCTTTGAAGCAAATCTTGAGGAGATTAGACTTCAGAATTGCTCAAGATGAAGGCTTGGCAATCGTGAAGGCGGCTCACGGTGGCTTTGCTGTTGCAGCTTGAAACTTTTATGCTGCTTGAGAATGTTCTTCCCTGGGGAACCCAGAGTACCGTCTCATCGAGAATGCGATCCTGTCTGAGAGTGGTGCTCTGATCCTGGAAGGACCATTTTCATTTGTATTCAGAGCATTTCTGTTGTTGGCTGTCGCACTGCATTGAAGAAGCCGTGGAGGAACATCAGGTGTGCTGAGTGGGACAACAACGGACCAGGAAATCATGCAAGTGAAGAGTTATTGCTGGAAATGACTCAATGTGATCGTGGTGGAGTCGCCAACGCAAAACATGAAACCATTTGAATTCTTTGCAGATGATGATTACACTGATGCGCTCACTTTGATGTCTTGCACACTTTTGATCTTCGCAGTTATCTCGTCACTCTTGGTCAAGTCTCGCGCGCTGTCTCCAACTCCGGCGAGGCGTGACGCGCTGGCGTCGAGAATGACGAGTTTGTCGTCGATCTCGTTGATTGCCTCCGTTCTGGGGGCGGAAAGGAAAAACGACGGCGGTGCTATTCAGGCAAAATAAATCTGGTTTGAGACAGTCTACGTTCAGGGTATGAGAACAGGAAAAAGTGAGCCCCTTTACCTGTAATCCAACATTTCCTGAGTGAGTTTGTCGAACATCCTCATGGCAGCATCTCGCCTGGCCTCGAGGGTTTCCACAGCCTTCTTGGTGCTTTGGGTGATGGTCTGCTTGGCGTTGGTCAGCCTGTCTCGCAAGGAGCTGAAGCTACGATCAGTGGAGTCCAGCAGGGAGAGAAGAGACTCCATGTCGTCCGTGTCGGACTTGTTGAGGTCCCTGACGTCGTGTCCCTTGTGTTCCTCTTCGAGACAGAGGGCGCAGATGGCCCTCCGGCATTTTCGGTTCTTGCAGTACAGGCTCAGAAACTGGTCGTGTTCCAGAACCGGGCACATCTTGTAGATATTGACTGTACTCTCTTTTGATACCAGCTTCTTTTCTTTGTTCTTGGTGACCATGGCGCCAATTCTGGCTGCCATGGACATCTTCTTGGTTGGTGTGATGTTGTCTTCATTTGGCATGACATCGGTGCTCTCGTGATAGTCGTCGAATCCCTCAATGGTGGTCGTCCCCACTTTGTCCTTGGGAGAAGTGATGCTTTCATCCTGGGTCACCACTGACCCGATGACTGTGGCCACAGACCCAACCATCAGTGACACTGTTTGACCAGAACCTTTCTTCTGAAAATTTGCTTTCCTTGTAGTAGTCTTCTTCTTCCCCGTCTCTGGGTCCTTCTTGGAGTCAGAAATTTTCCTCACTCGTTCTGGCTTCTTCTTCTTGACAGTTTCCTTCCTCTGAATTTCGTCTTCAAAGTCCTCGTCTTCGTCCACAGTCAGACACTCTGCATCATCGGACGACAAGCTGCTCTGTTCGCGACCTTTCCTTGTGATGACTTTTGTCACAGGCTTCTTGGGCTTGACTGCAGGAATCTTCTCCTGTGGCGTGAACGAACCGTTGCTTGCTGTTGTCGTCGTTGGGTTCTCCTTGGGAGCATCTGGAGAGTTCAGTGGTTTGTATCGCCCTTTGTTGATCATGATGCTGTCCTTGATTTGCCTGAATGGTCCTGACTGGCGACTTCTTGGAGCTTCTGCCATGATGAACAAGTGAGCGCAAGTGGTGGTGGTGTGTCTGCAGCACTTCTGTTTGCAATTTTTGCTCGCAAGTCCGTCCGTTGTTTGGATTGTCTCCCCTTTCGTCCAGCTGAGTTTTGGACATCAACTGACAGCGTTGCAGCTGGTCTGGAATGGCTGGAAATGAGAAATGTTGGAAATTGTCGTGTTTCGGTGTGGCCAACACCTGAACATGAAATGCAACACCGCGCTTTCCGGTCGAAGCGAGTCCAGCGTCGTGACAAGGCGTGGCCAGTGTTGAGATGGACGTTGTCGTCCTTTTCGCCACGCAGCGATTTCATGTTTGCAGCTGTCACTGGAAACCATTGCAAATTAAAAAAGAAAAGACCAGTGCAGCAGTGGCGGATCCTCGTAGACGGGAGTCCTGACTCTCTCCGTCCGAGAAACTCCGAGAAACAAGAGGGTGTCATCCCCAAACTTGTCATGAAACAAAAATGCTTTCACTTTTTGGCACGTAGCTGGGCTGCCACGAGGCTGCCCTTTCAGGACTCTCGTAGATTCTATCTCCAGAAATCAGTTTTCGACACGCAAGATTGCGAAAAGAATGTGTCAATCTGTCAACCACATGGGATCGAAAGGCCCGAAAATCCAAAAAGGCACAGGGCTCTTGGATTCTCGGGTCCAGAGAATTCTTGGATGTCATTTGCAAAACATCATTGCCCGATTGGTCGGCCCTTCTACCTCATTCCTTCATTCTGGGATCTACCAGATCCACTGACACAGCTACAAATTTGCGGAACGAAGAATCAAAACACAGGAAACGAAACATACTGGCCTTACGCATACCACGTGTCGTGACTGCGGTCACTGACGTCACTGCGCACGTGCACAAGTTGCTGTGACGTTCACGTCAAAGTGTGAACCAAATTAGAGTAATACTTCCTTTTGGTTTGTGTATACGTTCTGCCCATCAACAACGTCCTAATATTGTGATGCTGACGTCACGCCTTACACTCCTCCCCATTTTATTTATTTGGTTTTAGTACTGCAGTAGCTTGTTTCCAATCTGACCACAGCTTGGCCAAAACAGGATAACTTTAAACTTTTTAAAATTTAACTATTTACAGTCTTATTTTTGATTTGTTTACATATGCTTTGTGTTGCTTCTCTACAATGGGGCTATCACTGTGAAGCTTCTTCCCACCACTTCAGCACAGCTTGCTACTCTTTCAAGTAGTTGGTTTGGCTTTTCTACCACAGTGACTTTGTGTGGTTCAAAGGCCCTTGTACTTCCAATGTGTACTTGGTTTTTCACCTTGGTACCATTCACACTTGTTTTGGAGTCAATCGGTTGTGCAGTTTGCTGAATCTGCCACCCTTCTCCTCCTCCCAATGTGTCTGGCAATACCATACTGAGCTCCTTTACCTTCTCAATCTTTGGGTGCAATACCCAATCTTGTGCATAGCCAGGTGGCACATATGCATAGGTCTGAGCCTTGTAAGTTTTCAACCTATCAGTTTGTTCTTGACACTGTTTGAGGAGGCTGTATATCCTTGTTTTGTATCTTTGCCTCTCAGTGTTCAGTTGTTTTTCATATTCTTGTTTAACTTCTTTTTCCCTTCTTTCACCTTCTTGGTTCAGCCACACTTTCAAGTACGCAATTTTGTTGTTATATTTCTTTGCCATGTCATCCATTTGCAAGTTCAGGTCATAGTTTTTGTTTTGGATCTTTTCTACTTCTTCTGTAAGTTCAGCAATTTTGTTGTCTCTCTCTGTGATTTTCTTTTGTGTTTTCTTCACAATTTCTGT
>JAAUXT010094444.1_pt1 | contig 13705 bp, 16 predicted proteins | sample 7278171 | NCBI WGS metagenome assembly JAAUXT01 (sample SAMN14350112, study PRJNA611818) | marine sediment metagenome | isolation source: surface marine sediment (1.8m) | place: French Polynesia: Moorea | collected 2018-08 | reverse complement strand
TGGTTAAATTTGTTCCATTTGCATGTGTGCTAAATGAGTTCCCAAATTGTGAATGTTGAGTGAAAAAGTAAGAATTTTTGACAAAACAGAGTGAGCGAAATCAGAGTGAGCAAAATCAGAGTGAGCAAAATCAGAGTGAGTGAAATCAGAGGGAGCGAAATCAGAGGGAGCGAAATCAGAGGGAGCAAAATTAGAGTGACTGAAATCAGAATTTCCTCAAATCACTGCGAGCTCCATGGAGCTATTTTTTCAATATGTGACAGCTGTCCAGACTGAAGTTCTCTCTTTTGGGTTCTGACCAGAACGAAGGCACATCCATCCACAACTCAAGTGATATCTGAGCACGAAAGACATGATCCTGAATCACAGTTAAACACAGCACCACCCATGTCCTCCATCCGAAGTGAGCTGTAATGACGTGTTCTCACTTCCAGACACCCTCGAGCTGCTGGATTTTGAGATGGCGGGCCCCAGCTTCGAGGCGTACGACCTCGCGGAGGCAATCGTCTGTTCCACAATGGGCGAGTTTTTCTTCCAGTTCGTGCCAGGTACATTGTCTGTCAATCATGTTTTCAAACAGAACTATCTCAATCGGCTCATGTGCAGAGGCTCATGCAGCGTTGTTTGCACAAGAGCCAATCGAGCGCGTACAAAACACCAGAGTCAAATGATGTGCTTCCCTTTGTACCAAGGCTACAAAACGGACCCTCCGCCGGACTTCCGTCAGACGTTCATCCGACACTACCTGGAGCACAAGGCTGAGCTGGCGGGGCAGGATCCCAAATCTGTGATGCAGCAAGAGGTGGACAAGTACAACGGATGGGTGACTTTGTGCATTCAGGTGAGTGGCTTTCACGAACTTGTGTGCCAAAACCAGTCGATCAAACGAAAAGTACACGATACTGCTTTTGTCAGATTCTGTGATGCTTTGCAAAAGTTGTTTGGATTCAGACAAGCTGATGCTATGAGCAGAAAATCTGCCTGTTTTTGTGCACACAACGTCTCCCGCTTGGCTTCAGCTCAAGATGGCGATGTGGGGTCCACTTGGGGCCTGGTACTGCTACTTCACCAAGGCTGATGGTGGGCCGAATTACTACAAGTAAGTGTAAAATTCACAATTTTCAACTCCTTCGAGATACAGTATTCAATTTGTCTGCATTCTGTTTGCAAGCTTCCTGACTGGTTTGTTGCAGGGACGAGTTGGACTTCCTGAAACTGGTGAAGGATACCAAAGAAAAATTAGGATTTTCGGATCTGACATAGAAGGAACTGTGAAAGTCGAAGCGATCACAGGGTACTGTAAGAACTTCAAGAGGACAGAACGAACTTGGCTAAGGTCATCCAAGATGTTTGTGAATACAGAAAAAAAAGAAATAAATTTGTCAAAAAGAAAACAAAACTTGTTTGTTTGAAATTGACTTTGCATGTCTTAGCAGAAATCAGGATCAGAGAAAATGCTTTGTCCTTTTGTTTTGGGGCCGGAAAATTCTCTTGACTTCTCAAATTAGACTTCGACGGAAAAGGAAGAACGGTGCGCACGCTGTCACAAGCTGATCGATACACCTGAGTTACGCCGCAGTGTGGATGCCATCTCTATTCGGGTTGATGCTAAACAAAACGAAATAGAACACGCCGTGTGCTACAAATGGCAAGCAGCGGACGCGTTTGACATCAATTCAGTAATGCACCAAATATCAATTGTGCCAGAGATTTGAATGCGGTCACTACCAGTCTGTGTATTTTGCACGGACTTGCATCGTTCCGTGCCATGACAACAACGTACCGCCATTTAGACGTGCAACTTGACAGAGAGGATCCAGACGTCTTCAAGATCCTCCAAGAGCTCAGACCGAACTGGACACGCGAAAAAACTGACGTCAAGGTCTGAAAATTTTCTTCTCAAATAACAGGCGTGCAAATATTGTTGAAGGAAAAAACGTCATTTTCAAGTAATTTGCTACTGTGCACACGCGTGTGGAATGAAACTGTGCTCATGTGTGCACTTTGTGTTTCAGAGTCTGTCAGGGGGAATCTTGAACAAGACCCTGAAGATCGTACATGACGGCGACACGCAAGACGGACTGATTCTTCGCATCGATGGCCCCGTACCAGAGCAGGTATACGAGTTACATTTGATCCAAGTGAAGATCCATCTCGTACATTATATCCCATCAATCAATCAGCTCGGCTAAAATGATACGAGAATTTTTGAAGGGATCATATCCATTTGAGGAGTTTTCCCACTCGTATGCGCAGTCACTTTGCTCGGTTGTTTCGGGCATTTACCACCAGAAGAAAATCGGGGCCTGTCAAAACAATTCACACTTCCCGAGCCCAAGTACAATGGGTGAAAGATGCACGTGTCGTGAGTGAGTCTCGTGGACTACCGCAACTGAGTTTCCTTCAATCATGTATGTCACTATTTTGCAGGTTCAAAACTGGCCAAATCAATGCACCTTGCAATCACGTAAGATCCTCCATGCAATCACGCACTGATCTTTCCCCCTTTGTGTTTGAGGTGGGCCTGTCGCGTTTCCGGGAGCGGGAGTGCGTGCGCCACCTGAACGCGCGCGGGGTCGGCGTCCCGCTGCTCGCCTCCTTCACCAACGGCATCGTGACTCGCCTCCTGCCGGGTCAGCCGCTCGACTTGGGCGCCGAGGAGATGAGCGACATCGCGTTTGCGAGGTGTGCATACAACATTCACTTGGCCGTATTCTTTTGACATTTCCCCCAAACCCACAGGGAAAAGCACTGACAGACATACGCAACAACTGGAAAAAATAATCTGAAGCAGTTTGTGCCAGTGTTATTCTGATAGAATCGTACCGAGAGTGATGAATTGAGTATCTTCCTGGCATTGGAAGTCTTTCTCTTGAAAGTTCCATGTTTGAGACAGCTGAAACTGACCAAGGCGAACACTCGTATTCTCTCCGCATCTCAACGAGGATTGCAGAGAAATAGCATCCAGAAGATGGCATTCGCTGCTGAAAAGAAAGGAACCGTCTGTATCCCATCTGTGGAGGAGTGTGGACTGGAAATCCAAGCAGACCGGGCGCTTGGGTTGTTGCTGGGCCTGGCTGCAGGGGACCGAAATCGAGGTCCAATCCAGATGGCGTTGACGTTGGCCGAGAGTCTGACTGACGTCGGGCCCAGCTCTTCGGGTCGAGAGGCACTTGGGCTTTCCTCCCCACTAGGTGGCACCACGGTTCCCTCGGAGAAGAACACAGGCCGGTCACCGAAGTCAGGCTACGACCCAGTGCGTGTAGCCCAGAGGTACCTCGAGTGGTGGCAGCGCGGTGAGGGGCCGGATGCGTGGGACACAGGGCCCGTGGCGGCGCAGTGCTTCACCCGTCTCCTCACCGTGACCGGCGGCGGCGGCGGCTCCGCAGCGACCGCGTCTCGTGGCGTCGCTACCGAGGGCGAGGGCGGCGTTCCCGAAATGAGAAGTCCATTGACCATCGAATTGCTGGAGGCGACTGCGCGCGAGGTTGACAGAGAGCTCAAAGGAATGACAGCTGGTACCAACGCCGTGCATCGGGTGGCGCCACTGGCGTTATGCTCGAGGAGCGTGTCTGACGCCGAGCTGTGTCTGGATGCGCATCAAGAGTCGAGAATCACGCATTGGAGCCCGATCTCGCAGTTGGTGTGCGCCGTCGTGGTTTTACTGTGTCGCCGTCTGGTGCGTGGGGTGCCTTTCCGGGAGTCAGTTGAGGCCGTTCTTCGGATCATGGAGTCAACGCAGAGTACTGACTCGCAGGCCGCACACGCACCTCTTCCCAGCGGGGCACGGCTCCCCGAAGTCCCGGAAGCAGATCATGAGACGCCCAGGGAGAACGCACCAACGCCACCGCCTGGTCCTCTGCCTACAGTGGCGCCACCTGGCGCGAGCCAATCTGATTCCGAGCAGGTTCTGCAAGTCCTGCGAGACGCCAACAGCAGGAGGGGCATCGCGCTGAGCTCACTGAATCCTGGCGGGTTCTGCATCGACGTTCTGCGGTGCGCGCTGCATTTCGTCGGGTCCGCTGGGTCGTTCGAGGACGCACTGGTCCGGAGCCTGCGGTTTGCTGGGATCGCCAACTTCTGCCCCGTCCTCGTCGGCGCGTTGGCGGGTGCGCTCTTCGGCGCGGAGGCAGTGCTCGGAGCGGAGGGAGAGATGCTCCAGCACTGCAGAGATGGCGTCGTGGATCGGTGTCGGCAAGTTTCGGCGGCGCTGGCGAGGGAGTTTTGAGGCGTGCTGCTTCCCTGGTGCAATAGATCTGGGGAAGCAAGCTGATGCTTTTTGCAAGAAACATCAGATCCTGGAATTTTTAGAAGGACTACTGCTTGAAGATTTGTGTTTCCTTGGATATTTCGCAAACGGAGCTTCAAGACACAGAAAGAAACAGTGTCTTTTCCTTGGATCAGTCTGTGAAGACCGGTGCTTTGAAAGAATGAAAAATTTGACACAATGACATTGATTTGTTCTGCTTCAATCGATTTGATGCTTCAACAATTGGAAAACTAAAGGATGCAATTCTTTCTGACTGCATATCAAACAAACCTGAATGCTTTATCTGTGTATGCCATGTTTGAGAAAGCAATCCTGTGGTGGACATGTGTGTGTGTGCCCTTTGAGGCAAATTGGTGAGTAAACTTGACGCTGTATGGTTTCATTCATACATGCATGTGGCAAGAAACAAAATTCCGAGTCCTGAGGCAATGCTTGTACAGGTTCGTTTCAGATAATTCGATGTACACAAAATTAGACTTTTGCAAAATTCAACTTTGCATACGAAAAAGGTTTGGGTTAGTGTGAGAAAAAAATAGGTTTCATAATTCGACTTTCACATAATTTGACTTTTTCATCAGCAAAAAAGGGTGTGTCGAATGATCCGAAACAGACCAGTACCTCAATGGTCAATCAATGCTGACAATGCAAACACGAGGATCTTTGGACACAACCTGAACTGTATCTCAATTGAACACTAAAACTTGTTTTTGATCACAAACAAGTGTTGATTTGTTGATGCTGACTGTTCAAGGGTTGGTGTTTCAAATCATTCTTGTTGAGACAAATTGACTGCACTGAACTAACTGCGTGGGAGGCTTTGACTTGAAAGGGGACGGACAGATCATAGATCTGCCCTTGAGAACCTCATTCGACCAAATGCTCCTCTCTATCTGGCCATATCTGACCTTCACTACACACAGAAACAAATTGGGGTTTTCTGGGCAGGTTGCTCTGTGTGTTGGTGAAAAGGGACTCTCAACCACCAGCGCGGAAACCACACAGGCACGCAAGAAAAGGCAACTTGTTTCTCGTTCTGTAACTCTTTGATCTAGATATTGCTGAAGTCCGCTTAAACTGGAAGTCAAGGCTGATCAATGCCCATTCTCCATGTCCACGCAGGCGAGTCGCTGGGATGTTGGCTGAGATCCACCACGCCGCCCCGAGCGACTCCGACCCGACATCTAGCGGTGGAGGGCGCTGCTCCACGTTCGCTCTCGCCAAAGCGAGTATCGGCGTTCTGCGAACCATGACCAACTCTGCATACGTGAAAAAGTTTGTTTGAATCATTTGTCAATTTTGGGCTGAACCTGATTTTGTTGTGGTAAAAAATCTGACCTTGTATCACACAAGTCCAGATCACGCGCGCATGTTTCATTCAGGTTCCTCGAAGGCGGCACTTCCTTTGACGAGATTTCGGTGGAGCTCGATGCCCTGCTGGAGGAACTGGAATCCCTCAATATTCCGACTGGCCTCGCACACAATGACATCTGGCAACCGAACCTCCTCTACGAGAAGAGTTCTGGTATGTTTGCGAACACCAACTGCGGTCAGATAAAACAAGAGGGAGCACAACCACACGCCCACACGCACAGATGCACACACACACAAACACACACACACACAACAAGAATGAGACATCTCATTGCAGAGTCTTTTGACTCCTGTTACAGCTCGCTTTGTTTCCGTTGTTCGTCGGGGAGAGCCTGGCGCTGTTTGAATGGAAATAACAAGGTTCCCCTGCGACACAAGCACGGTCAAACGTTGCAGGCCAGCTGTAAACAGGGACGAACGAACCTCTCCACTCCGAAACAGTGAAGAAGTCTTGCTCCAGGCATGTTCACAGTTGTCTGTTGTCCCTCGCAGGGGAGCTGAACATCATCGACTACGAGATGATGGACGTCAACTTCCTGCCGTTTGATCTGGCGTCTTACCTCGTCTGCATCCCAGGTTTGTGTTTCTTGTGATCTTGAGTGTGTGGAGAAACATTTGTGTGTTTGGCCTGCAGCAGTTACCGAATTCTTGTTTCTGCACAATTTGCTTTTCACTTTGTTTGCACCAGTTGAACACTGAACAATTCCATTTCGAGCACGAAGTTCCAGACTCTCACACGCATGATTACACAGGTCACTTCAAACCAATATTTATGTACTGTTTTCTTGGTGACAATTGAAGGTTCGAGTTTCTCCTTCCAAATCTTGATTTTGCTCCTGGTTTTGTTCTTGCCTTGACCCCACAAGCAACAAAATTAATCTTGTCGTCCAGTTGTTTGCACAAACAAAAAAGAGATAAAAAGTTTGTGAGTGCTTCGATCTTTTTCTTTTGTTGTTGTATTGCATTCAATATGCCATTTCTTATCCTTGTTTACAAAAAAGTGTTTTGTTCGTTTTGCTGCCATCTGCTAAATTTTTTGAAAAAATTTTCTCTCCAATGCAAGAATTCTCCATGAGCAGCTCTCAAATCTGCAAACCATCAGCAATAGGAGTTTTGATTTCAGGTCTTCCACCCGACACGTCCAAGGAAGCGAGCCCTGAGTTCTGTCGGGACTTCATCCGAGCCTATCTGCAGCGCAAGCTTCAGCTCGAGGGGAAACCCGAGGATTCTCTCACCGAGAAAGAGGTCGAGAAGTACTACGTGTGGACCTGCAAGTGCTCCATGGTGGGTTCTATGTTGCGCCTTTGTCACGCCTTTCTTTCTTTGGGATATGCAGAAGTGGTTCCACTGGGTAAATTCGTCTCCTCTGGGGGGAGGGAGGGCAGCTTCAACCTTACAATGAAAATTTTAACATCTAAAAATAATGAAAAAATGAAAAAGTGCCTGCCCCAACCGCCGAGTTCTGTCAAGGCCAGGACGCAGGCCCCATGCAGGTGCCGTTCGATTCGCCCCTGTTTGTCAACGTGACGTTGTTTTGTCTTCTGGATGTCGTTCACCCAGCGGGTCCCTGACCATCTGTCTCACTTTGCCATTTTCCTCGCAGCTGTTTCTGCTGGGCAACACACCATACGCGCTCTTCATCGGCTACTACACACAGGAGGAGGAACTCGACATGGTCGGGTTCGTATTGAAAATCCTCACGAAGTTTCTCCAGGCGTTTCAACAATCCAGTGTTTACTTGTGAACCAAGTTGTCTTCTTTTTGCAGGTTGATGCTGTTGTTCGTCAAACACTACAGAACACTGAAGGAAAGGTACAAATCACTTACGATGCCCAAGTGAAGCCAAGAGAGACTCAAGCTGCAGTAGGAATGACTACACAGCTGCTCTTCCGCAAACTGGACGCACAACCTGACTGACCATCATTCTCCAAATTTGTCTTCCACAGCTGGGTTACTCAAACCACAAAACATGTTGTTGCAATGCGCGCTGCTGCAGCTGCAAAATCCTGCATGTCACGAGCTTCCTTTTCAAAATAAAATCAGTCTGACAAACTGTTCACCTCGCTGTTGCTTTTTTGTCAATTGTCTCAAAAAGTGAAGCAACCGCTGCATCCCCGAGAAATACCTTCACAACTGCTTCACCAAATCAGATCTGCGATAGATCCCTCTGAATTTGGCGGGAATGTGGGCGCCACTGCGTGCAGCTTTTTCTGGAGCTCCGCTGAGTCACACTGTTACGACTGCCGTCTTACCGGGCTGCGAGCGACAGGCGATCAATGCCCTCGCACCAGTGACCAAATATGGCAGATTTCAAGCATTTGGACTTTTCAATAAACATAGACAAAGCAGAAGTGGAGGTGCATAAAATTATCGCGGAACTGCGCCCGGAATGGCAGAAGGACAAAACTGCTGTGAAGGTAAAATAATTCATTTCTCATGCAAATGAATCTCTGTCGTCATGTCCTTTTGCGGCTCATCGTGTGTTTCAGACTGTGTGTTAGTTATCACAGCCTTGAAAGGAAAAGCAAAGATTATTTCAAAACCTTTGCATGTGGAAGCAGCAAGAAGCCCAATCGTGGAGCTGTTCCGTGCAACATGCATGACGCACAAGAAACAAATCGCGTTCCAACTGATGTCCTTTTGTGTCGGTCTGCAGGTGGAGCACATGGTGGGTCAGCTGGTCGGACGCCTATTGGACGTGGTGCACGACGGGAACCGAGCCGACGGACTGCGCGTGCGCGTCGACGGACCAATGATCGCCGAGGTGCGGCCTGCTGAGGCCATGGGTCCTCCAGCAGATCCAAGACGTCAGCCTGACCCCCACCCCAAAACACAACAAGACTTGTTTACCCCAAATACGGAACTGCAAGCACTTTTTCACCTTCTGCAGCGGACTTCTGAGTTGAGGCTGGGGCCCCTTGCGCCCCTCTCACACATACCAAGAATAAAGTTCTTTCCTTCTTTTGAGCCATCCTGAGGCAAATGAACGCCGAGACTGAGATTGGCTCCTCTCCCCGTGCCGATCCAGAATCCGCTGGAGGCCTTTATTTTGAGATTGCACAAAGCATCTAAAGTTCTTCAGCCGAACAAAATCTTTGTTCCCGAACTCCACAGGTTGGACTGTCACGGTCCCGAGAGGTCGGCTTCCTCCGCCACCTGAACTCACGCGGCGTCGGCGTCGCGCTGCTGGCGTCGTTCGATAACGGCGTCGTCGTCCAACTTCCGGCCGGCGAGGCGGCGGACGAGGAGGGCGTCCTCATGGCGAAACCCGAGTTCGCAAAGTGAGCGCACGCACTTCAACCCTGTTTTGTGGAGGAATACTGGGCACAACATGCACTTGGTTCCACAGAAGTGTCTGACCTTCTTTCATTGCAAAATTCTCGAAAAACAGCGTGATTGGACAAACAAGCGAACGGACGGTTTGACCAGGTTCCGAAACCCACAAAGGAAAGTCATTGTTTGGGCTGATAGTGTGGGCGCTCATAGTAAACCCACACTTTTGTGGACGGGATTGCTGGAATCACTCCCAAGAGCTATTCCATGGTCTCCATCCCCAAACGTATGGATTCTCTGTGAGCTTTTGCTTGAAGGGCGTCCCCAAGCATCCCTGTCCCCAGTGAATGGAGTAATTGTGACATCAGCGTGTCCTCTCCCTATCACTTTTGCCCGTGCGTTTACACCTTCAGCATTTGCCACTGATCTGCCATGCTTGTGTGCATCATTCTGAATTCTGCGTGTATCCTGCAGGAGGGTGGCGGGGATGCTGGCGGAGCTGCACCACGCGGGCCCGGACGACCCCGACCCCCGGGCTCGGGATGGGGGCAAGTCGGGCACCGTGGCCATGGCCAGGACCTGCCTCCGCGTCCTCAAAACTCTCACCGAAGAATCCACAGTGCAGAAGTATACGGGTGTTTTCTGTTGCACATTGAATCAAAGTACGCTTCCCAGGGCCTATGCAGAGAAAGCATTCGTGTGATTGGAACATTGAGTTTTGCGTTCAGCAAAACATTTGCAGCTTGTGTAACTGACACAACCAACTCACTCCAGAACACGGTTTTGACCACTTCTCTGTCAGAATCTTGGTTGTGAGCATGCAACTGTGTCCAAGTTTCAGGAGTCATCCTAAAATTGAACGAACTTTGAAAAGCTAAGTATCTTTGGCCTGCAGGTTCCTGGCCACCGGAGTGACGCTGGAGGAGATAGAGAAGGAGCTGGACGCGCTGTACGCGGAGCTGGAGAGCCTCGGGGCTCCTGTCGGACTCGCGCACAACGCCATCTGGTGCAACTCCATCATCCACGACCCAGACTCAGGTGAAATTTACTCGACCGGAAGGACCAGGGGCCCCGGGGGTGCAGGCCCCTGGACCCCAAAATGTTTTTGTCTGTGTAAATTTTGAGGTTCCAAGGGTCAGATGCTGACCAGGATCGAGCTCAAGCCAGATCCACTTGCATCAAGAATCGCCTTGTGTTCAGGCAGATCCAATTTCAACGGCTCAAATTGTCCAAGATTTTGAAGAATTGCCCTTCCAATTTCTACTTGAGGTGGTGAAGCAAAGTGTGACCACGTGCAACACTCTGGGTCAGAAGACCTGGTGCTTTGGTTTGAGTCTGCAAATGAACAAAATGAAACGCGTTTGTTTCTTTCCAGACGTCATCTCCATCACTGAATACGAAATGATCGACATCAACTTCCAGACGTTCGATCTTGCCTCATATCTCATATGTCTCGCTGGTAGGTGACAACGTCGCTTTTTCTCGTTCAAGGAACAACCTCAAAGGAACAAAGAGCTCTGATGAAGTTTGCCAGCTATGCGTGCTTTCTTCCCCCAGGTGTCCCTCTGAACCCTGCCAAACGAGCGACCCCTGAGTTCTGTCGGGACTTCATCCGAGCCTATCTGCAGCGCAAGCTTCAGCTCGAGGGGAAACCCGAGGATTCTCTCACCGAGACTGAGGTCGAGAAGTACTACGTGTGGACCTGCAAGTGCTGTTTGGTAAGTGCAGTGAGACCAGAACGTAAAATGTATGATCAAGGACAGGTCGCGTGGGGGAAGGCCGATTTCCATTGGTGCCTGGTCTCAACTTTGCAAAACTTGCAAACGTCAGTTTGCGGGAAGATTTCCCCAACCTGGGACCAGAGCTCTCAGTTGTTGACATTTTTTTTTGCAACGCAGGGACCCCAAATCGTGAGGCCTCTGGGCTCAGTCCTGCTGAATTACACAGTCCACAACTGGCCGCAAAGTTCGTCCCGACCGGAAGTCCCAAGGGACTCTGATTGCACAAACTGCACAACCAAAGCAAGCGCACTGAGAAATTCAGAAACAAAAAAAATATTGCACATTTCAGTTTTTTTTTGTTGACTTTTGAAGGGGTTCAATCCAAACGTCCAAGTTCCCAACGTTTGCACGTGACATCTGCACCTCCATCAATTGTTCCTTCCTTTCAGTTGCATCTGCTTTTCAACGTGCCGAACGGACTCTACACCGCCTACCACCGAGCCAAAGACATGCCCTTCGATTTCACTGAGTGCGTTCTCTTTCCTTAATTTGCCTCGCGAAATTCACAAAAATTTTGCAAGCTTCAAGTTCCACGAACACTATGTAATGCTGCCATTTTGTCCATTTCAGCTTTGTTCTCAGTTTTTACAACGAATACAAGAAGCAAAAGGAGGAGTACAGCTCGTTGAAGATGCCAAGTGACTGAGATGAACTCTGCATGAAACCCTCCATATCACGGAACATTCCACGTTCAACCAGAAGCAGGATCTGGATCGACAACGTACATACCAACTGAATGCTGGATGTGATATGACAGTTGAGTTTCCACGGCTCCTACCGTCCCAAGATGGATTTGTGCTTATTGGACTCAGATAATCAAACTGATATCGTGCTTTCATGGGTTGTGTGTTGTTCTGTTGACGTTTGCGTGGTTTTTTCTGACCAAAAGCGCCGAATTGAGAACTCTTTTCAAATAAGCTTGGCCTTTTGGTTCGGAGTTGAGGTGTTGTCCACTCCAGGCTTCCACGAATGCGATCACCATGCACTGCATGTTCGGAAACTCCGCTTGTGTTCCAGTGTGGTAGAATTGTCGACTGAAGTGATGATGTGTGTGATAGAACAACAATAAACATTTGTGCAGTGATAATCCCATTCTTCCTTTTGTGACAAATTTCCTTTTGGAAAAAGTCACAGGAGACGTGCGTTCATTTGATGTTCACAGAACTCAAGTCGTGGGTAATCACAGCCAGAGGTCGATCAAACAACACGAATCCTCCATTTATTTGTTTCAACGATGGATTTGATTGTGAATAAAGCTCGAGTGAACTTCTCTGACCACGCGGCTGATAGCGATGTGGGTCGTGATCTTTTTTCCGCACGCGTGTTGATTCTGGTTGATTAGATATCTACCCAATATGCCACAATCATCTTCATTCGAGGCTGCTACGCAGAGAAGGTAGGGCGGCTTGGTTGGTCTTTTCATTCAAACTGCGAAACTACGAGACCATTGCTGAAGTGCATTTGTGACTTGGAGGTTCGTGGAGGCTCCAATAGATCCAGTAGCCCCCGCCGGGAATAATTCTGTTCCCTGCGGCTAAACAACAAAACGAAATCGTATGACTTGCCCCTCAATCTAATTCTGGCTTGGCATGATGCATCCCATTCATGAGGCTTGACAGGCATTGAAAGCTGCGTGCCAGTGAAATTCCCCATCTCACTGACATTATCCCCCCCTCCGAATCTTTGAACAAAAGCAAGAGGCTTCTTCGGTTTCATGATTCTTTTTTCCAGGCCTTAAGTTGTGACAACATGGCAGCAGCACCCGAGTCATATCAGCACGTGGACCTGACCATCAGTGGAGACGACCACAAACCCGGGATCTCTCAGCTGCTCGCCGTGATCCGTCCAGCGTGGAGGAGCCAGGACACCACGATTGAGGTGAACAGTCTACAGTCCATCCGCCTCCATCCGGAAACTTTACGTCCGTTGCAGCCATTTTTGGCCAACTCCAAAATGACGAAAGGTCGCCTGGCTCCGCTTCAGTGTGTAATGATTTTTTCCCAGTACTTAGCGTCTGACCACAATTGCAGGAGTTAGCGGGAGGGTGCATGAATCGGAGCTACAGAATTCTCCACCAGGGCGACCAGACTTCCGGTCTAATCTGCAGGGTCAACGGGCCCACCCCCGAACGGGTGAGAATCATTCCACATTCAGCAATCAAACTTACAAACATAATTTGCAGGAGTTGAATGGAGGATCCATGAATCGCAGCTACAAAATTATTCACAAGAACGACCAAAGTTCCGGTCTTATCTGCAGGGTCAACGGACCCACCCCCGAACGGGTGAGAACAATTTCACTGTTTTCAAACTGTGCAGCTTCTCCCTTTAGTGCATGGATCCTGCAGCAACTTCTTCACGCGGGCAGCAGAGGAGCAGAGGAGGATCCTCTGGCCCCCAAATTTTGTGCCGACTTGTTTTCTCCACTCATGCATGTTCTTCAAAGTTGATGCCTCCCAAGAGGGCGTCTTGAGACCCTGGACTGACCCTGCAGGGTTCTCGCACTTGCTCTTGACACGTGGTACATTTGAATTCAGTTTGGGATGAACCGAGAAGACGAGGTTCGCTTCCTGCTTCACTTCAACGCGCACGGGGTCGGCGTCCCGCTCGTCGCCTCCTTCCCCAACGGCATCGTGACGGCGCTGCTGGCGGCGCGCGCTCCCGACCCGACCCGAGGCGACATGGTCGCGCCCGCGTTCACCAGGTACTGTGGGTGTGGTCGCGCCCACGCTCACCAGGTACTGTTGTTGTGTGCGGGTCGGGTCCCGGTGGTTCCCGTCCACACAACCGCCGCCATGTGCGGCACCGTGGTACGAAGCAGCCTCGGCTTGGCCGGACTGCCGCAGTGGAGTCAAGCTCAAGCGTACGCTTCAAACGTTTATTGGTTCACTCCTGTCTCAAGCTGTTGCTCTCGACAGACGCAGGGTGTCATGGGTGCGGCTTTAAATAGGCAGCGCAAGTTGTGAGTTCGGTGCACAGCTTCAGCTTTGCGCAGCTCTGCTGAAGCTGCT
>JAAUXT010120432.1_pt1:0-12500 | contig 13706 bp, 13 predicted proteins | sample 7278171 | NCBI WGS metagenome assembly JAAUXT01 (sample SAMN14350112, study PRJNA611818) | marine sediment metagenome | isolation source: surface marine sediment (1.8m) | place: French Polynesia: Moorea | collected 2018-08 | reverse complement strand
CAACTGAAAGGATTTCACTCCACATCAATGCAAATGTTTCAGTTTTTTCACCCAGTCCAGCACAATCCATTTTTCAGACCATTTGAACCATTTTCAGAGGTCATCATGCATCACATGGAATGCACTCCAGTCAAGCACACTTATCCATCAAACACCCCAATATGTACTGTTCAACTATCATCCAACATAACCAAAGTAACACACCTGTCACTATGCACTCTGACAATGTTTTCACATCACAACACCTCAAAATGATCCCAATTTTTATCTGACCATGCTACAAGCAAATCCCATTCATAAATCACTATGCCACATTGGAATCTCACAAACTTGGTATTAATCTGGAGCAAATCACATGCTTCATCATTCCAAAAATCACACTGAAAATGCATTTAAACCATTATAATTTACCCATACAGGTACCCTGACCCCTAATAAAAAATTCCACACATTTGACCCCGCTTGACTTGAAATAGTCACAAGCATCATTCTATTGGATGCACAATTGGATCTACACCAAAGGACCTTCTAATATCTTCTTGTGAAAACAATAGCATTTTTTACAACCATTTATGGCTGACAATGGATTTCTTGGCTACAAGAGCCCATTCCCCCAAAATACTCAGACAGCCACAACTCAACCATGTCTTGTCCAATTCACACAAACTAAACACCAAATCTTCCTCTCAGCATCTTCTTTACTCGACTACACTTGAATTAGGTCCAACATCTCCAGAATCATAAAGCATGAAAAATAAAAAGAATTCATTTTTTTCATTTTTTTCAAACTTTCAACTTCCAACCTTGATTGTGTCCACACATGGGACAGCATTTTTTTCCAATGCCTTTGGCATTGCGTACCACTAATACCTTCCACCTTTGCTACAGCAAACAATTTGAAACTATGTACAATTTTGCTGTGCAGCACACAAGGTTTTTTGATCAAAAAACAACCAAAAATCACATTTTGACTTTTGACCAACAAAAAAACAGCAATGAAGGTTACCATAGCAACCAATCACTGCTTCAGAAATTTAGCCTGATGAAGTTTCTTCATTTTTCCTGTGTACATCCTTCAGCAGATTTCAACTGTTTCTGAGCTATAAAGCCATTGATACACCCATACTCCAATTTCACCATGTTGACCCTATTAACTACAGCCCAAAGGCAAATGAGAAATCCAAACATGAGTAAAAACAAACAAAAGGAACAATTTTAAAATCATGTTCACATATTTAGCCTTTTGATGCCTGCATGTGATTTTTTAACCACAATACATCATTCAATGCTCAAATCACCAAAAAATGACCCCAAAAATGAAGTTTTTGCCTTCGAAATCCTAAAATTTCAAACTTGAAAAATTCCTCACTCACACATTGTCCTTGACCCAGACAAATTCAAAAAGACCCAAAAGATCCACATTTGAAATTCATCTTGCCCATAAAACTGCTATGCACATACTTTGGTAGAGCTGCCAGTAGGTGATTTGTTTCGGCTGCCCTGTTTCAGTCACTTTTGAGCAACATTCAACAGTGCCACCTCTTCAAATCACAAAAAAAATATCTGGGGAGGAAATCTTGAAAATCAAGTGTCATAAGAATTGCTTCATCTCTGATCAACCCAGCAAAGGAGAATATATGTTTGCACAAAGCTCCTGATCAAGCACACATACACACACATGCACATATACACACACTGCCAACCAGTGCTGTCACCACACACACACACACACACACACACTGCCAGCCAGTACTGTCACCACACTCACACACACTGCCAACCAGTGCTGTCACCACACTCACACACACTGGCAACCAGTGCTGGGTCACCACACTCACACACACACTGGCAACCATTGCTGTGTCACCACACATACACACACACACTGCCAACCAGTGCCAAATCACCACACATGCACAGAAATACACACACTACCAACCAGTGCCAAATCACCACACACACACATACTGCCAGCCAGTGCCAAATCACCACACACACACATACTGCCAACCAGTGTTGGGTCACCACACACGCACACATACACACAGGCAGAGATTTTACAGTTTATATAATACTTGAGAAGTTTACCAAAACAGTTTGTCATGTCCACAATGTTCCTTGGCCTCCACATGCAGGTACAAATAATAATCTGGCAAAATATCACTTGGCTAAATCTGTTTTGTCAAAAAGAGTATGTTTTCATGCACTTGCACTGTTGTAGCATGGAACCCTGCAGTGGACAGAAGGACGACCTTTGGGACTCAAGATGTGGGGACCACCACACTCACCTCCAACTCCTGTGGGATCATTTTCCTTCACAAGAACAGTCCTTGATGACTGGCGTGGAACCATGTATCACACAAAAGGTTTGAAGACTGTGGAGGAACAGGAAATGTGCTGTCTCAGTTTAGTTCTGTGACTTGTTGGTTGTGGTTGTCACACTTCAGGAAACTTCTTTCAACTTCTGACATCCCAAAACATTGCAAAAAGGCACTTTTGTTTTGGTGGTAGTGAAGTCAAATGTTTGTTGGTCCAATCAAATCCAATCATTGTCTCCATTGGTGATACACAAAGAGAAAACAAGCTTTCCTGAATTTCAGAAATTGCATCCCTTGGATTGAAGAAAAATGACACCCTCTCTGAGCCACACAATCAAACAGTTTGGTGCACAGCAATATCAGTGGTAAACATGATGTATCCCCAATGGCATGCTGTGGAATGCCACAAAAAGTTTTCACTCATAGATGTTGTTTGCACAAACAGAACAAGTCAAGAATTACATGGCCAAGGCATGAACACTTTCAGTATAATTTCTGGCTTTAACAGTGCAACTAAATGTGGACCTAAATCTATTTTGTTCAGGGAGAATTGCTACAAACTTTCTACATTAGATACCAAGTTAAAGAAAGCCCATGGTGGTTCACAAAGTTTTGAAATAATTTTGAAATACTTGTGTCAGGTTAGCCATTTGAAACCTCATTTCAAGCTGCAAAACATCACTATGAAGTACAAACAAATAACAGGCAACATGGAGATATGCAACCATTTTGCAGGCAAACATCCCACCTTCTACTTTGTCTTGTCAAAACCACAAAAGCATCTCCAAATGACAAGTAAAAGTTTTCAGCTACAAACTGTGCAATGTCACAACAGTGAATTTGTTCCTGCTGCACTGTTGGCTGCAGGCCAAACCAGGTGCAACCATTCACATTCACTTTTACTGTCAGCAGTTGAGTCTGCAAAGACATGTGGGCATTTCAAGGAAACAAATACCTCTGCCAAACCTGTCTGTCCTGATCTGAACTATATTTCACAGCAAGGCTGCTGCTTGCCATTTTATGTAAAATGTGGTTCATCTGGTCAGCAGTGTGAACTTGCAATGTCTCACAGACAATTTACAGTCTATATGAAGGTATCAACAGTTTTGCTCAGAAATGTATCTTTTTCAAATCTGAACAGCATGGAGAAACAATCCACAAACTTATCACCAATGACTGATTGCACTAGAAATGACATTGAGCAAGTAGAAAATGATGAATATCAATTTGGTCCTGTGTGTCCAGAGAATGACAAAATGCCATGCACATTAGGATGCAAGAAATGTTTTTTTTATTCACAAGCTGTGTGTGTATGAATTAGATGAGGCTGGGCAACTGATGCACTGTCCAAGTGGAGCACATCTGAAGCACTGTGAAGTGATAGAATGTCACAACATGCTGAAATGCTCCAGCTCTTACTGTGTGCCATACAGGTAGGCTGTGAAGTGCATTTTGTAGTTAGTTCAGAACAGTTGCCTGTGTGAAGCATATCTCTTTCTTGCACCTTTTGTTCTCCTCAGGCACATATGTGATGGAAAATGGCAGTGCCCATTTGGAGAAGATGAAGTCAGTTCTTCTTGTCACCAATTCAAGTGTCCAAGGCTTTTGAAGTGTGTTTTACACTCCATCAAAATGTGCATTCACCCATCATCTATTTGTGATGGATTATTTGATTGCCCATCAAAAGAAGATGAACTTCTTTGTGAACTTCCAACAAAATGTCCTTTGGGCTGCTTGTGTTTGTTGTATGCTATGAAGTGCTATGAAGTGCACCTCTTTGTTTCTGAACAACTAAACTCAATTCTGACATCAGAGATGGTCTCAATAGAATTTGAAGGTGTGTCCATGCATTTCATGATGAATGAACACCTTCCGTTCTTCAGGAACACCAATGCCACATTGAATTTTGTGTGTCATTCAGAACAAAGTAAAATCACAAATTTACAACTGTTAGATTATTCAAACAATATTGTTCCTTTTCTGTTTGCTTGCCGCTTTTGCTGTGCACCAAAGGTAAAAGTTGTTTCTCTGTCACACAACAAGCTAAACTATGTCCATATCAATGCCTTTCAAAAGCTAAATAGTTTACTTCTGGTAAACTTGTCAAACAACATGCTATCATCTCTGGATAGTTTTATGTGTGGATCTAAATTTTCCCTTGATATCAGTTTCAATGAGATTGTAAATTTTTCCACAGCGATTGCTGGCTCCTTGAATTTGGTGAGGATCATTTAAGATAATTTTGGGTTGTGTTGCTTTTCAAAGAGTCTGATTCTACATGTTCTTTGAAACCAAAATGGCCATATAATTGCCTCAGATTGCTTGAAACAGTTGCTGCTGACAGAATTATCATTTTCCAATTTGCTGCAACTGTTCTTCTGAATGTTACTTCAATCATATGGACAAGTGTGGAAATGAATAGGAAAGATCCACAACAAGGGGCAGTAGGCAAGCATAAGACACCAAAACAAGAGCAGCATAAAGAATCCGACTCATTCTTGCTCAGTGTTGTCAGCATGTCAATAGCAGATTGTTTGTTTGGAGTGTACTTGACATTCTTGTTTGGTGCAACCAGTTATTATGGTGAGTTGTATGTTTTATACTCTGAAGCCTGGCAGTCTTCTGCCTTGTGTTTTGCCCTGGCTGGTTTGTCCATTTTCATTGGAGTCCTTTCTTTGTATATTGCAAATTTCATAACTGTGTCAAAGTTTATTGCTGTGAAGTTTCCTTTTAACAGTAGCTTGAAGGAAAAACATAAAGTGATGAAGTACATTGCAGTGGGTGCAGTGCTAATTTTCATGTTGGATGTGCTGTTTGTCCTGGCATTTTCTTTGATAGAGAAGAAGGGTTTTGTGCCCCTCAAAATGTGTTTACTTGCTGGTGATTCTAAAATGTCCATTGCAGTTACAACATTGACAATATTGGTTGCCATCATGCAAAAGGGCAGCTTTGTTTCCCTTGTGACTCAGTATGTTCTGATATTCAAAGAAATAACCAAACCCAAACCATTTTTGACATCCAACCCAATGCAACAAAAGACAAGCAAAGGAGTGTTGATTGCGAAACTGGGTTTTTCTCTGTGTGTGAATGGCCTATGCTGGCTGCCTTCAGCTGTGATTCTCATTGTTTCAGTTGCCCTGCCACAGTACCCCATCGATGACGAAGCAGATGGGACACAAGACGAGGAAGGAATGAGTTGCCTCACCAAAAATGTGTTTCCTTGGCAGGGTGACAAAACTTATCTGTGCAATGATTTTGTTTTTCTACAAGTAAACAGCATGAATACCAAACCTGTCCAATTAACCTTTTGTAGTCCCAGGCTCCAAAGATCATCATGATCCAACACTCATTGATCAGCAATTAACATTTCTATCTTGCTTGGCCAGGTATCAACATGCCATTGTGTTTTCAGCATCAGTCTGTTCAGAATTGCCATTTTCTGTTCAAACAGAAGGCAAAAGGTCGGCTGAGGCTTCGCTCAGCACACAACACAGGCAAGCACACATTGGTCTGAATTTTTGTTGGTTGCTTTCCACAAAAAAAAGAATTGAATTTTAGGTGAACATAAATTTCGCAGCAACATTTCCTCTTTTGCACTGAAGGTGTTGCTATTGCTTCAGCAAAACTCAGAGCTTGAGCCAGTGAGAGAATCAGGGAACATTTCTCCAGCATTTTCATCATTTTAAGTGTTCAATTAACAAAGTGACGATGTGGACTGTTGCAGTGGTGCCTGTTGTCATACGAATAATTATTGTCATAAATGGTTCTGCCCAAGGTGAGGAAAGTGTGAGCTGATACACTGACTGATTCAGCACATTCAGAACTGGAATTCACTTTTTGTTGCCACAGTTGTGTATTCCGTTCTTTTTGTGGAAATTTTCAGCATCCAGTCCTGTTTGTCAGAATTTTACTTATTCTCTGGAGATGGCAGGAAACTCACCTTGCTACAACATCACAGAATGCTTTTGTGACAAGCAATCAAGGCTGTCTCCTTCTGCTTGTTTGGTCAGATTTAGAGCAACAATTTCATTTTTGCATTCAAATTTTGTGAAATCATTAAAATGTGCTGACTATTTTTGTTTCAGGTTGAACTGAGGAAAATTCACAATTTCCCCATCAGGCAACACATGTGTCACTCAGGTAAATCACTGAGTGTCCAAAATTTGAGGAAAAAATCAAACCTGCAATAATAAGATTTCACAAAGTTTTGTGCACATTAATTGCATTCTAATTGATCAAGGCTGCAATGGGACACAAAAGGGGAATGGCAGCAAATTTTATCTCCCAAGCACCAACTAGTTTGCTGCAGTGTTTTTCTCTGATTGTACCAGGTCCATGTCTGAGTCATCCCTGTAAAAAGGGAGGAAATTGCACAGAGTTGTCTTCAACATACAGTTGTGAATGTGCTGTGCAATTTTATGGCAATTCATGTGAAAATGGTAAAAGTTTCTGCAATACTTGTTTCAAATGAAAGTTCATGTATGAAAACTGGGAGCCAATCTCAATGGAACACCCATGCTTTCAAAGCCCACAGTAAAAACCAAAACTAGAACACAAGCCAAATTGCTTTTGCAGATTGTTTGACGAGTCCTTTCAGTGAAACCTGGATCCCCCTCACTGGCTGGACAGCTGGATATCCTTATTACAATAACAAGTTCTCTGAAGTGATTCCATGCATGGAGATAAAGGAATCCCACATCACAAGTGATGGAAAGGTTTGAGTTGAGCATCAACATAGATTCTCATAAATGTGATTCTTTCTGCACAACAACACCCAGTCAAAGACAGACTCATTCTGGGGAATTGTACTGTGTTCTTTTTCCCAGTTGAGTGTGCCTCCCAGTGGCTTAGTCATGCTGTACATCTCTTCTGGACTAAAAGAAGTAAAGAATGGAACTGCAGAAGGACTGACTCTGAGTGTCTGGTTGAAAACTGGAAATTGCACAAAAGGAAAGTTTCTTGTTTTAAATGATGTCCAGGTCAGATTGGAAGTGTACTGTAATCCTGGAGAACTTAGGCAAGCATATTTGTGTTGTCAGATGTTCCCTTTTCATCCACAAGGAAGGAACTGGGTTCATTTGTAATGATTGTCCTTTTTCTCATTCTCTTCATCACAGATTCCATCTTTTCAACATTGCCCAAGGAACAAACTTCTGGACACAAATGACAAGACCTTCAGGTTGGTTTCACCTGGTGGTTGTGGTGTATGGGGTTGAAGATGGGGAAGGGTATGCAGTGTACCTGAATGGGGCATTCACCATAGAGAAAAGATATAGTGCAACAAACACAAAATCTGCAAGTCCAGTGAGTTGGTTTAAAATTGGCCCTGCCCTGGATTCCCAGATGGAGGTGGATGATCTGGCCATCTGGCTGGAAGAACTTTCAGCAGATAGCATTGTAGCATTGTACACACTCTGAATGCAGAAAAATCTTTCAATGAGAATAATCATGTCCCAAAAAGAGAACAATACAGTTTTGGATACTTTGTGTGAAGTGTGTGCATTTTCCACAATAAATTTCATTTTTCTTCCCAGAGAGATTGTTTTCATTGCACACTGCAATATGTACCAAGGGATGATCCAAGGGCATCTCAGCCTGCAGCAGCCAATCACTTTGTAATGTTCATTATCTATGCAGCAGTTAATTGGCTGCTGCAGTTTCAAACAGTGTGGGCATCAGATCCCAAACAAAAACAATCGCTTTCGAATGCTTTCAAGCACCTGCAGTGTATACAGCGCACCAGCGCCCTTATATACATTTAAACTTGTTTCTTCCCACCGCTTTGTCTGTGGCGTGTGCATGTGTGTGTGTGTGTGTGCGTGTCTGTCTGTCCGTCTGACTGTCTGTCTATCTGTCTGTCTGTCTGCCTGTCTGTCTCTCTGCCTGTCTGTCTGCCTGTCTGTCTGTCTATCTGTCTGTCTGTCTGCCTGTCTGTCTCTCTGCCTATCTGTCTGCCTGTCTGTCTGTCTGCCTGTCTGTCTGTCTGTCTGCCTGTCTGTCTGTGTTCTGTGTCTCTCTGTCTGTCTGTCTGTCTGTCTGTCTGTCTGTCTATCTGCCTGTCTGTCTGCCTGTCTGTCTCTCTGCCTGTCTGTCTGCCTGTCTGTCTGTCTGCCTGTCTGTCTGTCTGCCTGTCTGTCTGTGTTCTGTGTAAGGATGGGAGTGATAGAATTGGGAAGAATCTCAGCAGACCAGGCAGAAATGCTCTTCCTCTGTCTCACACCGAGTGAGCGCGTCAAAATGGCAGGACATCAGCCCTTCAGTTCCGGACTGTACGAGGGGGGATTCTTTACTGGCGAGAAATGTTGATGACATTTGACATGCTTGTTCACTGTTTTAGTCATGTCACCTTTTGTTTCACCTTTTGTTCCAAATGCTCGCGCAAAAGAAATTGTGTCAAATACCTTCATCATGTTCAGTGACATTTCTCGCCAGAAAAGAATCGTAACCCGCAGCACAAAAGTTTATCCCTCCACATGAATTTGCAGCTCAATAACTGTGAGAAGTCAGTGTATTTTCTAAAAAAAATAATTGCTTCATCAAGATCAAAAGTGACGCTGGTTGCACCACCATTGCTGTCAGCAGCTGACTGAAGGTTCAGGGATCCTCAACCTCACAACTGGTGGCCCCACGAAAGATTGCTCTTTTTCAACCATGTGCCGCTACGCGATTCTGCATGGCTCTACCATGAAAGGCGACGCTTGTTGTCAACAAGCACAGCGCAGTGTGTTTCTCTGTGATGTAGAAACGCAGAACACCTGTTTGTTCCACACAGGTGTTGAACAAATATCTTCACACAAAAATTCAGAAGTCTGTTGTTGTCAAGCCATGATCACAGAGAAACAAGGTGCAATGCAGTTGAAGGTGGGACACAGGGTTGGGCGTGTCACAAACACAATGAAGAAGCTGCCATCCCCAGCTGAGGCCATTCTATGCTCCATAAGCTCCTTCAGATACGAGGCTGTTCCAAAATGTCTTTGACATGCATGCATGGTTGGTAAAATGTTTTGTCATGCAGCACAGATTGGAAATAGATCAGTGCCAAAGTAGTCAAGTCAATTCACTGTCAAAATAAATCTGGTTGAAAAGGTGGACGTTTGGTTGTCTTTCAGAGCTTTGTTGAAGTAAAGAAATAGTTTTTCACAGTGTGGGTTGTTCTTGGAATGTGGACACCAGAACAAAACAATCAGATCGATCATCATGCACGTCAAAGACATTTTGGTACAATGGGTTCCGAGGGAGAACACAGAGACAGTGAATGTCCCTGTGTGTGGTGCTCACTTGCTGTGTACTCATCACAGTCAACAGATTTGCTTTGGATGAACAAGATATCAAACTCAAGCCAGTTTGAGAAGCGCATTTCTCACCACGCGAGACAGAAAATTTTCATGGCAGTCGAGATGCTTTGAATCTGTAATGGTTGTTCTGGATTGTCAGAGAGAAGCACAATTCGCAATGCTCAAGGAGAATTAAAGGCTGTGTCCACGTGTTAGAAATGGAATCGTGAGATCAGACTGATGCACTCACTCAAATCCCGGCGTGTTTCAATGCACGCAAAATCGAACCCTGCACAGATCCAGGGGTGGAATCAGCAGACACATTGAGCTGGATTGTAAGTGCGCAAAAGTGAGAAGCACCATGACTCGCTCATGGTCAAGAAGGCGGAATCGACACAGTTTAGTTAGAAATGAAATCACGTACGTACCCAGACTGGCGCACTGGCTCAGATCCTGATCTGTTTCAGTGCACGCAAAATCGAACCCTGGGTAGATCCAGCGTAACCAGCTTGGTTGGGCACCTTCAGTGATTGTGGGTGGGGGGGGGTCGACTTCACCGTGGGAAAAAATATACCACACAATGAAGCAACAAGAAGGCTACGCCTAAAAAGCGTGTGGTCCATAGAAACGTTCGCAGTTGATGAATGCCTGGAAGTGACCATAATTTCAGGATACTATTTTTGGTGATGACCCATGTTGAGTTTGTGGGGGGGTAACTCAACATACCCAAAAAAACAAAAATGCTCAAAATGGCCTGAAAATGACCCTGGGTGATTTTCACCATGTTGAGTTACCCCCCTCCCCTCCCCTGTCCCCCTCCCCTCCCCCTGCCCCCTCCCCCCAACATGTCCACATACAGACTGAAGGTGATTACACTAAGCGTGTGGTAACACCCTTCGGGACCACACGCTTAAAAATGCTGCTGAGGAGAGATCGTTGTTTTTCAAACACTTCTGTGCTTCTTGGTTGACAACACACAGGCAAACACACGACGCGCGTACACACACACACACACACACACACACACACACACACACACGACACGCACACACACGCACACGCACACGTACATGTTCATATGTCTCTGGGAAACCAGGATTAAGGATTGAGCTTGTGATTGTCCAAGCATTGTTTGATCAAGGACACGCACACCCGAGTGAGCCCAAACGACTCACAAGTCTCTTCCTCTCTCCATGAAGTCTCGCGACTTCTCCCACCGCCAGACGGGTCAATCGAACGCGCCCATTGACAATATGGTGTTCGTGCAGCGTCACACACGAGGATGTATCAACATAAGTCGCACTGTGCATTTTCAGCGGTGAAGTCACTTGACCAGTCTGCACTGAGAAGGACAAAAGAATTGACCAGTCAGACATTGTCTTGACTCAACCACCCGTGTCTGTTGCCAAACACGCTGAACATGCAGAGTGACAGTACATGTTGATACATCCTGGTAGAAATAAAATTGGACAGTAAGAGTCCGTGTGTGGATCCAGGGTTGCGCAGGTGGGATCGAACTCATACTCCACGGGGAGGGGCATCGAACATCGAAAACAACAGTGGGCCTGGAAACAAAAACAGGCATTTGTGGTGCAAGTGTGGGTGGGCTTGGTGGTTCTTGTGCCAATGGTTCTGTCTGTCTGTCTGTCTGTCTGTCTGTCTGTCTGTCTGTCTGTCATTTTCCTTTCATGCGTATGTGCAAGTGTATGGCAGACGACAGCGAGACATAGACAGAGCCTGTGTGTGTGTGTGTGTGTGTGTGTGTGTGTGTGTGTGTCTTCTGTGTGTGTGTGCGCGCGTGTATCGCACATACCTGGACGTCCTATGTGTCGCAGGTCCCAAGCTGTGGCCGCTGTATTCCTGACGTGATGACCTGCACGGTCACATACGGACTGCTCAGTGGTCAGTGGTCAGCCGAGGTGAGTTGCTGTCCTGCTGTGGTCACGTATGCACTGTGGTCACTGTGAGGGTCACTGGTGGTTTCCGTCCTCAGACCTTGCTGCACAGTGCGTCACAAGAGCGTCATCAACACTTCAACACCGCGACAGGGTCAGTGACGGGTCACTGGTCACTTGGGGTGTGGTCACTACCCTCGCGCTTGGGTTGAGAGACGGTTGATACTGTGTTGTAATCAGTCGTGTCCGTGCGGTCAGTGTGGTCAGCCTTGATGTGAGTGAGCACGCAACGTGACAAGTGTGTGTAGGGGCAAAGCGGCGCGTAACTGGTCCTCGTTTCAGGTGTGCGTTCTTGTTCGCTGTGGTCAGATTCTCCTTGTCAACTATTCAGCTGGAGACTGACCAATCCTGTCCAATGACGGTGGCGGCGCTGTTCCACTGTGGTCACAACTGGTCACTGTGAGGTCACTTGTCTCCTGTGGTCAATGTTCTGGTCACTCTCTCAATCTGAGTCCATCCAATTCTGCCGAGAAACGTACAGGCGTGTGTCGTCTGTGCCCGCTGATGCTCGCGATGGGGTCACTGTGGGGTCACTATGGGGTCACTGCGGGGTCACTGGGGTCACTCCAAGGTCACCACTGGCAACGAGTGACGCTACTGTCAGGGATGACCCAATATGACGATGTCGTCAACTGGTCCGCTGTCCACCTGGTGGTCAACTTCAGCTTCTGGTGAAACCCCCGAACTCTGCACCACTTATCGTCTCCTTTGTATCCACAGTATCCACTGTGTGCACTGTAACGCGTCAGGGGTGGATTCAGGGTGTGAGCGAAGGTCTGGTGAAAACTAACAAGTTTTCCGGCAATTTTGTGTGCCAAATGAATTTTGCAGGGTGGGGTGAGGAGTAGGGCAAGATAGGGTGTGGTAACAGCGCGGGGTGGCGAGGCTTTAGTAGTATCGCCAGATAGCGTGTGGTAAGATCGCAAGTGCAGAAGTCTGAACTCCAGTCTCCG
>JAAUXT010139430.1_pt1 | contig 13709 bp, 15 predicted proteins | sample 7278171 | NCBI WGS metagenome assembly JAAUXT01 (sample SAMN14350112, study PRJNA611818) | marine sediment metagenome | isolation source: surface marine sediment (1.8m) | place: French Polynesia: Moorea | collected 2018-08 | reverse complement strand
CTACAGCATAGTGTGATTTTTGAGAGAGACTGTTCTGAGGAGATATCAGAACTGTCTGTGCTTCATTCTGATGTTTGCGAAACGTTCGAGAAAATCGCACCGTGCTGTAGCAGTTGTTCAGGAGTTCATCAAGCAAGACGCGTTTTTATTATTTGTGTGTAAATTTTCCCACACAACAAACAAATATGAGCAGATGTCTGTGATTTTACGGACACATGTTGGCAAGCAGAAGGATGAAAGGAACTCGCCCAACTCAGCCCATCACATCATTACGACTGTTTGTTGTCGTCAACACGAACCTGAGCTCAGATCACGCATAACATTCATTCGTAGAAGCATATTCAATAACACTGCAAACAGACGCACCGAATCCAACCTGTTTGTCTTCACAAGACCTCCCACCCTCCCAGTCCTACAGCAGTCATCAGCAACTTTGCTGAAATTCAGATTCTCCAAACCTACCGAAAATCTCTGAACAAAGACAGCAAATGCGTTTGAAAGTCACGGACACTTCGGTTTTCCTGACGTCCAGTTTTTGACACCACCAGTGACGCAACTCAGAGCATTGTCACAACCAACATTTCAATGCAAATCTCTGGCACAGAAGGAAGACTTTGTACTTGCTCGAGTCTGCCACTTGCAGAGTGCCACCTCAAACTCGTTTGTGTACAAGATGCAGACACCTGATGACCCAAGTCCAAATTGTACCCCAGGTGATTGAAATTGTAGATATTCCCCACACAATTCCACGGGTCTGTCCTATCTGATGACACTGTCACGGCCACAACTATATTTATGAACTGATTGTACTGCTGGTGGCATGCACACAGACAGAAAAATCAGATTCATCGATCAGATTGGAATCAGGAAGGGGAGGTAAAAACGACGTCTCACGCGTCGCTCGGGGGGATTCCTGCACAGGAGCGACCGTCCCGACAGGCGCAAAAACGAGCGAAAACAAGAGGTTCAAAGAATATGGCAATAATACGAGTAACGATTTTCCAGTTGCCTCATCAGACGAGTGCCGGCAGCCCGCCTGAAACAATGACGTGGGGTGTGAAGGATGCGAAATCAAACAAACTGGAAAACAAGAGCAGTGCACCAATTCGCGTCCCTGATCTTCCTGTGCATGAGGCAGTCGTTTGATGTGGAGACAGCACGGGATTTTAGGTGTTCTTTGCACGCAAATTGACCGAACAAACTGAAATCCCTTCCAAGAAAGTTGTCCTTTCAACAACAAAACCTGGCTAACCCTGTCCTCCCCACCCTGGGACCACCTGACAGTGTCAAAGTACCTCAGCCACGGACACAGACACATGGCGAGAGCCGCTGTGATGAGGCTCATCAGGTGAGGGAACGAAACTGAAGCTGGTGCTCATTTGACAGTGAGCGCGCAGCGCTTCGCTTGTCTCGTGGAGAGATGACCATTAACGGGGCGACCACCTATCATCAGCAAACATCGCCCACTCGACGCTCAGTGAATCTGTACAATGGAGCGCGGCGGCGCTTATCAGTGACTGATGGCTGCGCTGATGCGACGCTGATAACCCTCCGATGTGTCCAGATAACATTCCCCTTGTCTGATTTGTGAACCTCACCCCTTTTGTGCCTCCTTGAAGCAATTTACAATGCCTTGACGGCAGGTGTGACAGGAAATATATGCGAGGTACCTGCATTCTCCTTCCCACAGCGGATCAGGCCTCTGTGCACTGTGTGCCCTTCCTCCATTGGAAGCAAATTTTTGTCTCTGCAGAAGGAAAAACGAGATTCGCTGCACGCCCAATGTTTTTGTATCTCCACCTGGATAATTCGCACATCACCAAGCCTTCACAAATGTGGCGGAAGGCATGATCCAGCGCCAATAATTGCAGTACTCGCACGGCAAAGATAGAGTGGTCAGTGATATCGAATCGGATCCGAGCTTTCACCACCAGAAGATCCACATCAGCGTGGAGTCTTCTTGACCAGTCGGTGATAGCACCGTTTGCACCGAGGTATTCAGGTGCTTTATGAGATTAACGCATAAATTGCTCGGCACGACCAGCATTCTGTCAATGTCCTGGGGATCCGCCGATTGTTTGAGAATTGCCGTTTTGATATCGTGGAAGTCGGACATTCTGACCCAGATGTGCATGGCCATCGCTTGGTTTAGTAACCGCAATTAGTGCCCCACCACGGGGGGTGGAACCTGCAACCACAGTGTGGTCACTGCGGTCACTGCAGCTGCAGGGTTCTACCTGCTGTGGCTTCTCCAATGCTGAAACATTGAACGTGTCACAACACCTGTCACATTCCAACTGTCCTCCATTGTACAATCTCACAAAGCAGCTCAGCAAAATTTCGTTCAGAAGGTAACCACCTCGTCGCGGCTTCCACGCCTTGATGATGCCCACAACTCAACACCCACAACCACTGCTGTTGCAACAAAATCGTTTTCCTTGTGTAAACCAAGACGACTCAAGAATGCACGTTGCACATAAATCGTTACGATGTGTAACTAATTCGCAGGTACAAAATTTGCAACGGTCAATTACATGAAATATGGTCAGCTGTTATTTGCTGTATTTATCCAGGCATTAGCTTGAAAATCTCCACAGGGTACTTCGAAAAAATAACAAAACTTTTCGACATGACTCTCCTCGCTGTTGACAAGAAACAATGAACCACTTCCTTGCCTCTCTTTCTCTCGAGTTCAAAACACCACAACGAACACCTCAGATGGCAGATGGATCTGAACGAATTTCCGTCACTCATGGAAGCGCAGGCATGCATCCCCACACTTTTCTCTTTCGCCAACAAAACATCTTACACAGACACTCTGAGGTGCCTGATGTAAGTACACTCAAATTTCCATGTACCAGGGGTGTACATTGCTGCAGTACAAACAGCAACCATTTGACTTTCCATTTGATATTTTACTCACAGTTTGCGGAAATATTTACTTTTCTTTCGGGGCCGTCCTGGGTCTGATTCTGAATTCAAAGAAGGCTGGGTCGCAGACTTGTGACCCTCACTATTGAGCCCAGGTGAAGCTTCCTGAGACGCGGGCATACTGAACACGCCGAGCGAAGCCCCAACAACGTGTCGCAACTGAATTAACCCGCTATGAACTGGTCGAAATTGGGTCTGCAACTCGCTCTGAATCGGAATGAGTTGAGAATGTATGCAGAATCACAACCGAAATGTCTCAAGTGATTCAGTCTGGTTTGTGTTGCGAGATGACAAATGAAGTTTTCTTCAAGAGCACACCTCACTGCGTCCACAACACCCGAGGTTCTTCGGCCAGGTTCTATGAAGGACACACGTGTGGTTTCTGCAGCTCAGAACGACCTTGCATTCCGAACACATTACCATTGTCAGACACTCATAATTTGGTTGGGGATCCACTTCTTAAAACTGCTTTTCACATGAAACATCGTCCAATACAGCCATTCATTTCCGACAGCACGAGGCGTAAGAAGGCTGCGGCTGTTGCTGCCGCGCCATTCATCAGGCTTCTCCCGCATCCACCCGTGATGCACAACAACAGCGCGGGACGATGAAATAATGATGAACAAGACAAGTGGATCTGCAAGTCTGAACAATCCTCAAAGGTGTAACTTCTGCTCGGATGATTCATGAAACCAATTTCCAAGCGTGAAAAATTGCAATTTGTATCTGTTTCCAGAAACTCCCCGACAGACCCGGGAATCCCGCCTCCTCAATGCGCACAAGTACCACAAATCTTGGCACCACTGCGAAATAAACGAAAAGGACTCTTCTTCATTCCAGGATCTTGAATTATTTTCAAGTTCGAACGCACCTTCGCGAGAACCAAATGGCGTGGACAAGTGTTCGTCAATAATTTGCCGACATCTCAGCAACTCATAACATGTGTCACTTTGAGAACACATCACAACGGCAATGGATAATGTTTCAGCGTAAACCTTTTGCTAATAACGCTCGGGTCGAGTTATGTAAATGAGAGGCCGGGGGTCGGGGCACAAGGTTGCACAGCCTGGCAGCTTCAAGAAAGAATAAAGCATAGTTCTGCTTGGTGAAAAATATGACCGACGCGTTGGGTGGTGTGTGTAGCTGATAGCTTATCATTTGTCAGCCTCGGCAAACTATCCGTTTGAACTTTTTCCTGCAACAAAGGCTCTCACTTCCAGGTTTCTTCTGATCTCGTGTCGAATACTGCGAACACAAGCCGCAATTATCACCTATCTGTGCACCTTCAGTGTCCGTGAAGGCTCCATTTTCTCAGGTTTGTTGAATGAATAGAAAAGTCCACGATCGACAACGTATGCATATGCGATTCATCATGAACTGCGCAGTCTGAATGTAGCTGCTCCACTGCCAAAACCACCACGATTCGATGGTCAGCGCGAGTGGTTGCACAGCGTCAGTGTCCGCTCCTTGGTGTTCTGGAAAATATGGATAACTGAATAGCCACAAGACAAAATTGTTGACCCAAAACTAGCGAAAGATCTCTAAAACTGCCTGTCTGATGTGCAAGAAGCCAAAGCAAACGCCCTGACTTACCTGGTCTCTGGAGGCGAGGTCGGTGGTCACAGCTTGGCTTCATCTTCGAACAGGCTGTGGAACGCCTGAGGAATCATGGGAAGCATGTCGGTCGTCGTCATGGAGCGCTTGTGAACGTTGAAGGCGAGGCGGTTGCATTCCCTCGTCAACATACAGCCTGCGAAGGCCGCACACATCATCGGACCAAACGTCTTCAGTTCCTCGCTGAAAAGAGAAAATCGAGCCACTTGTGTGTGCAGCTGTGCAGCAAGCTCTTCATTTGTCACCTTTCAAGCTCTGAACACCCATCAAATATTCAGGAACCAGTCTGCACGGTTCATGCAGGCGACAATCTCTGGCAGGACAGCAAGACCAGTGAAACATGCACGCGTGCGAACGTGAACTCGCTTCTTGGTCTCAATCTGGTTTCCACATGTCACGACAAAGACAATAACAGACAAAGATGCGTGTGCACCAAACTTCAGAAAACAACAGTTGCTAGTGGCTCCCTTTGTAGCAATTACAGGCAACTGTTATTGCTCGAAATAGCAGGGACAGCTCAGGAAGCAGTTAGTGCTCCACCTTTCTCTTCGAGCTAATTTCGTCCCCGGAGCCACTCTGTGTGGCGTGTTAAAGATTTTAATGCGTCCCGAGACACTCATCGTGTGCCCACTCATGATCAATAATCTCGTCTGACTCTTTCTGGAGAGTTTCACCCGCAAAGACAATCTTTGTTTTTCTCAATTGCCTGGCATTTGCAGAGTCTTCCGTGCAGACGAACAATTCTGCACCTGGCAACAAAGTAATTGTGGGTCCATTGACGCACGCGCCTCGTCGTCGAAATCTGAATACAACAGCTTGGGTGTGATGCAGCGAGGTGACAAATAGAATTGATATCTTTTTTTCAACAAGAAGGCAGAACTTCGAACACAGACCGTCCCAACGTTTTTCGTCGAAGTAGGTGTCATTGAAGGACCTGTCCTGAAATTCTATCCGCAGGGGGAAGGCTAGGGCTGACCCAAAATCAGGTCCAACTTCGAAAAGCATCACCTCCAAGAACGTCATGCCTTCAGTGATTGCCAGGGCACAACATAGGTTCCCTTCATAATATGCCTCTGTGTAAAACACCAAAAAGAGTGGCGACAGTCGCCATCGTCCAGCTGGGCAGCTCGTCCAGCTGGACCTCTCCTGCAGGCTGTGCATGGGGAGTTAAGGTGGTATTACAACAGCTGAAAATCTCCCCAGCCCCTTGCGGGGGGGGCGGGGCACAAGATCCACCCAGCTTTCCAGCTTTGGACTCCCAAAACGTCATGCACCCAAGTCTTGCCACAAGCTCACTCTGAATGATGCGCTGTGCTTGCGTGTGTAATCACACACACACACACACACATACACACACACACACACACATACACACACACACGTATGCGGACAGCACATCACTTGCTGGCCGCTCAACAAGTATCTTTGCGACAATTTTCGTTTTCACAAAAACAATCGATGCCATCCCATCTCGCAGTACGAATACTTCGGACAATGCACGCCCCTATGGACTACGATTTAAGCGCAGCCCATTTGTTAAATTACCCTGCTGTCTAATTTTCAAAAGTGTCACTGTTAAAGTGTTGCGCAAGCCATGACAGTTCTCCAGATGCAGCAATTTCATACTCGGATGGACCCAAGTTTCGCCTCCTGCGGGACTGAAAAAGATTCTCCAAGCAAAACGGTTTCACTGCCAGGCGAGACGGTCCTTTCTCTTTTGGATGTTTTTCCTATTTGCAACTTTTCATCGGAGCGTCTCTTATTCAGATGGTTGCACGGAAAATTGCCTGAGTAGACATCGGTTGCAAACCAAATTTGACATGAATCCTCACACAGTTCAACAGGATGAATAAGGCACAAGGCCTTCGCAAAAAATCCAAACTATTTTCAGCTTTACGAGACCTAACAGTGACAATGTACGGACTCAGTAACCTCACGTGCTTTAGAAATGTATCAAATGTTGTTCAAATGAACCACGTAAGAGGAAGCATTCACTGCACAGTTCTTTTGTAAAATCCTCTCAAGTTTCTTCAGTGCACGGCCGTTCTTCAAGTTTCTCTGTTCGAGTGCGTTGTCAAGATCCAGTCGGGTGTTGCCAAAGTTTCGTTTCCTTTTCCTACAAGAGCAGCTTTGTTCGTTGGTCTTCACTTTCACAGCACAACACCTGCCCGGCGATTTGAGACAAGACCAAGTCGAAATTGTGGTGACCGTCGGGGTCCAGCTAATGTCCCTCCCAATTATTTCTTTTTTGCACAAAGGAAGCGAAGAACAAGTTTTGCATGCAGCATGTGGTGTGCTTCAGATATTCAGTGGCACAGAGGCAGGAGAGCGAGGAAGGAAGGAACACGTTGCACTCGAGGAGGCTAAACGTCGGGTGACACGACACCTACAATTGAAGGCTGGATCCCCGGGGAGCAGCCACCTCCTCTCTCCATTATCTTGTCCAGACTTGAGCAAAGCCCATCCCTTGCAAGCAAAGCCCAATTAGGGACCCGGTCACAGTCTCTTTTTCAAGCTTCAGAGGCTTTTCAAGTGTGCCAATACTGCTATTCAGAGAAGAATTCCGTGTCTTCACACGCAACTATCTTTGTACTGTACAAAGCGTTTAATTGGCTGTGAGTTGCAGCCCAGGAATGTTTGCTGTCAATCTGAGTCTCAAACACCTGACACTGAAACCCTGAATCACGAAATCCAATCGCGATTAACTTGATTCTATCTGCGTCGTACAATGCGTTCTGTATCTGCGCCGTCTTTGGACACAGCAGCTGGAAAAGGGCTCCGCTTGTTCTGTGATTGAGTTGTACGTTTCTGTGTTTACTTTCAATTTCTTCAAACATTAACTTTCTTCACTTCTTGGAAAATCCGTAATTCCTTATGTTCTGCACGATGTTACACTCAATGTATTCCGACATGTAACCCCGACTTCAATTTCGTTTGTTCACGGGCTAAAAACTGTTATTTTTTCATCTCGCTGCTCGGCAAACATCTACAATTTCCATTTTATTGCAAATGTTTTCAAGTCCCAGACAACCCCAGGGCAGCCTCGACACAGAAGTTTACCTTTCAGAAACAGAAAACTGCTGGGGTGAAAACCCTTTCAATCGTATGCCCCTGTCCCAGCACACACATGCAGAAACCACTTTTGCAAACAAAGTCGCGCGCTACTTCGTGTATATACCGGTAATCTTGTCGTTGCTGGTGCCCCAACATGACAGAAACTGAAAGCATACGCAAAACGCACCCGAAGCAACACACACCCAACTTGTCACCAAGCAGCACGAATTCGACTTTCATTCAACGCCACAAGTCAAGTTTACGACAGTTTTCTTCCGACCATAAGACAGCGACGACTTCACAAGAAAGGCGTTTCATCTCGTCATCCCGATTCGATGAGGGTTCAATCTGTCTGCGACCCGCCCAGCTGTGGGTACTCACTTGTGGGTGTGGTGACTGGCCTGCTGCGCCCAGTGCGCGAACGTACCGATGGCGCCGGACAGAACGTCGCCCTGACCGCCGCAGCGCCGCGCGCTGCCCTCCGAGCTGCACTCCAACACTGCGCGACACACATCAAACAGAGTTTTTAAGTCACAAAAGCTGCAAGAAAAATGCACAATTATTTCAACCAAATCGCACGAATTTTCAAAACTTATTTTGGCCACCCAAAACATGAAGACGACGAGAGACTTGGTGAATCGATGTCGAGGTTCAGACCAGTCTCACAACTTGTCACTAAATCAACTTTCCGCCTGAAAAGCAGGAGGATTCCGTTCTCATGTCTCGAACCTCAAAACCCGTTAATTACACAGAAGGTAATATTTTCAGTTGAAGGATGGAGCATGGGCAGTTCATGATGTAACAGAGTCGCAATATCACTTTACAAACACCATAATAGGAAATTTCCCAGTAAGAAACTGCTCGAGGCAAAAGCGTGATGTATGGGGGTTGGTTCAAACAACTCAATAGCGAAGGACTACAGTTTCTTTTTGTACTTCGCTCAGATGAATCTCGACTAAACCTGTCGTAATTGCCGATGACACAGCAGAGGGAGGCCCCTCGAGCTTCTTCAACTTTGGTTACAAATTTCACGACCGCTGATGTCCAAATTTCACCAGAGGAGCAAGTGCGACAAACGCACGGACCAAACTCATCATCAAGCAGTTGTCCTTGTCTCACCGTGATGCATGGTGGCGGGATTTTCGCTTTCTAACCTCAACACCAAGACCACCCATTCCCTCCCCATTCAAAATTTATGACTGCCAAGAAGTACGATATGATAATGTCAATCACTTCTCGCAGTTGACATAAGAGATCTTTTCTCTTGAAAATGACTTCAAATTATGATTTGCGACAGATAAGACAAGAATCTTCGACGACTGCCAAAGGCAAAACTGCAAACATGCAATCATGGATGTGTGGAGGGGAAAACTCATTCATTGCCAAGTCATAAACTTTTATCTTCCCAGGAAACTTCTTTTTTACCTGCGAAAATGCATTGCGAGGAACCAGGAAATCTGCATTTCCTGCTCCGTCCAAACTGCTGGTGTGTGCATTGGCATGACAGTTGTCTCAGACTGAGTTCTCGCACATACAACAAAACTACGGGCACAACTAACGGGCCCATCTCGCATCGCGTCGTATTGTGCAAAAAAAACCGACCCCGATACGAGTATCATGCAGGCCAAAGCTGATTTGAGAATTTCGAAGCCCTGAATCTGAAGACTTTTTGCGAGACCAATGACGATGAGTGCGTCCTTGTTGAGTTTCGCAATGTCAAACAAGGAATTCTGAAGGTCCGCTGTTTGCTGTGGATCCACGAGCCCAAAAACAAGAGATGGACGCTGAGCTGGGTAATCTCTGAACTATTCAAACCTCGGATTATCATCTCGCTGTTCAAACGAATTGCTCAAATTCGCACATGAAAGGAACACAAGAACACACATCTTCTGTTAAATCAATCACATTCGTAAACACCGCACCTGAGGTGTGAACTCAGTTCGTTAACCCCATTGCTCATTGCTTTGTGTCTTGAAGAAAACACAACTGCGGTATTTTGCTCGAGTGTGGTAGGTACGCAAACTCGGGGGAGATGATGAAAAGGAGTTTCTGAGACAGGTGTGGCTGCTTCGTTCCAACTCATTGCAGCTCAATGGCAGATATGACAGGTGTTACATCAATAGACAGGAGCAACGATAAAATGATAAATCGTGGGCAGAGGATGTTGCAGGAAAATCTGGCATCACAGAACACAAGTTCAGCTCAGAAGGGAAGCGTTTCTCGGAGGCGTGCCGCTGAGCTGTGTACATCACTGCCCGGGAGTCCTGGTGGCCTCGTGAACTTTGCAGAAACAGAAATGCCCTGTTCACATGAGAGCACATCTGCTCAATTGATCGCTTCTTAATCAATGTGAACATTCGCTTCACACAAAGCAAAATCAAACAAAATTTGGTTGATCAGGCTGTGATTGGCTTGTCTGCAGCCGCCCAACGCTACCACCCACGAACACACGTGCCGCGGCGTCTCAGCTGCTGTCTCCAGATCAACCCAGCAATCAACTGGGTCAACAGCGTTGCCACGTTTTGACGAGAAAACACACCGGTCAGCGTCTTCGCACAAGTCTCACATTTCACGCTTTTTTCAATCACTTGATGAAAGGATCAAAATCTCTCCAAGGGAAATCACAAAAGTGAGAACAGAAACGTTTGTTTGCACCCATTTGGAAAGAACCATGCGTTTGCACTTTTGCGGGGTGTCAAATGAAGATGCGCTGACCTGCGACAAATCCTTGTCTCGTCCACAATTCAAGTTTCCACAGGACTTTCAAGCAAATTTTACACATTTGCTGTTTCCACAGGAACTGCCTCGAGTGAGTTAGATGCCAAGTAGCCTCGTCTGAGAAATGCCTTCACACCAAACAAGGAACACCGGGAGCACTTGGGATGCCTACAATTACATGGCTGACCACCGCGGAGACTTCAAGTGTTAAATGAAGCTCTGATGATGAAACATTACTGGAGGCGACACCTCCAGCTCCCGAGGACACCTCCACATGTGTTAACCTCTGACTTGCCGAAAATAGAGTCAGGAAGTGGGACCCGCGAGGGAACTTCGACTTTTCAACTTTTGTCTCTCCATAATTTGCCTGTTTAAGATGCAGGAACAACACGTGTACTGTTGTGCACCGGAGAGTGCACAGAAATTTGTCCCAAGTTGTAGAGAACGCCACATATCAGACCCTCTTGAACCTCTGTGGTTGCAGTTCCACTGCAAACCTACAGGTTCCAAAGGATTGTTCTCTGAATGTGATCTTGCTAATTCATCAGTAAGTCTTTGTTCGTTTTTAGCGCCAAAGGTGAAGACTGTGAAGACAAAAACCTCTATGCAAACAAACTTTTTCAACAATCCCACTGATAGATCTGCAGTTGCGTTGAAAACAGATGCAGCTTGCAAAAACACCCTTCAATTCCTGTTGAAAAGTCTGAATGTGAAAATTGAGGCCTCCCCGAATTGGAGAGGCCTTTCAGAACTGGGTCTTCTGTGGCTGTACTGGGGCTTACCGCTGAAATGAAGCACTGAGTACCGGCTGAGGCCTCGGAATACTGGGTCTGCCAGTAGGACCGAGAGACCTCGGGATTCCAGGTACCGCAGGTGAGCCCAGTACTGACAGACCTCAAGACACCGAGGACTGAGGTCTCCCAGTGCCGTAACACCGGGACCCTCCGCGAGCAGCCGTGCAGACTCTCGGCACCAAATCTGTCTTCACACCACCCGCCGCTTCGTGGGACTCCACCATTCGCGCTCCCAACCACAACCAGCAAATCAAACACCAATATCTCAACTTTCACTTTGAAGTGGAAAGTTCGAAGAGTCCGAAGTCTTGGTCGTAAATCGAGGGCAACATAAATCAGAGATCTTCCAATTGTTGCTTCACTGTCACTGCGAGGTGTCGCACTTAACTTCTAATTCGTTTCCCTTTGCATCGTTTGAACGTCTGAATGCACGTGGGAACGAGAAGCCATAAAAGATGAAGAAGACTCATCATGAAGCATCATTGTGTACACGACTGAAAATGGAACATTTGGGTTTTTTGAGGTGGCTTGGAATTCATTACGCGGTGCGAGCGGGAGGGTAATGAGGGACGGTGGGAGGCAGATTCAACGCGTCCAAAGCTCTACACTATCCATTTGAAACACCCCATTGATTCCTCACAATTTCTCAAATGCGCTCCCATTTATGGTCCCTGTTGTCAGTGTCGGTGCGTCTCCAGGTTCTTTTGGTCCACAATTTTAACTCATCAAAAAGCAGAACTACAGTGTCCTTGGTACCCATCAAAAGCCTGCATCTTTGGTTCCTTTCAGCTTTCTGCCAAATTTGCATTTTCCACCCAACTATTCGTGCGCGCGAATTCAACATGCTTGGAAAACGAAGTCCTCCGACAAGGACGCAAATGTGAGTCTGCACTGAAAGCCTTTCGTTGTGCAAAGAGAAAACGTCCACGCATCATTTCTCTTTTCACTGTTCACCAGTCTGACCAGTGACGAAACTGCTGCAAAGATTTACAACAACAGCCTGACCATTTCTCACGAGACACGACGTCGCATGACACATTTGAAGAGAAAAAGCTTCCTCCCTGGGTGAGTTTCACAAGTACGTTTGAAGGAACCATGAATAGCTTGCGTGAGCATGACGAAGATTTGTGGATCTTGCTTTTGTCAAAACAAGCAAATACCCTGGCGTGGTAGAACCTGAAGAACAAGTGGGCAGGTTCTTTTCAGCAACTCCGAACCAAGGACAAACACAAATCCTTCACTTTCGCAGTTAAATTCTCAGTTGGGATCCACCTCCCCACCCTGCTTGGGACATCCCTGGATCTGTCTCGCGGTAATCCACGAACATCCATTCACTTAACAATCCCTCTTAAATTTCTCTTGCCAACACGAAGTGCGCAGAAATGTTTTGACATAAGTTATTAGATTTTCTCCGCTTCCATTTGTCAACAGTGAGTCTGGTCTGGATCTTCATTACTCCTTCGAGGGATGAGTAACACATCATCGAGCGCAGACTTCTCCGTCTCATCCGTCCGGGCCTCACAGCTCATCAAAACTGTGTGGAAAAAGTCCCAGTGACTTCCAAATTGAATTTTAGATCGTTCTGTTTTAATTTGAAGCCAGATTGACAAGAGTGTTGAAGATCGTTTTGTTTTAATTGACGCCAGATTGACAGATGTAATTTGAGATGTTTTTGTTTGAAGCTGTTTTGAAGAACAGGCTAATCGCACTGCTGCACTTACTCACTCACTCTCAATCTGTTCTGCAAAGGAACCTCAAGTGGATTCAGGTCGGGGATGGGGGCAAAGTTTGGAGTGGACAAACTCTTGTTTTTGAAAATCTGACACGTGAAAAGTAACGTGTTATTCGCCTGCGGCACTAAATTACGCAGGCAAAAAAGATTTTTCGGGTCTCAGGGGGCCCGGCTCCATGTTTCCCTCTGGATCCGCCGGAAGGTCCTGCCACACCGATTGGGAGACTCCAGACCACGGTTCAGTATGTTCCAGGCACCATCAACTGAATCATTCTCGGAGACTCACCACTGCCGCAACTCGGCAGGTGGGCAAGTTTTTGAACAAACTGCAAAAGGCGACATTCAAAATATCTGAATTCCGCACTGCACCAGACAGGCGCAAGGGCGGAATTGCAGGACTCACCGTTGACGCCGTCCGAGATGACGTCCGTGCGGCCCTTGCAGAGGATGGTGACGCCGCCGAGCTTGTCGCTGACGCGTCTGACGGCGTCGACGAGGGCGTCGTGCTGCAGCGCCGCGTACTTCTCCTCACACTGCAATCCGGACACACAACGTGCACAAGCGTGTCCTGTCACAAAGCAATGAAACTACAGGCAAAAGCCAGCTATTTTTGTCGTGATGGACTGGGTGGTGGTTTCTCAACAGAACACAGTGGACCGTGGTGGAAACTGAACGTGGCTGCTGAACTGGACAGGAGAGGACCACGTCTTTTCACAAAAAAGTAGAAAAGAAACTGCCCATCAAGTGCCCTGAACAATACGAGGGATGTCCTCAAATATGCGGTTCCTGTCCAAGTTTTGCAGTGTTCCGATGCAAGTCTTTTGTTCATTGACCCTGAGCATGTCCCAGACATTCAGAGTGACAAT
>JAAUXT010145518.1_pt1 | contig 13712 bp, 14 predicted proteins | sample 7278171 | NCBI WGS metagenome assembly JAAUXT01 (sample SAMN14350112, study PRJNA611818) | marine sediment metagenome | isolation source: surface marine sediment (1.8m) | place: French Polynesia: Moorea | collected 2018-08 | reverse complement strand
CCACAAAAAGGTTCCTGTTCAATCACACAACTCCTTTCTCGACCAAAGGTCTCGAAAAGTCATTGTGTGATTTCACAGGAACCATTTTTGTGCAGTGTGAGAACCCTGTCCTCCAGCGGAGTGACACTGCACCTGTGTGCGCTTTTTCACTTGCACAGCGGTTGTCTCCCGAAACCGAACAGACCCGTGCACTTTGCCTTCACGCCAAACTGGGTTTTATGCGGCGAGCGATGGAAACCTGCGAGATTGGGCCTCGGTGTAACCCGGCTGAAGACTTGTTGGAAATGACTGTAATCTTCTCAGCCGGGTATATTATTTGATGTTGGTTCCTGTGATGAGGAAGGAGTATTGAGGAAATTTAAGTGACAAGCGCTGCAGACATGTCCAATTAATAGCTGATTAAGCCCGGCTCGATGACAGTTTGCAGGAAGCAATCAGTGCCTGAATGGCACTGTGTCCAACGAAGGTTGCTAAAGCTTCTTTATCGGGGTCAAACAATGTTAAAGCATCGTTGCCAGAAGCTGTTGCTGCGTTGTGTCTTAAGCGACAGTTTCAAATCTGAACTGCACGCCCAAATCAAATCAACAACGAACAACCTTGTTCGTGCAATGTGGCCGTCAGACGCCAACTTTGGTCCTGTTTTGTGGCTGGAGAATTCATTTTATTGGTATCTACCTGTACCTTGGTAAGACTTGTGATATTGTTTCTCAGCACGCAAACAGGCGATGATCATATGTATTGGTAATTCAACCCAAATTGCTATCGTTAAAAAAGTCAAACAAGGCTTTCAGTTTGAAACATCTTTTTCTTCTGTCCACACTTTTGTGTGTTCTTGCAGAGCTGAATTACCAGGAACCGTATGCTTGTCTTGTTTCGAAACTCTGCTTGTACTCGTACATCTTGAAACACGAAGATAAAAGGTGGGCCTTCTTCTCCGACAAGAATGAACCAATTCAATCAGTAACAAAACTGGAGCGAAGTCCTCTTGGGAGACTGATCCGGAGATGGATTGAAGTCGTCCTCCGAAGTGACTGCGTGGCTGACGACAAGTCAGTAACCCAGAGTATTTGTACATCAGTGTCAGAGAGCTCCGATTGAGGCATGTTCATATCCAACTGCCCAGTCTTTCGACAACAGAAACAAGAGAATTTGGCCAAACCAATGGCGCTGTTTGGTCTTCAGGTTTGTTCCTGGAGACTTGCGACGGGTGTTTTACCCATTCCGTCTCATTCTGTTTGAGGTTTGTGTTCTAGATGTTTGTTTGGACTCGTTCAGGAGGTAATCTGATCAACTAGGGTCCCTCATCCCTCTTTTTTGCATGTGTGTTGAATTTGACCAGCGCAAAAATTCTTGTCGAGAACTGGCTGAAGAATCTCTTGAGTTTCTTCCTTCGAAGCAGCAACTTTAAATTTGGGATAAGCAGACCACTTATGACCAATCTATTTCTGCAGGACGAGCTCCGGCCGAATGCAGCCCACAGATCCAGCGAGGTAATTGCCTTCACTCTCATTTGTGTGTCTCCCCGTGTGGTGTGTCCTGCAGAAATGACATCTTCATTCAATTAGACAGCCGGCCGCATGATCACATATTTCTGCGCACTCAGATCATTACAAAGGCAAAACTTCTGCAAAACTGTCGTTTGAATAGAATTCACCGGGAACAGGCTCATAAAGGTTCATTCTCCCTCTTAATTTGGTCTGCTTCCACTGTCCTGAATGTCGATTAGCCAATTATGTAGTTATCCTTGCAGCAGGTAGCCAAGATGCCCTGACAATGGAAGGCGTTTCAAAGAAAGTCCCGAATCCCTGGGCGGATCTGGACGCGGTTCTGCAAGGCTGACGACAATGCGGCTGCAGCGGATGAACAGGTGGCTGCCGCTGCTGCTTCAAAGAAAGAAAAATCTTTGTCGAGAAACGTTTCATCTCAAACTTCTACAAGAGTAGATTGTATTTGGTCACCATGAGACAAGAAAAACAGTCGCGCAGGCCTGATTTTTTGTTGGATGTCAGTACTGGAAATTTGAGAGAGCTGGTTTTCTTCAGCCTGAAATTCGGTGGCAACGAGGCACCGTCTGGAAAGGCATTCTCATGCTTTACATGTGACAACTTGTCCTTTTCATGAATTCTTTCAAAGGACCGCGTCTTTTACATTCCCCGTACCATACCTGTCTCATTAGCCACATTTTCCATGGAGAAGAAATGAAAGGGAAAACAGCGACAGAAAAGAATGAAATTGATATTTCCGGAGCTCATGTTTCCTGCAGCGCAGGGAACGCGCTGAATGTGGTTCTTGTCCCTCTGCAATACAATTCAGATTTCAGTAATGTGGCACGGCACGACTTGTACTTTTCTTGGGCCAAAGAACGAATGGTTCTGTTTCTGCAAAAAAACGAACACGGAAAAAAGTTTCTGGATGCGTCAGGAAGACTCCCAAACTGGGTCAGGCCAGCGATGTGGAAGAGAAATCGAATGTTTCCAACTGACAAATGCAGCGAAAGTTTCCTGTCTGATCGCCTGCCAGAACTCATTGACCGAACATTTTGGTAGAGTCTACCAAGCCACTTTCCCCCTGCGAGTGAAGCAACTCACATTTTTTGGTCGTTTTCTTGTGTTTGTTTCACCAAGCCGTGGGCTTCATCCAGCAACTGCTCTAATTCTCAGTTGCTTTGCTCTTCGTTCTGTACGAAGACAAAATGACAAATTCGACATTGACCTCATCTTTGCGTCAGTGTCTTAGTGCAGCAGGTGATAATTTATTTACTTGCAGTGATGTTTGTTCGGCCTTTACCGGTGTCTGACAGCGCTTGACGCGTCCTTGGCTGGATCCTCCTGACGGTACCTCGGCCTCATCGATATTCACCAATAACTGTCTCTTCTTGTTCATCTAAATCCCGACACAAACAGCTGTTAACATCGTAAAAGAACTCATTACGGTGTGTCCGTAGCACTGAGTACATACAAATTAAGGACTGTGGGGCTGCTGAAGTGAATTTATGTGTTTGATTTCACATACCCAACACCTCAGGAAGACCTGCCTCAAGATCCAGTGAAGAAAGGAGGGTGGCCTTGCACAAAACTTGTGGCAAAACATCTTTGGTACAAAGTTTTTATGACCAAAGGCAAGCCTAGATATTCCAAAGGAACGCAACTTGCTTCCATTGCTTTCACAATGTTGCTCTTCACGTCACCTACATTTTCAACCTGAAGACCTCACCACACCGTCACACACGCAATATTTCAATTGCTCGCAGAAAATATAAGCAGTGCAGTACAATGTTGGTAATTGTTGGTACATCTACGAAATTAAAGGGCCATCAAGGAAATTACCTGCAAAAGAAAGATGAAACGACTCACTCGTCGGAGGGTCCTCTCACAACTGACTTTACAGGCAACCAGCAGCACATAACGTGGTTATGGTCACGCTGCACAAAATATTCATGTCTGTGGGGAGAATGTTCTGTTCACTTTGAACTGAAGACTGCGGTCCTTGCGCACAGAAGCCGCTTCGGATGCACGTGCATTTACTTGGATGAATATTAATGGAAACATAAAAATCCCTGAGTCACTGTTAAATGAAGGGCAAACGGGTGATTAGGGATTTATATAACTTTATTATCACTCATTGTATTCTGCATATCATGATTCATTTGAGACATTTCTTTGCAGTAATGTTGGTCCACCAAAAGACACATAAGGGACGTAAAGCAATCTTGGTGCAATGATGTTCTTTTCAATCTAATACCAAAACATTTGCTCTCTGAGAATCCTTGGAAAGCTACAGTTATTGCAGTAATTATGCAAATGATAATGTGATCGATGTGAAGCTAAACCTCCTCAAGTGTACTTTGAACGAGGAATAAATGTGACTGAAACAGAAATTCATGTTCTACCTTTGTCATAAATAGTTCCGGTTCTTTTCGTCAATGGCTTGTTGGTTACCACAAGCACATTTGCAAAACAGCAATGAACTTGTCTTTTATTGCGTTCTCTGTTTGGACACTCAACTGACCGGACGTTCTTGTTTGACCCAAAAATGCCTGAAGTTTCCTGTTGCTTCACTTTTTTTTCCGCTGCGACCACTGACTCTGGTTCAGTCACGTGTAAGAATGATAAGTGCTCAGGGACTTGTCTATATCATCTGGATCCTCCGTCCTGATTTGTTGTAAGGCTGGTGGGAAAGTCAATTTGATAAAGGATTAGTCAAGATTGATTGCCCGCTGTAATGAAAGTGATCAGTGCATGCTCCACACATCTCTTCCACCGAGGGCAACAAATTGATGAAGCCATCATCAGAGCTGCACACGCGTACGGGAAGACAATGACGTTGAAGCGTTGAATTTTACCCAAAGCGTCTCAGGCAGATCTCCTTCCTCAAGTTGTTCGCCGATTGTACTGTGTTGAACACAGGGTCTCTTCAACGCATGCAAAGAAAAAAGCTTCACCAAGTGTTCCAGAAGAACATGAAAAACCATCGCTGTTTGTCCACAGGTTTTCCTGTTTGTGGTTTGTTCCGAAAAGAGTAGCCTGCATCTTGTTGCTTGCTGCTTTAGATCTTTGAACAATTGAGAAGAAATAAATGTGGCATCAGCACGTCCAACACTTTCACTCATGGAGAAGATCCCACCTGTCAGGCCTCCTGCATGCAGTCTCTTAACAAACGCTCCTTTTAGTGTTGTATGCATGCAGTTGTGTTGAGCAAGTCATTTCTGTGTGGAAAGCTTCGAAGAGCCACACGAAACAGAGTTGATAAGGGGAATCAGATGCAATAGGAAGTTGAGCTCCACGAGCTCAGAAGCTCGGTGTATCATGCTTCTCTCCCACCTCTGATGTTGAGAACCTTGGTGAGGAAGTGCCACCAGTTTGCTCGCACGACCGAAACTCGAAGGAAAAGTGTTCAAATTTGAAGCTTTGCGACTTCGGCTTAGTTTTCCAAACCCATGATGAACAAGGTGAATTCTTTGGGAAAGACAAGGCAAACGAGTGCGAGGTATCTGCAACTCTACGTTTGTGTGTTCTGGTCAAGGCCACTGCCCAGTGATGTGGTCTTTGTCACGCAAAGGCCATGAACAAATTTGGAAGACGAACTTTGCGAACTTCAACAAAACTGACTGTAGCTGGAGCATCTTGATGCAGCGCCACCAAGACCGAATCTGGCCCAAGCCTCCACAAGCTGCCAATTAAGTTGCCTTTGCGGGAAAACTGACGGGATGATAGTGCAGCTTCGTAATGATACCTGTACAGGACTATTCCATTAAAACTTTTCCTTCGGTGTAAATTATACTGTCAGAGAACAAGTGCATTATGCTGAATAATTGGTCTCCCCTGTCCTTGCTTCCATTGACACAGTGCGTCTGAAGAAAAACATTTTAAATCGTGAAAGCCAGTCTCGCGTTGTTTTTCAGGCAAGTCTCATCACAACAGTTTCCAGTGACTCGGATGCGAAATGTTGTTGTTCGCCAGCACAGTCCACCAGCCAGAACTTCAGCACCACAAAGTGTTCTTGCCAAATCCCAAATCATGGCAGTTCTTGTGCTTTGAGCTGTGTGTGTTGCATGCGTTATTCATTTTCAGCAGCAAAAACTGCACGTCTGCAGACCCTGACAAAGGCCGAGTCAATGCGGAGAAGACTGATCCGTGTTGTGCAGAAGTTGCCAAATTTGACCTTTGTCCCATGCCGTCCTGTGTGACAATCAGAAAAGAAGGATTGTTCGAAATGTACGAGACTTTCCTTTGTGAGCAAACATGCAAGGTGCGCCTTCAGTCCAGACAATCAGTGCAAGGTTTTGCTGGAAACACTAACACTGCAGGGTTTTCCGCTACACGAGAGGCCGACTCGAAGCTTTTGCGTTGTGCTGAAGCATCTAGGCACCGGAGAAGAGTGCCTTTTCCAGCTTCTCAGCCTCAGATGCCTGAGTGCACATTATCGTGTAACGCGCAGGTCATCCCAGATGTCACTCTATTGACCCCAATGACCATCAATACACTTGTGTTCCGATATTTGACCGCATTCCCAATGAGATCATCTGACAATTGTACATTGTACCAGTTGGACATTATCTAAGGTCCGTTCCTCAAGCACCTACACAATTTCGAGGGTGTTGTGGCTCTTGTCAACGTTTCAAATCAACTGAACAAGAAAAGAAACATGAAGAAGTGGCTCAAAATGAAAGCTGCAAACATTTTCAACCCTTTGTCACGACAGAATGTCTGTCAGTGAAATTTCGGAAAACACAAGAAACTAGAATCGCCCTTGAAAGGCCAACTATACCGCTGGCTGGTCTGGGTCCAGTCCCGGGCCTGGTTGCACTGGTCCAGTCATGCTGGTCTGGTGTGCTGGTCTGGTGTGTGCTGGTAGTATTTGTCCAGTTGCAACTGGACCAAAAGAATCAGACCAGGACCTTCGGAACAAGACACAGACCTGTGGAACTTGACCGTGGCCTGGAGATCCAGACCAGTGGAACCAAACTGCCAGTCTTACTGTACTGGTTCAGTTGCACCAGTCCAGTGGAACTGAACCAGCACTAACTACCAGGCTGGTGTCACCAGACCAGCATAACCAGACCTATTTGTCCAGTTCCACTGGTCCAGTTCATGTGGTTTGGTTCTGCGGCACAACTCTGCTGTCCAACAGTTCTGCTGGTCTGGTTCTATGTGTCTAAGTCCAGTTCCATGGGTCCAAGTCTTGTTCTGCATCCAGTTCCGTGGGTCTGGCTCTAATTCCTGGGTCCAGGTCCAGCTCCACTGGTCTCGTTCTGTGGGTTCAAGTCTGGTTCTCAGAACAAAATGAGCAAGGTTCCCACCCAAGGACCATCAACAGCCGTCAGCGGTCCAACAAATCTGGACTGACACCTTCGTCGTTGATTTTAAAGTGAAAAAAAACATGCAACCGTACATCAAAGAAGACACGATTACATGTGGTAACCAGCGACCCCAATTACATGTCGTCCGAAAGCTGAATAGGAAGTAATTTAAGTGACAATGTGTCCAATTACTAAGTGGAAAGTACCTACTTGTGGAGTTTTATGGAAATAATTAACAGGAGCAGGGGAGTGCAAATGCTCCTGTTTCGTTGAACTTTCTTCGCAGAGTACAGATTGCACTGGGGTTCTGTGGATAACAACTAGTTATTTACCCTGAAATCCTGAACGAGGTGGAGGCGTTCCCCTGTTGTGTTGAGTCAACACCACCAGATGTGCGCGACACTCAAATGGCTTCTTCAAGGGGCTAGGAGCACATGGCCGAAATAGGTCAGGCTTTGTCGATGGTTTCAGGCAAACATGATGTCCTCAGTTACAATGGACAGTGTCCACGGTCTCGAGGCTCGACGCTGGGATGAATCCAGGATTTGGTCGAGGGGGGGGTCAACTTCCTTGGGTGGACCCGCTTTCAACTTTGGAGAAAGGATACAGAAATTGAAAAGGGGGTAATTGGTTGCCCCGCGCCACTGCGGCCCCCTGCATTGACAAAATTGGAAAATAAAACATTGCAAAAGTGTCACCCACCATTGCAATGATAAAAACAACACGTCAGTGACAACGACATAAGGCAAACTTGGATCCGAATACAACACGATTTGTTGGTCTCATATGAGTGTGGTTTCGAGATAAAACGCAGCAGTGTCTAATTAGCTGTGCTATGTGGGGTGAGCTGTGAATCTGGCCTTTTCTCTTTGGAGTCATTGTTCCCTTGAAATTGTCTGGCACTTTGGCTGCTATATTTGAATCCCAGTAGAGCAACAACAAGACTCGAGCTGTGCGATAAGGTAATGAATGAACACAAAGCTGCAGCCGCAAAAAGGGAAGAAAAAGCTGGAAACAGATGCGGGGAATCTCTTCCAGCACAAAAACAGTCCCAGTTTGGTTTCTGGAAACAAAACATTCCCACTTTCCTCGCGCCCCCATTAAAAATGGTAGAGACGAAAAACCTCACAAGTTTTCCACCATTCCCGGTCAGGAATGCGTTTCGAATCTCTTTCCCCCGGTCTGAATCTGGTCAATCCTTATCCTGACATCACTGCCACCTGTTTCCCGGCAGCTCAAACCTCCCATGCCAAAGGAATCCTGAATCAAGCAGCTGTAAGATTGGAATTGTTGTTTTCTGAACAGATGTTCACGCAAATATGCGCTCGCAGTGCAAAACGCAAATTTGTGAGGGCGACAAGCAAGAATTACTTTGCTTCTTGTCATTCTTGCTGAATTCGACTTGAATCCATCCAAGATGTCACAAATATTGCACGAATCAGCGTTCAATATGTGTTCAGAATGAACGAGTGCGCAGCACAAGTTCTTTCTTCACATATTGAATGCTGATGAGTGAAATAGTTGCCTTATACAACAAGTGAAATATCTGAAAACATCAAATGTCTGCAAGAGACAAATTACTGGCCAGATAATGAATGGTTGTGCTCTTAGATTTCATGTTTGAAGATATCGCACTGGTTGTATAAGTAGATCTATGAGGCCTCAAAACTCGCGTGTAAAAGCCGTAGTTTCCCTGTGCGCGAAGGCACAAGCAACTTCTTTGACTATTCGCTTTTCATTACGTGCATGTTTAATTTACTGGAAAGGCAACAACAGCAACAAATATGTTCATTTACCGCCTGATTACACCAGCCAGCCTGGCCATGTGACAAGAAATCACTGTTGTTCAGAACGCCAGACTTGATCAGCTGTGCGTGCGCGAATACGTATGCTGCGCTGCCCTTGTGTAGTGCATAGTTCCAATGCATCAAATTGTTTGCGCTATTTATACGGCTTGGGTGACAAAATCGCTCGTACTCTGCAAGCGATACAGCTTTTTCTGTCCCACTTGGAGGTGAAATCGTTCTGTTGTATGCAAAACAAAACGCAGACCACAAATGACACTCTCCTGATTTTCGCAAAACTAGTGTTCACCCGGGCTACTCACTCGCTCAAAATGTGTCAAAGCTTTTCTTCTCGCACTTTACAAAAACAGGCTCAGACAAAAACCAACGGACACACGCAAGTGGAGAAGTTCAAAGAAATCCGCAATCCAGCGCAAGTGCATGTAAATCTTCTGTGCGAGGACCAACAAGTGCAGATCGGCTGCGATGTTCCTTGGGGAAACAACCGTGACCTCGAGTACGTACCACATCGATTCCGAGTTGTGCCTTTCTTTGCTTTGCACTCGAAGTTTCCTTTAATATTACACAGAAATTAATTGGCTCAGTACATAATCCTCGTGCCTATTCTTTTCGCCTCTGAGACAAACAGCGTCATCTGAGTTCAGCCCACTCGACGGGATTGCAGGTAGTGGTGTGTCTGTGATTTTTTGTCAATAAAAGTTTTCTTTGATATTTCAACCGAACTCAAAGTTGTGTGAGTACAAACTCCTGGGCTTTACCTTGCGCTTCATTGTGCGTGCACAGCCACGCTGACTGTGACCAATTCAGGTGGAGTTTCGCCTTGTTCCGGCACTCTCTCCTCGCCTTTGCAGTTGTTTGATGCCTTGTAGTCCTGCCAGGAAAAGCGTCGCCTGCTCGTCTGCAGAAATAGAAGCAGCCATCATGTATTGTCACATTTATTTAGCATTTGATACCAGTTGGTAATGCCTTTTTCATGTTTGACTGCTGCACACCCCACACCGTCACTGCTTCCATCACTGGTGATTAGACATCTCCATATCTGTGTGCACAGGAACATCGCTCCTGTATCGAGCGCCCAACGAGTCGGTTGTGAATTCTCTACATGTACCGTACGCACTTACTGGCTTTGTGGCGTAAAAACAAAACAGCGTTTCTGGAGAATCTACACAAACACAACAGCGCCCAGGTTCTGTCTACTTGCAATCAAAAGTGTTTGGGTAGTACGTTGAGGCACAGGCGCGACAAACAGCCCACACCACAGCTCGGCGCATCAGTCGGCAACTTTTTTGGACTTTTCCTCGGAAACGAGACTGGTTTGTCCATCTTGAGAACAGGTGGCTGTTTTTGCGGCTCCCATTGTTTTACATGTGTGGCGCCAAGACAATTTATTTGGTGAAAGAATTGTTTGTCTCAACCACGGCAGAATTTGCCAACTACTCGATTGACCCGTGCACAATGTGACGATGGCAGACACCTTGCAAACACGCGGACTCCCGCATCATTGATCCAGAATCAAAACGGACACAAAGGACGGCCGTATTTTTTATTCACATCCCTTCGAACGATATCAATCTGCGACCAGTCTCGGTCTGCCAAGGCAGCCTCAGAATATGGAGCCTTGAAACCGCAGGTACTCCTTTGAGCGACATCAACTCTTTTCTCTTTGAAGTTTCACCTCTCTTTGAACCACTTTGTCAGCAGCTGCTGTTGGTAGACATAACAAAGTGAATCATTTGCTACAGTTTGATCAATACTAGACATAATTGATCCTTCCGCAATTGTGTTTGTGTCGAGGTAGTCTTTGAAAACTGCCCCCAAGCGTTGTACGAGTTTGGATGGTTTCTGATTGAGCTGTACAGGAGGCCCCCAAACACCAGACTTGTGTTCGTTGTGACACTTTTGGAACGGGGTGCAGTGGCGACGCGGACACCGAGAACACAACCTCAAAATTCTACAAAGAGGAGTCTTTTGGGAGGAAAAGTCGGTTGTGGTTGTGTGTGTGTGTATGTGTGTGTGTGTGTGTGTGTGTGTGGCTGTGCATGCCTGTGTGGTTGTGTCAAAATTCACATCGTGTGCATGAGTTGAAAACTTTGCAGCTTCTCTTCTTTTCTAGAACTGCGTGCGTCAGATCAGAGTCTGACCACACACAGGTGTTTGAGTCACACACGCCAGGACAGAGTGGAAAGGCAGAAATCCCTCACAAAGGCAAGCCATATGAAAAATAGGAAACGATTCCCAACGGAATGCGTGCAGCGAGATCTGCGAGCCAAAATGTATTCAAAGCAAACAGACTTCAGAAGAGACTCCGAGGGAAACCGTGCAGTTGTTTCTTCGGACTCGTTTCATCTCGACAGCTTCAATGAGCTGAAGGGATGAAGCCCAACAGAGCGCTTGTCATTTGTGCATCAAATGAAATGCGCCTAATCTGTGAAAGTGGATTACTCTCACGTCTGTTCCATCTCACTTGGAAACCTTTTAACATCGTTTAAACTGGGCCCAAGAAACCGTCTTCACCAGGCGGACTCACCACATCCCGACGAGGCGCAGAACAATGATGAAAAGAATCTGACCCAGTTCCATTCGCATTGACGAGGACATCTTCGCAAGTGAAACGACGGCTTCGTCGCTCGCTGACATCGAATCAAAAATTTACTGCGAAATCGTGACGCTGAAAAGTCTTTTTCTCAAACCGCCTGAACCAATCTGGTTTTGTGGTTTTTGCACGATTTGCTTGTGCCCACAAAATGGTCTATTCTGGGCACGAGAATCGTGCGTCTCTGACAACGATTGGTGTCACTTCACGAACAAATTTGCATCACATTGTCACGCACATGTTCGAGAAATGTCTTCGTTTGTTCCTGTTTGTTTCCACTTTTCACTCTTGTTTGATTTCACAAAATTTTGTTCGGCAATAAAGTATGCTCCCTTTTCAAACGTTAGCCGAGAAACAAAACTCTTGGGCGAAGAATGGTCGTTTGCGTTCCCACAGTCCGTTGATACCGTGGTACTGCGAGAACATTGCGCACGGATTTCTTGGAGAATTCTGAAGAGCACCAGACATGTACCCAAGGACCAGGAGAGGATGGTTCTTTGTGCACAGCATGATCCATTTGGAACAAAGCTCCCATTTGCAGTTCGGCTGTCGAGGCCTCGTCTCTCGCTGACACTTGAAAGGACCATCCCAGCGAGCGCACGCTTTGGCCGCCACATCAAGAGACTGGGACCTGGATTCCGATTCAGCGTTGCCACTCAACTCTGCTCGCTTCGATGTCTACTAATAAGTACACATCAGTTTATGGAATTATACATTAGACATCATTCACTTGTTTCTTCTAATGAAAGCAAATCTCAGTCAATTGCTATTGCACATGCATGACTTCACTTCCAAGCCTGCTGCACACGCGGTTCCTTGAGGATACACAGCCTTGAGAGACAGGTACTCAACGAAGCCGCATCAATCGGCGCTCTTTGAAGTGTCACCCCACCTGAACTGACATAGTTGTCATTGCAACAAACCAGTGGTGTAAATTTCTGATCCATTGATTTCTAATGCGCGCTCTGCTCGGAAAGAATAACCCATCACGTTGGAACCGCCCAGTGTCAGCAACGTGCTTTGTCTCTCCAAAAAAGTTTAGTGCAAACCCGTGCAGCGATTGGCCCGTCACTCCGGCACTATGTCCTTCCCGCATCAATTGCTTTGTCGTTTTCGAAGGCTTTTTTTTTCAACTGGAAAACAATTGTGTAGGTGTCATTTTCGAACCTGCTTCTTTCATCAAAGAAGTACCCGCGTGGAAGAAAGTGGTCCGTGCGGAATTGAGATGAGCAGAATCGGAGCCGTGATTTCAGTTACAGCTGCATGCCATGGGGTCGGGTGACAAGACTTCCCTCATCACCAGCCCAGTTTTCAAAGTGGCTTGGAGAGTTTCTCTGTTTTTCAGAGGGGCCTTCGAAGCAGGGGACTCGGATGTTGAAACAACGAACGTTGACAATTGTCATCAGGAACAACAAAACGGATTCGGGCTGGGCTTCAATGAACAGAATTCTTGTCGCAGGCAACAAATCCTTCCAATTTACTCACAAACTATCTTTTCAACTGTGAATCTTGACGTTACCACATAAGAGACAACGTATTTGTCCCTCCTGTACACAGAAAACAGTTGTCAGGGACATGGATGTTTTGCTTGCCCCTTGTCTTGTGGTTTTTATGACAAGTTTTTAAGATTTGCCCCTCTCGAAACGCCGCTTCCTCAAAAGTGAGCAAGCAAAATACATGACACTCTGTGTCGCCACACAAGTCAGTACAGGGTCACGTAAGTATCCCAAATGTAAAATCTGCAAGAGAACAAACTTGCCCACTGCACAGGAAAGCAGGAGTCGAATCATTTCTCCGTATTTCTAAAAAGAGGGACGCTTTTGGATGGATGGAGTTTGATTTGCTCGGATTGGAATGTCTTGCATCTTGTTCATAAAGAAATCTGTCCGAAAAGAGATTGCTGTCTCTGTTCTGAAACCCAGTTTGCGATGTGCCGACACTCGTTCAAGACCAACACTGGCAAGTTTCACGGGTACAAAGCTTTCAGCAGTGCTCACATTCTGTGCATGTACGAAGAGACAATTTCAGATTTCCTCCTCGATAACAATCGTGATGGATGACACCGTGACTGTTTTCTAAGTGACTGAACCCACGCAGTCAGTCCCCACGATCGACTTTCATGTTTTATGCCTCATATCAGAGGGAAGATTTCGACCTGTCGTCGTCTGCTGCGTGCATTTGAAGGATGCAAATATCAGGTATCTTTGAAAGCACTGGTTGTCTCCAGCCTTTGATGTTTCACCTCTCTTTGAACCATCGCAGCAGACCTGCAAGTGCTCTGCAGTGCAAATTCATCAAAACTCATGCACATCACTAAAAGGCTTCTAATAACGAATGTTCAGCAGAAGCCCAACGCGTCGTTATTGCATTAACGTAAGCTGCGAAATGACGCCGTCGGAATGTTTTTTTAGGTGATTTGAACCTTGAAGCATACATTATGTATAATGTATGGTGATGGTGAAAATCACCTATAGGCATCAAAAGGCTAAATCTGTGAACGCGAGTTTAAAAGTGT
>JAAUXT010108586.1_pt1 | contig 13712 bp, 13 predicted proteins | sample 7278171 | NCBI WGS metagenome assembly JAAUXT01 (sample SAMN14350112, study PRJNA611818) | marine sediment metagenome | isolation source: surface marine sediment (1.8m) | place: French Polynesia: Moorea | collected 2018-08 | reverse complement strand
GTTGGCTGAACAATCGTGAAAGCTACATGACCCACAGACTAATTTGACTCCAAAAAAAAATGACCCCCGCAAGATCGACATGGAGTCAAAACTTAGGAATACTGCCTCGTATTCTGCAATACGAGTAGGCTTTGATGTCTCGAGCCAGGTTCATGCATCGCACAATGTGTAACGAACGCAAAAGAATCCAAAGATCCTGGCGCGGTTCTTTTTGGAAATGCGCACTGGATTGCAAGAGCATAAGCAGAAAGGAACTACTGACCCAAAACAGGCCAAACAGGTCTCAACCGAACGCACAAGAGCTTCTCGTATGCACTGTGTTTGAGTACATATATCTTTGTACTTTAATGAGCATTGTTGTTGGGGTCGATTATACGTGTTAGATGCAGTGATCGCATCGGAGGCAATTGACACAAATCAATTCACCACCAATGCTACTCACGCGTGAAGCTGGTGTTGACAGAGTTGATAAGGCACAACGAAGGGGCAAAATCGGATGACAACAGACTGAGTGATCTTGCGTTCAGAACCAACAGGCAGACATCCATTCGTGTGTGGAGCAATACTCGTAACACAGCTCAGTGAGTGCTCTGACTTCAACCCACAAGTTTCACCCGCTTTCGCAGGGACAACTTTTCAAAATTGATTTGGCTGTGTTTTCTGCAAATCCGTCGTTCAGATCACATCACGTAGAAACGAGCAGAACCTCTTGTTTACATAAATTGGGAGTACACACAGCTTTCCCTGTTGCAAGAGCTTCGACCTGTTTGTGTCGTCCCTTTGTGATCGTTTTCCTGGCTACCTGGAAACTTGCCACCGCGGTTCGACCTGCGGTACGACAGGACGCAGAACCTGTTTGCGTTGCAAAAATCATGAAATGTTTGGATGTGCAAGTCGTCTGATCGAATGGGTGAGATTCCACACGTTTGTTCCACAAAAACCTCGCAGATTAAGAAGTCACATTCACATTCATTCACCCAAAACACGCAGCAATTCATCCAACCTTTCGGTCCTTCAAGAATCATTGCCACAATTCTCCGTGTCACCCAAGCAAACGTAGAGAGCTGGATCTGCCAACTTTGAGTGTGAAAGACCACAATCGGAAGTCAAGATCTCTACTGAGGATGATTTATTTCCTCGGGGCAGGAAAACACTAAAGAGAGATACCGATCTGAAAATTGAAGATGTGCGTGCAAAGATCTTGTGCAGCTCGGGAGCAAACACTGTTGGACACATCTTTCCTTCAACAATGAGACGCAGCCAGAGGAACTGCTGGCGATTCCGTGGTACGAGCGTATCCATTAAGTTTTGGAAGAAACCGGAAGTTGAGATAGGAATTGTGTCGCCACGGAATGCAGCATTGTCCGTTTTGACTTTTTGTTCTCAAGTCAACATAATCCTTCCTTCACGTCGACAGACTGGTGGTGATAACACGCGAAGTGTCCATTGATACATTGTGCCGTCTTGTGTGGGGGAAGCAAAGGCCCAAACCGATGGACTCCTCGGATGAATTCAACCAATTTTGTGCAGACACACCGAGATGTTCGGCTGTGATCCTTTTGTGAAATGCTCGCCGTAAGAAAGGGAAAGCCGAAAAGTGTATTGGGACAGAGAGATGCCCACCGTCACCACCGGCACGAAATGCGTTCAACGTTCTCTCCAGGGTAAATCTGAGAAATCCTGGTGGAAACGCCTCTTTGTGAGAGAGGACTTCAGAAGTGGTTACCAACCTGGTAGTATTCCTCAATCTCTGCGATCTGCAGCAGCGTGTCCATCGAGTTCTGCTTCTCCTCGCTGAGTTCCTGCAAGCAGAAGAGAACAGGTGCTTTAGTGACAATATTCTGACAAATCACAACAAATTCTGAACAATGGTGTGTCCATATGTATAGTGGAGGTGTTTTAGTGTGCTTCGACCAAGTCAGTCAGGCTTCACCTGTCAAGAGTTGCAAAATCGCGCAACTCGTGGCAGTACGGTTGCGGAAAATGAAGCCTTTTCCCCAACCACACGATGGAGAATCATCACTCTTCTCAAGAGTGTGTGTTCTGGGTACACTTCCTGTGAGCCCGTTGTTCTTGTCAGCAACTGGAAACCCAAAGTGCATCATCCTGTGTGAGTGATGTGTAGATTTGTTTGATTCATGACTTCTCTACGTGACGCAACACACAGTCACATTGAGGTGGTTTCCACAGAACAAGTGCCTTTTCCTTTCATGTTGTTGACTTTCGCCCAAACATGGCGACATCACAATGTCTGCGCACAAATTTTGAGTGAAATTGCCAGCGCTCAGTTTGCATTCTGGCAGGTTGAAAACAACCACCCCGTTTTGAAGGCGATTTCTCAGCGTCGACTCTGACAAACTCTCGCTGCACTGATTCTGAATTTTTTGTTCAGTGATTTGAACCTGCACTCACTCACTCACTCACTCACTCACTCACTCACTCACTCACTCACTCACTCACTCGCTCACTCGCTCACTCGCTCACTCGCTCGCTCGCTCGCTCGCTCGCTCGCTCACTGTCTCTCCCGTGCACACACGCACACATCTCACACACGCACACATTGCTTTATCTCTCTCTGCTCGCTGTTTCTCTCGCGCACGCGTTGTCAGAGTGTGTCCAGTTGCCAAACAATGGAAACGTTTCTGAAACATTAGGTCGAGACTTTCAAAACGAACCTGAAAAAAGAGTTGAGAGATTGGAGAACATGACTGCAGAAACCTTTGTTCTTGCTGACGCCCAGAAAACGACGTCCTGTTGAATTGACCAAGGTCATGTTGTCTGCTTTTGTGTGGGACCAACATCAGAGCTCACGGGAAACAAACACTTTTTCGTCACTCACGTTGTCATGATTCTCTGTTCATTTGGAAAACACAAGGAACTGCAATGGGCATGAGGTGAGTTTGACCAGCTATTGGAACAGTGCTCGGGCACTCAAGGATCACAAGATGCGCAGATAACACACTCCACACAAGTTTCGCGTTATCGCATTGGCGTGTGATCGGCGAGTTTCCTATCTGTGTACTGCCCATCTTTGTCATCAAAACAAGAATGTTTTGATTGACTTGGTAAACACACAAAGAATGCACTATTTCGAGTTGAGTCCTTCATAATGTGCTCTCTGCAAAATCTGATTCATAAAAACAGCTTGGTTTCTTTTTAAGAATACGAGGCATTGTGTAAAGAAGAACCGATCTCAATCAATATCTCTTTTTGTGGTTCAACACACAAACTTCAATGCACATGTCAGGCTTCTTTGACCCAATGTAACAAACAGTTTGACCAATCCATGATCAGAAGATATTGACCTGCAAACCTCATTTTTAGGAAATATTTGTTTGGCTAAAGAGAGGAAAGTTCTTCACAAACGTTTATGAAATGATTCTTCCTTCCCATCTTACTCTCAGGTGTCAACAGAAGAACCAAAAATAGAAAAAATTCTTTCTTTCATCAAGAAGACCAATTTTCAAGGGAAAAAAAGTCACTTTTTCTGGCTTGAGGAAAATATTGCATTTTGTCTGTCTCAAAGCTTATTCTTGGATATTTCCTTGAAACAACAAGTGCAGGACATAACCAATGTTCATGAGGACAAGCATTCTTTCAGAAGTAAATATAAGAAAGGTACGAAAATACAGAACAGCCTTGTATACCCAATTTGAGTATAATCTTTTTAGCTCTTGTTTTGTTGCTTAACTCTTTTTTTTTAGCTATTTTTGCACATTCTTGCAGAACCAGTGTTGATCACTGAGAAAACATGAACATTAAGATGGAAAAAGTTTAGTATCGGTGAAAAATTTGGGTTGATCGGGTTTTTAATACCATACCTCGTGTTAAATTTGTTGTCCAGTCCACGCATTTTGTAAACAATGAAAACAAACGAAAGTGAAAACAGACGATTTTGATGGGCATGGCTGGCTCTGCTCATTTCTGTCCTGATCCTTTTGTGGAGCAGCATGCCACAGTGCGAGATTTGCCATCCAAAGGATAACAAATGGTCATTGAGTCCAGTAGCCTCAGGCAGAAACAATTTTTGGAATCCTCCAAAGTTTACAAGGAGACAAGTCGATTCTGAACAGGAGTGAACCTGATTTTCCTTGCTTTGATCCTACACCCTTCACGACAACCGGTTCTGTTCGAAAACCCAAACTGAAGACAATATCTGGTGAGACCAGCAAAAAGTTCGTTTCTTGCTTTGTTCTGGTCCGTGTACTGCAGCAGGAAGTGAGGTGGGGGTCAGGAGATGGTTATCATTGTGCGGAAGGTCAAAACTTACAATCCTCAATTTTCCATCGCATGGGATTTTTATTGCTTGACAGAGACTCTGTTTATGCACATTAACTTTCTGATACAAGTGTTCGTGTTTGTTTTATGTTCCGGGAGCACGCGAAGAAGTTCATTTGTGTCACTCTGATTTATTGACAACCTCGGTCTGGAAAAAAAGGTTTCCATGAAAAGTACTGCACAAAACTAGGCAGGACCTGATGTTGGCTGCAAGTAGATGTCTCTTTTTTCTGGACGCACTTGCCCGCCTGAGGGCGAAAAAAGAATTCCTTTGAGACAGCACATGAGAAATTTGTTGATTTTTTTCACACACACACACACACACACACACACACACACACACACACACACACACACACACTGTCAATTTGATAACCAAACAGCAAAGACCTTTGGAATGTGATTGTTTCCAGCAAGCTGTCAAGTGACGGCTGAAGGAAAGTATCAGTTACTGCATGCAAGGGAAAACCTCTTTTGCATGGGTTGGTACCCAAAGCCAATTCGAATGGTCCTGTGTGGGTGTCGTCAACATTTTTGCATGCAGAGCGCACATTAGTTGTTCGTGCACTGGTACTTGGGCAAACAAAAGATTTTACAAAATTGGCTGCAGGGCACGCTTGTGGCCAGTTTTGCGGTCAGGACGGGTGGTAGCTGCGCTGCTGCCGTCATGTTTTGCGGTCGACAAAACTGATGCGTGGAGTGTTATGTTTTCAAATAGAAACGCGAGACCAAGTCGAGGCAGCTGAGAAGCAGCGATAACCGACGCCGACAAAAACTGGTGCGCGCTGGACCTGTTTTGCACTTGTTTCAAGAATGCGCTCGGAAGTCACGACACAATGACGCGCCTTCCGAAGTCTCCTTCCCTCTCGACCTGTGGCAATTTTTATCACCCACGAAGCTGGGCAGAAGTTCCATCCAGTGGTCAACCGCAATCCAGGGCCACACAAGTGCACACCCGCGGCTGCTGTGAGTTGTTCACTCTTTGTTTCTGGGAAAGCACGATTCCAAACTGCGCAAAGTGTTCTCTCATGTCCTCCAGGCGACACGAAATTGATGTCCAAATGGAACCTTTCCTATATCCAAAAATGAGAGTACGTAAATTGCACCCACGATTTCCTCATCAGATGCCTGAGTACTCGCATGCGTTCGTATGCCGTTTTGTCAGAAGATCTGTGAGTGGCGAACAAAATACGATTCGAGTGACTTAGTTTGGCAACACAAACTCCGGAGTGTGGGACTGCCTGGAATACGCTTGTGCACATTGCTGCATTTCATGTTACAGGGGGGCAATTTTCTTGTTTTCACCACCATTTTGCAAATCTTGTCAATTACTAAAGTGGCCATTTTGAACTCTCAGCGGTAAAATGTGCCCTGTGAACTTCTGCGGCAAATAGCGGTTGGCACTGTCTGTTGCATGTTGGGAGGTTCAGTCATCCTCATGGTGACAATTCTTGTGTAGAGTGCAACATTGAACCTTCAACCCGGATTTTTCAGCGTGACCAGAGCAGAAAAACGGTCGTAATTGGAAAGCAGATTGAGCGAGAAAATGACCCGTTGTTCAGGTCAGACGGCAAGATAATTAGGATCAAATGAGGTGCAAAAATCAACAAGTGGCAGACTACAAAGGACTTGGTGGTTCCTGACTGGCCGCGAATCCCGAGCCAAATCCGTGTGCGCGTACGAAAGATCCGGATCTCGACTCTTGCGGAGTCAGATCCACCTCTTGATTTGAATGTCCAAGTCACTCTTGACAAGCAAAGATTCGTCAGTTTCTTTCTGGCACCCAAATCGTCAGTTGTCTCCCACAGAGAATCAAGCCTCCCCAACATTGCACAAGAGACTTCTTGCCAAGCCAGAAGCGAACGCACTGACTGAACTGCAGTCATAAACTAATGGGACATTGTGTGACGGTGTAAATGGTCGATCATTGTCGCCCATAAATGAGTTTTTTCAAAACGCGAGCTGAGGGACGGAGCCGTGCCAGGTGTAGAGCTGGCACCGGTACATCCAATACTCACATCGCTGGACATTGACCAACAAATCTATTCTTCCACAGCAGTCAAGCATGTTTTCAACATCTCTGCCATGCAGATTCCAGGTGAACTGAACTGTTGCGATCTCCCAGTCAAATTTGTCTTCTCCTTCCCGAAAGTTCAAGCCTGAAACATTTGATTTTCCTGGACTGATACAAATCAGATGACGTCGTCTTCAAATATGCAAGACAGGACCTGGGCAACTTGTTCGTGGAATGTGAACCACAACCTGACAAGTATCGAAGGAAAACATTCATTCATTAGGATTCCATCAGTCAAAATAAAAAGGCCAAGTTATGTACACCAGGACACAAAACGTAGGACTCCCGAACAGCCTTACAATGATACGGTTATCAGGGTAATTTTACACTCCTACATGTGAGAGCCTTTGAGAGGCTGGTTACAGTTCACCAAGCGATGACGGTTGTATTCGTACCTGCCGAAGAGAGGATGCTCCCCAAGAATGTGACTCTATGACTCAGGACAAAGCATTTCCAACTATTTCAGGATCAAAGATTGGCATTTCAAACGCAGAGGAAAAAAGTTGACATTGCTGTTCGTTCTGCTGTGTATCCTCCAGACAAGATCTCTCTGCTTTCCTTGCCTCTGTGTGCGGACCTTGTGCTTTCAACGGATCAAGCATATGTTGTGGCCAATTTCCCCAATTTGTCAGGTATTTCCGCATGCACGTCTCTGGATCCCAACTTTAGCAGAGAAGACTCGTATCTCTGGAAAGTCGGTCAAGAAAAAATTGCATTTTCAAATGAGTATTCATTGAGTATCACTGAACCGTTGTCTGGATCCCCTTTGTACGCTCACAGGTGGAATCCACCTCATCTGTGTGACGACGCACGGAACATGGGTCATCGCTGCACTCGGCTCCCTGGGCGTTAGCGGCCTTTGAAGCGCAATGTTTGCGGACCTGCGGTTCCTTTGTGTGGATCTCGCCAGGTCCGAGGCAGATCCCCCGGGTCATGCGTGGGCCCGGCAACACACATCACCTGCATTGATCTCCCTGGGTCGTAAACACGTCCAACTCGGAAAGTTCTGTGGTTAACTGGTGTCTTTGACGTGTGTGTGTTCTGCTGAAATTTCAGAAGCACAACAAACACAGGGAAATTACAGCGAAGGTGGGAACTGTTTTGGGATTCAGTCTTGTGTCATGTTCAAATTTTGCCTCGTCAATCTGTTCGAGTTTATTTTTCCTCTTGTTCAAAAGAACGTAAACAAGACTGTGAGGTAATTATCAGTCTGATAATGTCTCATTTTCACCAGAGATGCTCTCAACGGTTCCCGATGGTCTTCCTGAACATTTTTCACTGGACGTGGATCTGAACATTGCATCCTCAATACACGACAGACTGCGTGCGCGAACGAGTTTCATCTGACATGAAGTATTGTCGTCCAAAGCATTCTTCCATGCACAGAACTCGTCAGAGGGGCAGAGAGCTTATCATGAAAACTCTTTTGAGCCTCAAACCAATGTCTCCACACATGATCACTGGCACTCTATCAAGAGATTCCTTTGCTCAACAATGTGAGTGAGTCTTGAAACCTTGATGAGGATCAACATGCATGAATTATGAAAGACATTCAATGGATGAGGCTACACTGCCAAGCAATTTGTTTCTCACATGAACGTCAGTGTCACCACGAAGTGTTTGTGAGTTTCTGTGAGGTTTTGGGTGTCAGCTGCACATATCTTCAGGTTTGAAACAAGGACTTCATTCGTTTTTCCAAAATCCACCAAAAACTTCCAATTTTCACCACAGTGGCACACGTGGTACTTGATACTCAGACAAAAGGAACACGAACCTTTTCAATCGAAAAGAACGAATCCATCCCCCCATGGAACCTGATGAAACCACAAATCTAGCGTTTTTCAATGCAGAGGAAAAAGCTTTCATCTCTAACTTGGCAAATCAAGGAAACCCCCGCTCTCAAAAATTCACATCTTTACGCCCCTATGTGTGGTGCACAGAAACACACCTCTTGCACTTCGTCATGCGTGCGGGGGCACACTCGTGATGCAAAAACATAATGCTGTAAATTTGGCATTTATTGGCTTATCTCGCCCTGAACGTGATAACTGTGACAACTTCATCACTCTATTGCTTGGTTCCGTTTTCGCAGACTGTTATCACAGAGCTACCCTCTCCAGTTTCGTCGTTTTGGGGCCTCATATCATCATAAACAAAACTGTGATAATTTACGCTCGTAGGTAGTTTCGTCTGAACATCTGAGCAGATCTTTGGACTGCTGAACGAGCTGAACAAAGAAAACGGATGAGCAACAAATGGCTTTTGGTCTCACCTGAGTGTGCACCTGAGTTGGAAGTTCTGGAACCACGTCCATGGAGCCCATGATTCTGTGTCCACCTGAACCAGTGTTGCTGTCCGTGCAACAGTTCTCCGCAGTTGCGTTCCAGAAACGAACAGAATCTGACGACAAAGTTTCATACGAAAAATTCCAAAATCACTCTGTCCTCTAGTTGATTCTGTCACGCATTTGAAATGAAACCATTGAATGGATCAGTGTCCAGTGTCACACGTTTGTGCTGTTGTCTTTAAGTGTATTGACTTTCAGTCGGTTTCTGATTCTCAGGTGCGAGAAGTAAGTGAAGATACGTCTTGAGCAGCGCGAGTCCGAGCAGGAACTGAGTGTCAGAGCCGAGTCGCACAGCTGACGGCCCAACTGTCGAGCTTTGAATCTCCCTCCCTCACACACTGCCTCTGAACCGGAAACGACAGCGCAACACTGCGTTGCGTGCATCCGTGAGTTGAATGTGGGAGTATCGTACACAAGTGGCGATGTGTCACTGCTCCAAAAAAAGTGCGTTGCACCCTTTGCTGTTTTTGGAGGCACTTTGGGCACAACGTGGAATGTGAACTCTCACATTTTTTTTGGAGAAAACAGCAAAATATATGAATCGTTCATGTCAACAGCACCAAATGCAGAAACTGATCATGTTCTGAAGTTCAACCAAAAGTGAGAACCATTCACTTGCTTCTTCGATCATGACTCTTGAATTTCAGTAGACAAAAGCATAAGGCAGGTGACTGCTTCTTTTTCTCTGCCATTTGTGTACGTTTACATACGCAAACAGTGCTTCTGTGACCGTTATGTGTTTGGAGCGTTTGAATGAGATGGTAGAATTTTTTGTCATCACAAACGAAGATGCTTTTGGCTGAAGCCCCAGGTTACGTTTGGGACTCAGCACCACCGCCCGCTGCACTATGTAGCACGAGGTCATTTGCTTCATTGCTTTGGAAGAAGGATGCTGCAATGGCAGTTTTGCAGTTGATGGGCTTGAGCCTGTTGAAGTACGTAGTTGTGCTGAGGATGGCGAGTGCTTCAGAGAGGAAACAATTTGACGTCAAAATTTTCAAGTTGTGAGTTCCAAAGACACACTTGAAAAAAGAAATCCACAGTTCAAATCACTTGGGCTTCTTTGCTTGAGTGGAGTGTGGGCCTCTTCTTTTGACCACGCGCCTCACATAACCTTGGAGTATCTCTTTCAGGTGCAGCCTTTCAAGTTCCTTGATCTGTAGGAACCTGTGACCGTTAGCGGAATATTTTGCGGCTCTTTTGGTGCGAATCGGTGTCGGTGTGCACACCATGCGTGTGATCAGGTCAGAGATAGGCTCGGGTCAACCACGCACCGGCATGCATACTTAACACAGTTTCCTCTCCTCAAGAAAACGCATCGTAGATCAAATTTCTTCACAGTTCACCGCATTGTTTTCTCCAAGAAAATACGAGAAGGCACGTACGAGCGTGCCAGAGCGTAAGGAAGAGTAGCCTTTGTGGGTGGTTTGTTTTCAAAGTGAGCTTCTGAACGTCAATGTCACCTGACAACAAATCAGAATCCGGAGGACAACGCCCCCCTGGGGGTGTGCTGAGACAAGTTCAGGCGATCTGCTAGCTTTCCCTCGGTGCTTCCGTGTCGACTCACATGAAGATGAGACGGCGACTGATGGCGACCACACAACGGTTGCGTTTCTGCTTCGGGTGGCAGGCCAAAATGTTGCACTTGAAACAAACCCTTCAAGATTCCAAGTCATTTGTAAGTTTGGGAGGTCAAAATCAAACCATACTCGAGTTAAATTTCTTTCACGTTTTTTGCTCAACGAGGCAGGGATTTACGAGTAAGCTCCTCTTTGTAGTCCACGAACTCTGACCAGCTTTGTCCGCTGAAGCCTGTGGCAAAACTCGACCAGCGAAACCGCTCTTGGGTGAAATGGACCATCTCTTGTGACACAAAGTTGGAGACAATACTTTTGAAACCGTCGGTCTTGCTCGTGGAATCCGTTGCCAGCATTTGTCATTGAAGTACGAGGGGTTACATGCTCTGGGTTCCTTCTGTACCACATACGCTCGTAGTAACGTGCAGTGAAGTGAACTCAAGTGCATCGCTCTGAAGTGAAAAGTCAGTCTAGTGTTGAAACACAGTGTAAAGAAAGGAAAACACATCTCGGAGCCTCATCATGTTGTGACATTTGTCACATTTGGGTTCTTACAATGAAAGGCAAACCCTTGGAGGAATGCAAAGTTGGGGTGCCACGCACAGAATGCGAGCCATAAAAACACTTTGCACAACCCAGATTTCAACACTGGGATTTTTGACAGCAATGGTAACAGCCTCTCTGCATTCTCAGGCTCGGATGCTGATTGGAACCAGCCAAGACGATCGCCCAACACCTTGGAACATCGAACGACCAATTCGGGCTGACATTGCAACTCGCAAATCTACCACTATATGTACCACGCAGTTAAAGTGTCCTCAGTCTCTGGTTCTGTGAGCGGACATTTTGTGCGCATTATCTGCGTTTTGTTAGCCAAGAACATGAATCCTGGAAGCTGGATGTGCACAATCGTGCTTCAGCTGTGTTTCCAGAAATTCAGCCATGTGTTTGCCACAGTCTTGCACTGCAGGACTTCATCTCAAAGTCTTTTTCCTGGCCAGTAAGCTGAGAGATGAACAGACAAATAAGGTTGTGTTTGATTAAATCTGACGCCAACATGTGTTTGCTTGTCAGGCCGGGCCCTGATCATATTGCACCATCGACAACCTACAGGGAACTGAGTTTTTTCTCGGGATCCAAATGGTAGTCTCTGGTGGCTGATGGCTCTGGAACTGCTGCGTGTGTTGTGCTCAGCGTCTCTTCCTTCTCCCCGCCCCTGGCTGCCGAGCTTCTTCAAGGCGTCTGTCTTCTGACCACAGGCCTTTCACTTCATAATTTTGGTCTGACAGACGAAAGGGAAAACATCCAGTGCCGCAACATTTTTTGGCAGGTCATAAGAAGCTGCGTACCGGTAAGTTTCGAGAAATGCAGCCGGAACGCAGGTAATTCTCGGTGGTTACATCGCAGCAGCAAGTGTCAGAAGGTGCGTTCATTCGCCTTTGCTGACAGTGGACTGCAGCTTCCACCCCGACGAACATCTTCCCGCAGTCATTCGAGTTTAAGAGTCACAGTATTGGAGGCACGCCGCTGACTGCATTCGGATCGCAAGCTTTGGTCTTGAATGGAAAAAACCCGCGACACTCAGAGGATCCCCTTTTTGTGGATCCGAGAATGAAACACTTGATCTTTTCCCCTTTGATCCCGTTTGAATCGAGGCCCTGTGTTGTCTTCCTGCTCCCACTCTTGTCACACATCCCTCCCGAAATACATCTTGGGCAAAATCAACGGGATCCAACAAACCCCTCGAGACCGTCATTCCAAGAACTGGCACGAACATGTTTGGAATTTTGAACACAAAACTATGTTTCAAAAGAATGCATTGTGCCCTTTGCGAGATAATGGTCCAGAACAGATTGGGCAAGTGTGAGATCACGTTGCCAGTGCTCTGCACTTCTGTGTTGTCCCGCAAGCACTTGTTTCTTGTCAGAGCACAGGAATTTGCCCCCTTATCAATTCCGAGGCGACAAGCAGCCAACGATCCGTGATCGTTGCCATCTCGGTCATCTTGGGGACACTGAGGTCAGAGTGGGCATCATTCTCGGCTGGGATCAACACGACAGTCCTCCGTTTGTGTTCTCAGTTGGGTGTCAAAAACACCTCAAACACCCTTGGCAGGGTTGCATTTTAACCAATTGAAATTCTTCGCACATTGCAAATCTCCTTGATCTCACATGCACCTCACCCCCTGCAGTGATTTATTCTCAGTTGCTCTGACAAAGCATCTTTTTCAAAGGAGCCAGAAGCACTGGTCAAATTACACAACAACAATCATTTGAAAAGCTTTTCACCCCTGGGAGGCTGGACCTGTTCTGCTGGTATGATTATGATGGTCCAAGGCTTTCAATCGCTGGTTGCACATCACGCGTCAGGGTACGGGTATGAACGGGTCAGGCAGCGCACAGTGCACGCTGGGGTGTGCAAGAGTTTTCTACCGCCGTCGCAGCTCAAACGTCCGTTTCGCTTGTTTAATTCAAACTGAGGTTTGGCTGTGTTTTCAAATCCCGCTCACGAAATCGTCGCAGTGTGTGGGAGGAATATAGTGGACTGTTCATTCAATGGAAACACCTCGAGGTGCCAAAAACAAGCGACACACACGGAGGAAGCAGATGACTAACATCCCCCAACTGATCTCTGTTGCCGTGCCTGACAAACATACCAACTATATATTTTGGTATTCCTTTGCATTTCTCCGCAAATCAGTCAGATGCAAGTTATCAAAATGCAAAATGCAGTCGTCCAAATAGCTTCTCAGATGCAACTTGGTGACGACCTCTTGTTTGTTTCAGTTTATTTCTTCTGATCTGCAGAAAAGTTCTTTTATCTTTTTGGGGTGAGCCCCAAGGAAAGTTCTGAACAAGAAAACACCACACACATCAGGACTCAGGAGGCATCTGTCTGACATGAAGATTCAAATGTCTCGGGATCGTACTGAGATTAGTTCCAATGTCAACCGAACCACACATCCACTGTGCACCAAGCAACAACTTGGGCTACCTGCAAGGAAGTGGAGTCACAGGAAGACCAGAGTCAGCATTCTGGGTCGGGCAAAAATGAATATTTTTTCAGATGTTCTGTTTTCCTGTGTTGAAGTGAATGTCACCCACAAACCTGAGTCGCAAAAGAAAGTTCTTGGACCTCCATGTCTGTAGCTCAAAACAAGAAGGCTACCTAACAAGAATGCTACGCATAAAAAGCGTGTGGTCTATACAAACGTTCCCAGTTCATCACTGATCATTTAAAAAAAAAAAAAATTTGAAAGCGGGTCTGACCATTTTTCCCAAAGTGGGTCCAACCTCCCTCCCCCCCCCCCCGTTAGGCCCACTTTGGCCAAAGCGGGTCTAGGGTCAGACCTGCTTTCAAAAAAAATTTTTTTTTCAAATGATCAGTACAATGATCAGTGATGCTCACTGACCATTTTTCCCAAAGTGGGTCCAAC
>JAAUXT010103214.1_pt1 | contig 13712 bp, 10 predicted proteins | sample 7278171 | NCBI WGS metagenome assembly JAAUXT01 (sample SAMN14350112, study PRJNA611818) | marine sediment metagenome | isolation source: surface marine sediment (1.8m) | place: French Polynesia: Moorea | collected 2018-08 | reverse complement strand
GTGCCTGACACATTCATACAACTAACTGACTATAAATTGAGCAGACTTACCCACAAATGTAGCTTTGGCATTGTTTCTGGTGTTCTCCGACAAAGGTTTGTCTTTACTCGGCGCCATGTTGAAAACTGTGGCACCCCCTGCAATATTCTAGCCATACTACACGGCAGAGTACGGTTTAAACACGTTTTTTTTTAAACCGTACTGCATGATTTCTGGGAAAGTATGGCTTAAATGGTCATTGATGTAAAAAGTGTTGCATCAGAACCATACTACATGTCCGAGCAGTACGGTTTTGGCAATGGCGGGAGATCAACTTCTGGTAAAAGAAATGTACTGCTTACATGAGTACGACACAAGCAAAAGCGCGGGAGATGAACTTCCGGTGAAATGAACCGTACTGCCTGTAAAAGTATGACACAATTCAACCGCGGGAGATTACACTTCCGGTGTTAACACCGTACTGCTTGCTAAAGTACGACATAAAAATTCATAACTTATTCAGCGTACTACTGAGTATGATATAAATGTAGAAATGTAATCCAGTTGTTTTTTTTTAAACCGTACTGCATGTATGAAGTACAGTTTGTGTGTGACTTCGTGTCATTTATGTCGTACACTGGAAGTGGAGTAGTACGATTTAAAAATGACAAATGACAATGACAGAGCAAATGAACCGCCTCCTCAACTCTTCCTTCTGCTCACTCTCGGCAGACGTTTCACAGGAGGCAGGTCCGTCCCAGGGTTGTGGTTTTCGCTGATTTTAAGGATGCCTTTTGTGCAAGCTTTGCGTGAGGTTTGGTATTATTTTTCATTTCCAGCACTGCATGGTGTTTTTTTGGCAAAGCGAGAAAGTGAGAGGCAGAAGTTCGTGTGTCATTTTCGATTGATACTAATTTGTGCGCGTGTGTGTGCACAGCCTTTTGTGAAAACTTTTGACAGGTATTTCACAAAAAAGGCGCACAGTGCTTTCTGGTACTTACTGGAAGCAAGGGATAGTCCTGGTCCTTCGGTATCGTTCAAAGAGAAAACAGCCATTGCAACGCTGAACAAACTTCCGCCTCGTTGTGAGTGGAAGAAGTCACGCCTGCTCGCCTGTCTCCTGTGGCCCTGACGCGCAGCGTGAGGAGCTGCGGATGACGGGTGAAATGGGTCGAGCAGGAAGTCCGCTCCTCACAACCTCTCATGTCGTCTGCGTGGGACATCGCGTTTTTGACAAAACGCCTACGTTGTCTGATTCACGCAGCTTCAGCGAAAGGGAATCCGTCTCTTTGTCTCCTTGCGTGAAACGAACAATGCACAGCGGAAATAATGACGCGAAGAACTCACGCACAAGCAAAAGCAATGAGGAGATCTGCAACGACAGGTGTCTGCAGATGCACCACATCGAAGGAGATTTCCAGCAAGTGCGCGAGTGCAATTTTGTGTTCACTCCTGATCTCTCGCGAACTGTTCTTGACCGACGCTGTTTCCACCAAATTCCCCCAACGACTCGTCGAAGATATATCTACAAAACAACCTGCTTTCAATTCTCAGGCAAAACAACTTTTCTTCTTGCAGGCAAACAGCTCGCCACATATTGCGCTGGCAGATTCATGACAAGCAAAAAAGTGAAGTTGACACAGAAACGTCTTGCGGGTCGGAAATAAGAAGCTCTGTCTTGAAAGCCTTGTTTGAAGCAGCTGCAACCTCGTTCGCCAACAACCTGCAGGCACAAATGGGGAGACTGCACATTTGAAAGGCCCAGAAGGCTTTTGTCAAAACAATGCGGTGCGCTTTTCTCGTTTTTCGCCGAAACGAGACCAACGATACAGGATTCTACAGGCTGTAACCAGGGACACCTTTTGTGCATCGATGAAATATTTAGACGACGAAGCTGCGGCGCTACCGCGAGGCACAGTGGTCAGGAGGATGTGTTCTTAGGACGGTGTGACCATGATATTCCACCACCCCGCAGAGGACGGCATGTCCAAGTACGTTCCTGGCGTCCAGCGGGAGACTGTGCCGAGCAGCGCCAACCACTTCGGTGAGTAGACCTCGGGAGCTCCGAGACGCCGTCCGGTCTTCAGTGGCGGCTAATCACTCAATAATCAGACTTATTATATCCGGCATTCAAATATCAAGAGCATTAGCCTTAATCAGACTTGCGATGCTTCATATGCATCGCATCCCCCAAGTCTGTGCATCACAGACGTGCTGTGTCCCCGTGGGAAATCACACAATTTCCCCAGTAGCCGGATCCTGAAAGCTTAGGTGAGTGCAACCAAATAACGCCACACAGGTTCGCGTCCACACACACAAGTGACTACAGTGCATGTAAGAATCAAGAGTCACTGTCATGAAATATGTAAAAACATCAAACCCATGACCAGATACGCGTGGAAGCCTGGTAATTTGGGGGTTTCTCCGACTGTATCGTGCCACAACACGAACCTGATTTCTTGTACCTTTATGAATGCACCTTTGTGTCATTTGCACATTGATATGCGCAATTGCTCGTTGTCCAAGCGCTGCGGAGTCAAGAGTAGCAGACAAATGCCATTAGTCACGAGTCGCGGCTGATATTGGTGTTCCTGAGAGAGGAAGGTGCTCCACCTTACAGCTGTCGATTTGTCTTTCGTCGTGCTGGATGCTCTGCATGTAAAGAAAGCACGGTTCCGGACAAAGACACGGCTTCACGTCGGTTTCTTTTTTCCGCTACAGACGTGTCGATCCCGCTGTTCATCAGCGTCGCGAGCGGCACGTCGCTCATCGCGCTCGCCGTCGCCGCGTACTGCTCGTACCGCTGCTGGCGCGGCAAGCGGGGTGCGCCCCGCGACGCCGCCGCGGCACGCTCGCTGCCCCCGAAACGCGTCACGTCCATCCTGCAGCAACCCAACGTCAAAATCAGCCAGAGCGTCCCTGACCTCGCTGAGGACAAGCAACAGATCACAAACAAAGAGGAAAAGATCGGGCAGAGCAAATACTACAAAACGGTCATCAAGCAAACCACGCTTCCCACTGTGTCCCAAAGGCACCTCCCCTTCCAGAGACAGCTGTCACATCAACTCAACTTATCCAACGTGGATTTCACCATTCAGAGTGTCAAATATAAAGAGCAGCCTGCTGTGGGTTTGCTCAAGCCGGAGCTGTACAGACAAAATGCCCAGGAGACCCCGCCAACAGAACTCACGAAGACTGCCGGCAAATTGTACTTCTCTGTGAAATACATCACCGAGATTGAATCACTGGTTGTGACAATTCTGCAGGCCGAGAACTTGCCACCCAAGGATTTCTCGGGCACGTCCGACCCGTACGTGAAGCTCTATCTCCTGCCGGACCGAAAACAGAAGTTTCAGACCAAGGTGCACCGCCGCACACTGAACCCGGAATTCAACGAGCAGTTCGCCTTCAGCGCGCCGCTGCGCGACCTGCACGAGCGCGTGCTGCAGTTCAGTGTCTACGACTTCGACCGCTTCTCTCGCCACGATCTCATTGGCGTCGTCATGCTGCGCGAGCTGGGACGGCACCACGAACTCGGCACCGATACGCACTTCGGCATGGACGTCATCTCCGTCTCACAGGTGCGCTCATCCACTCACATCCGCACAGAAAACAGAGGCTGATACAGCAAAACGGGGCAAAGACTCGGGGCCTCTGTTCCAAGAACAAGCTCGAACGACCTCGAAAAGTCCTCTTCTCAGCACATTTTCAGCCCCCTTAACCAAATCCTACGTCAAGAGATCTTTGCCCGTTGAATTGACACAAAAATACTGTGCGAAAAGCTGCAACAAATTTAATTTTCCCGACAGGTTTTTTCACTTTTCCAATTTCGAGCAAGAATGTTGACAGGAAGAAATCGTGGAGACGAGAGGATGATAATTCTGGAATTTTGTTGAGCAGCATCACGTGCGAATGTGTGATGAACAGACAGAGTCGACCACCTGACCCTGCTCATTCAGACGCATTTTCCCCAGCGAGATGTTTTTGAATCAAACTTTGAAACAAAAGGCGGGGGTGTCAATGGATCTGTGGCCAACAGGATTTGATCGAATCAGCCTCCATGTAGAATTTGGAGTGGATATGTAGCTGAAGACATGAGACCCCATCTTCAAAGTTCCCTTTATTGGGGATCGCTGACAAATTGAGCTCTTGGGCCAAATCTATTCATCATTTTTGCACGACAATAATCATCAGTCGTGTTCACCTTTCCATGAATGTTGCAACAAATTCGTTCTGAAAGGTTTGTCTATTGTGCTCGGGAGAGTGATTCTGCCCTGATGAGTTCACATACAGCAGGTACGAGCGTGAAACGAGATGAATCCTGCAGTCGTGTCGTCTCGCATTCAGTATGAATGTGTCCTTTCCCACTTTGCCGATGGCTTGTATGGTCATGTGGAGTCACATCTTGTTTCGGTTTCGTTGGGTTGTTTCCTGTCCATCAGTTTCTGCACGTGGCAGCAGCACGAAACACAAAAGTTCTCGCAGGTTCAACATGGAATGAACAACGCCAGAGTTTGGAGGGCTGTCTCGCGAAGAAAAGGCATTCATGCGGCGAAAATCCCAACTGCACGAATGTAAAGACAATTCAAGCATCCAGCGCATCTGTTGCGTCTCACACATGTCACCTCGAGCCTCTGTGCATAATCCACCTGCAAGAGAGGTTCTTTGCACGCCTGCAACTGCGCAGTCAGACGTCCATGAGCACACAGCCCTGCCCAGCGGAAATCTCCGAGAATGATGCCAAAGCCGTCTTTTCTTTGCCAGCTTTGTGTCCAGAATGTTGAAATGTCCCGATGTACTGGATTCAACAGAACAACCGTACGAGCGAACAAAACCGTCACTGTTTCGTTCAATCTTCCCGACAAGATGCTTTCGACGAAGATGCGGTCTTCCCCCTTGTACGACGTACGAGACGTATGCGCAGCCAATATGGCCAAAAAGAGCGAGAACCTTTTGGCAATGTGGACATGACAACCAAGATCAGACCCTTGCTAATGCGGTGACACAGAGGCCACATTAGTCTGAAGCGCTGCGCTGTGGATGCTGGCGTGCAGAGCTCCGGTCTCACAGGACGAACACAACAACGACCTTTGCAGCCTTGACCGGGAACAACAGGTGCACAGTCCAACCCGTATCAGTTTCGCGTCCATGACACACCCACACCACCCAAAAGTTGCGCCAGCTGATCCAGGCTCCATGCAAAATGGAGCCTGGAGAACCATGCACCCAGAGTCAGACAGGAATCCTTCACTTTCAAGACGTGACAGTGTACTCTTCAATTTTGTTCCATAAACTTGTGGGTCAACGTGGAAAACAAACTTCCGACAAAATTCTGAGTTGAGGCCAGGGTCTTTGGGGTCTTGGAGCCCAGACACTAACGAGCAAGCTCATCCGCTGGGAATTCCTTCTCTGTTCACAATTCCTCTTTGCGCAGAAGAGCGAATTCCAGAAAGAGACACTGAACTTAAAATCTCTGGCTTAAATTTGTTGAAGCGAGTTGTAACAACAAGCTTGGGAATCTGAAGCAAAAACAGATACCCTGGGATCGTCATCACGGAGTAACAAAATTCCAAGATCCAGCAGGTCGTTCCAGGACGTTTGATCACTGGTGAATACGACATTGCCTCAGGGTGCGATCCCGAAGAATTAATTAATTCCGTTTTGCGCTGTCAAACACAAAAATGCTCAAAATTCTACCTTTTGCAGGAATTTTTCTGCAGTTCTGAGGACCGCATCCTTTGTTGGAACTGTGGTTCCTCAAGGAAACCCGCCTCTGTTGACTCCACGCAAGCCACATAACAAACTTATACTGTCAAAGCACCTGGACATTTGCTTCCGCAGTGGTGATTGCAGTGCTTCCAAATTGTTTTCAGGTTAGAAAGTAATTGAAGAGAGCATCAGACAACATTACACAACACAGTTCTGGCTTCTCCTTTTTCAGTTCAGATTTCAGAGAAAGATTTTGGTGCACTCTCCCAAGGAAACTACAAAGCCCGTGAAAAGGTGGCAACATTCGAAAATTCGAATTTGTCATTGTGGTCGCGCCAAATCGTTTCCGTTCATCAAATAACACCAGCAATGTTAAATATTTATCGGTTCATTTTCCATAACTCAGCCTGGCATCACACCTCTGCGGCAATTGTGAAAGCCTCAATGTACGCGTTGCAGGAAAAGGTTGATTTGGGCGAACTGATGCTGTCGCTCTGCTACTTACCGACGGCAGGGCGACTCACCGTGACCATCATCAAGGCTCGCAATCTGAAGGCCATGGACATCACCGGAACATCAGGTAATATGATGCACAGGTGAATTACTGCGAGTAGCTTCTCCCGAGTCACCTGGATGGTCTGCAGTGCGCACAGAATCCGGGCCCTCTTGGCCCTCCCTGCAGAGCAACAACAAATCCAGGTTGGTTCATCCGGAGAATATGGTGGATGTGTTCTCTTGTTCTCCCAATCGTGTTTTGTGTAGAATACTTTTCTCTTTTTGCTTTCTGTCTTCTCAGTTATTTGGGCCTTCAAATGTTTGATGCCAGGTTTCTGAATTGTTCATCTGCACGAAAGTCACTTTTCTGCGGCCTGAACTGAAAATACTTCAGTGCTGTGGGGTCAGCAGATTAATATTCATGCAGCACAGAGAGCTTTGTGACCAGTGGCAGTCTTGCAGAAGGTGAAAGGTGCCGAGAACAGCGATAGCACACCCATTGTCATGAAAGCGACAGCGTTGTGGGAGGCTTCAAAGCACATTCATTTTGAATTCGTGTGAACCCACGACAACCGCTTTCTTCTTTTCACACTTCAGACCCGTACGTGAAAGTGTCACTGATGTGCCGAGGAAAAAGGATAAAGAAGAAGAAAACATCGGTGAAAAAGTCCACATTGAATCCGGTTTACAATGAAGCTATTGTGTTTGACGTGCCTCAGGAAAACGTCGAGGAGGTGTCTCTCCTAATCAAGGTTGTCGACTACGACAGGTAAGTGTTGAATCCAGGATGCCTGGGACGACAACTCTTTCAAACGCTGCGGCAACGTCACTTTTGATCTGCAGAAACCTTCTGGCATCTGTTGCGTGGGTCCTCACTTCCGTATTCAAACATTTTCTCCCAGGCAAGGATGACCCACCTTTTGGAGGTTCCGTAGATCCCGCCAACTTGAATGAAAAGCATAGAATGGCATGCACAGTCACACAATGTGCGCAACTGCATGTAAATTTAATATCTGAGATCTGACACTGACGTCTGCTGTCTGTATGCTCGATGGAAAAGATCTGCCACTGATATCAAACCAATCAGAAAAAAAAAACATTTGAAGCAAAAAGTGACCACAAACTGAGAGCATTGTGTTTGGCACATAGTGGGAGTTCTCGGGTTGAGATCAGATCATCCCAGCTTCTTCGTAGATGTGGGTTGACCAAAAGTTCTGAACTTTTGGTTGCCCTGCAGCCACCTTGGGTCCAGAATGACAGACCCTGATATCTTGATGGAACTGGCAGAATGTCTCATGTTGCTTTTCACTTCCTGGAGGGAAGGGTGACGAAAGGACTGGTGAACAGAACGGGGTCGTGGGTCACCATGCCGTTGCAAGGGAATGGTGCAAAAAAGGTGTGGAACACTTCAGGATGTGCACAGAATAGCTTTGTCTCCACGCATACATTTTTGAATCCACAGGGTCCCAAAGTCTTATCGCCCAAGTCCCCTCTCACTCGAATCACCACAGGCGCAAGCGCATTTTGAAGTTGGTGTCAGCCCCGTTCCTCAGGGCTGGACTCCAGTCCGAATCTGGTCCATCACGATCGTGGATCATCAATTTTCCTCCGACGAAGTTCCTTGCCAAGAACACTGAAATTAGCTTGATGCCCCTGGACAAAAATTGACATCTGCCGAATTGATGCTGTAGCTGAGGATTGTATTTCAAGTCTTTCCAAATCTAACAACATTACACAGAGCTTTTCCTGTACCATAGCATTCAGACACTGACAGTCAGAAGAGTTTTGGGTGACCTTTTGTGCCAACAAAATCTCAAAGTCGGGACACTTGTTGAAAGAACATTTGTGAGAACTGGTTTGGCGTGTTTCATGCAGCGAGCGTAGCTGTGAATTATCCTGCAGGATGGGCAGCAACGAGTTGATGGGGTGCGTGGCGCTGGGGCCGCGCTACGTCGGGGCGGGGCGCGACCACTGGTTTGAGATGCTGGAGAACCCTCGCAAACCCGTGGCGCAGTGGTACCCGTTGCTCGAGCACGTGCCCGGCCTGTCGCCGAGCAGCGCCGACCCCGGAGATCCAGGCGCCGCTGCCGCCACCGTGGCCGCCGACACCGCGCACGACCATCAGCACCGCGCCAAGCGGAAGGCGCGCAAATAACGTCGGTCAAGAAACCACGAGCAGCACAACAGGATTTGACCTTCTGGCGACAGTGCGTAGGCCTCCTCGGAGTGACACGATCTCGCAAAGATATGCTATTCATGTCTTTGGAGAACACGAACTCAAAACGATTCAATATATACGTTCATATAGAATCTGTGTGAAGGAAACACGAGCCAAACACGAAGCTAAGATCCTTTCGAGTGATAAGTCTCGGCAAACCACTTTTCGTACTGAATTACCTGTTGATGCCTGTTGATGTTCGTTCATTGTATTGTGATTTGAAATGGTTCTGTGATACATATTGTGAAAGCATACGTGTGTGTAAAATGTAATTCTTGACGTGCATGGCAACAAAATACACAGTGCACAAGTCCCTTCTGCTTTTGTCTTGGAAGCATTCATTCAGTTGCACCCACGTTCTTGTGAAGTGATTTCTTGTGGAAATTTACCTCTGTATCCATGGGTAAACATTTGAACTGAGATAGCTGCAGGACGTTCCAACGCGGAGTTTTGAGCGGTCGAATCGTCACGTCGAGACGATCGTGAAACGAAGCTGCATCTACAGACGATCTCTGTCATTCCAGAATGGTTGAATTTGAGATCTCACTTCCAGAATGATGTTTGATTTTCCTGTTGTGTGATATGCATTCTTCAATACAAAAGTATTCGAATGCATCTCACTCACAGAAGAGCGACAAAATGATACATCGTGCTGGACTGAACTTCTTGAACGTTCGTTGGTTGATATACACCACTTGTACGTACAAATAATATTTTCATTTTCGGTGACGAAAATAAAATATGTTCCAACACACACCAGGTGGTTTCAACGCCAACAACGGGGTTCTCCTGTCAAAAGAGTTGACGTGTAAACACGAGCTTGTACGTACGTTAATTCCCAGAAGCCTGGCTTCAATTAAACCTAAATATATCAGCAGATGTGCAGTTTTTGCAGTTTGCAGGTGCATGGACCTTTTGTGACATGACATCCGACAGCTTTGCAAAAAAGCGGCACGTTCAAAGCAGCTGAGCCTGAAAACAACCAACAAGGCACATTGAAATGGCTGTGTGATGCGTCTTTTTTTCCAAAACAAGTGAATGTCGACACTGCATGGATACAGGACATCAGCGTGGGTATTCAGCTTGCCTTTGCCCCCGCAAATGCCAACCCAACAGTTTTGGGTCAGAGAAAGAAACCTCAAGGTGAGGGAAATCAGGGAACCCGATTTCTTGACCATACATGCATGAATCTTGCATCAACTGATGATCCAGGCCGATGCCTCCCTGGTGAAATGAAGACAAAGAGGTCCCAGAGGAACTGAACAGATTGTTCTCTCAGCACCCGAAAGGCTGCCCACAATTTTTTTGGCTTAATTTGGTTCATGAACATTTGACAGACTTGGGCAAGCTACGAGCCAATTCCTCTCCTGAGATGCATGCTCACACTGCAAAATTTATTCAATGATCGAAACATACGGAAGTGGAAGTCTGTCCTCGCCACCCGTCTGAGCGTGGCGAGCTGAACAACGCAATGTTCCCTCAGAGATGTATTCAACCACCTGCGCTTGTTTGTCATGGCAACAGGCGGAAACGTGCGTGTTCGTACAAATTCGGTCGAGTTCCTGGTATTCCGAAGGACGTGCATGCAGGTCGGTGTTACCCAATGGGCTCCCCGGTGGAGGTTCTGCTTTCAGAACAAACGTACCTCGTACACGTTCTCCTGCAAGAGTTGTTCATGACAGATCAAGGGCTCGTGGGCTCCCACAGGCCCTTTGTGTGCTCACACGAACATCAACGTGAAACATTTGTGCTCACACTGTTCGCACCATCGGCCGTCCCTTTCTGGTGCGGGAAGCACACTGAATTTAAGTCATCACCGCCACTCGTCGTCCCGCCCAATGAAACCGAGGCCAAGTCACTGCACCTGTACAATCAGGAGTGGACTACAAACGGGAATGTCCTCTCCTGAAGCCTCCGCAACTGAAGGTCTTGCTCCTGGGGATTAGGACGACCTCGTCAGCACACGCCGACGCGGCAGCAAAAAGGCATTGGGCGTGTGATTGAGTTTGAGGAACAAAGCACTTCGAGGGCGGATCATCCCACCCACATCTCATCAACCAAAACGCGAGCCCACAGAACACACATAATCCCAGCCCAAAAATGTTCGCTTTCTTGTTCCAAGACCTTTTGTGAAGAAACAAAAAGGCTTCGCCAAGGTTCCACACGCGGCCAAGCTTTGGCCGACAAACAACTTGAGGACTTTGGCCTGAGCTGAGTGATTGAAAGGAGGGGCGGGTGAAGGGGATGCAAGGCACATGCACAGCCTGAAAAAATGATCAGCAACAAATTCTGAGTTGGAAATCTGGTCTGAGACTAATCGCCCTCTCCTGCTCCACGAAAATCATTCAGCCAAGTCACTATAAAAATAAACTGATCAGCATCAAATTCTGCACTGGATATAGGCTGGTGAGACTACCCCCTCCCCCCCTCTCAGTGAGTCACTTGCGCTGACAGATACACATACTCCTGGTGATTGCACCAACCTGCTGTAAGCCGCCGAACCGTGCTTGAAAACAAGGTTCACCTGAAAATCGAACAAATGTGTGGCTGAAACAAATGCACTTGTTTCTGGGCTCTGAAGGCATGACCCAAACACTGCCCACATTGGTTACCCAAAATAACCAAAGGGATTATTTTGTTTTGTTTTGTCGATCAACACCAACTGGACGTTGCAACTGACAAGACACAAGATAGCCCGAAATGAAGTGTTGCAAGCACACAAGTATTGCAAGGAAAGCACCTTTTGTGTCACACTCTGGACACAGAGGAAGGAACTGAAGTCAGTCAACTTTGCGACCCCAAAGTCTTGACTTGACTTAACTCATGGAAAGTTGGTCCAAATGGCTGAGATCCCAAAATTACCTTCAGAGAAAAAGATGCTTGGAATGTGAAATTATTTTTGGCTGTACTTATTTCTGACAATTTCCCAACTTTTTTGGAAAATTTATTGTGGCAGCCATTGTGGCCAGTCACTGGAGCTGGGATGCTCACAGATGCCTCAAACAAAACCACAGAAGGCTCTTTTTTCCAGGCAATTTTACAGAGGTTTGTAAGCCTGTGTGTACTCAAGAAACAACAAAATTTAAGGTGGTTACCTCACTTTGGTGGCCATTTTGGACTACTTACAATCATCATAAACTCAATTGACTTCACAAATCAAAGATGGTGTCTGACACATACCAATTTTGAACTTGTCTGAGCTGTTTTACTTGGGACTTTACCCTGTTAGTTTGGTTAGGATAAGGGTATCGTTTCAATAGTTATTACTCGTACACTCATGACACACCGTGCATGAATAAAAACACAAAATCCTCACGGCGATGCAACACAATACATCCTGATTTCGGACTGTAAGAATAAAGTGCCGGCTTTGTTGCACTTTTGTTGATGTCGAAATTGTTTCTCGCAGGGAATGTAATGCGTGAGGCTTCTCTCCACCTCCAACACCCAAACTCCCTCGACAACAGCAGCAGCAGTGCTTTTCCGCTGCGGGAAATGTTTCAAGAGCTTCTGTTTCGTTGCAATGAATTTGACATTTGGCAAACAGAGACGGAACTTTGTGCAAAGGTCACGGCATGTCCCTTACAGGACTTACAGCTGAGCCCGTGTTTCCCATGTACAATGCCTTTCAGGATTGCCCAGTTGCTCACAAAAACTGCAGAACTCTTCGTCATGTTTTTGTAAACGAATCAAGGATGCTCAGCACATTTTTTTTCAACGAGGACAGGGAGATCACACCCGATAGAGGGTGAGAGCCCGGAGACACATACAGCAAACAAATCTCCCCACGATATCAGGTGTGAGCTGCCAGAAGTACTGAGCTCTTGATTACAAGACTGAAATGTGAAATTATAATAAAATTGTAGAACATTTGCAAAGGAAGCACGTTCTTTGATTTTAGTCTTGGCTTTGCTTGTGAACTACGGCACCATGCCTCAATTGGTGGAAATCCTGATTCAGACAATGTTTTTTTTCAAGCAGTGGAGAGTCAGAGTAGGGACTTGACATGGCTGCAGTTACAATCTCAAACCAAACATGATTTCTAGTTTCTAGTGAGTGTGATTTTGACAAAAAAAAAAGGTTTCTCACACTATCAGGCTGTACTTTGTCTTGCTCTGGTGATCTCTTCCCAGAATAGAATAGGATGACAAAAGATGTCAAACTTTAATAAAATATTATTTTGTGTTAGGTTTCTCTCATTGAAAGCCAGAATGGACATCCATGTAGATGTTAAATCCAACAGCTGGAGACAAAGCTACATTCCCCTGTTCCCAGAAGAAATCGAGCTTTGGTCATGGCGAGGACAGAGGGCCAGAGGACACAGACATGGATGACCTTCTGACATTGAAGCTGGTCAACCACATATCGAGTGAGTCATATGAAAATGGCAATGTAACTGCAGTAAGCTTCACAAGGATGTGCAGAAGGGAGCGACAAAACTGTGAAAACTGAAAGTTGATTTTGAGGAAAGCAGGGTATTATGATTCAAGAAACCGATGGATCCAGCCTCTCAAACAAACTTTCCTGGAAAACATTCTCAGGAAACAGGCAAAACTTGGGCAATAAATTTATTGAAAGAATGGAGAGAAACATAGCCTGAACACTGATGTGCACAAAGAATTTCAAATTCAGTGTAGTGACGGAAGATCCAAATCTAAGACCACTGAACTTGGCATGTTGTTTGTGCAATATTGTGAATGAGGTAAGAAGGTGGATAGTCATTTGCTGGTAAGTCACTCCAAATTGGTCGTCCTCATTCAGTTCTGTGGGGAACAGAGAGGGCTTTTGTGGAAGCTGGTTGACGGTCCTGAGTTTGTGCGAGTCAAATTTACTCTGAATAATTTGATGAAAATGAGGGGCTGGACAGCCATCTTTTGAAAGGAGAGGGGCTGAACCAATTTCATTCGACAGTGAAGACATATATGGAAGGCTGGAATTTTTGGTGAAGAAAGTCCTGTTCAGCTGGTCTTGGTTTTGCCTTGTGTAGAGGTGAGGAGCACCAACAACTTGGTTTGAATGGAAAGTTCACAAATCACAGCCTCACAGTTAGTGCTGCAACATTGCGAGTTTTTTTGTATTTTTTTTGGCTTGACGAGCACGTGGTAAAAGATTTCACAAGGCACTAATCTGATTCTCTCAGATTTTGCAAGAGCCGCGATTACAATGTAAGTGTGCATGAGAAGCGTCTCTTCTCACTCGACTTTTTAGGTGATTTGAACCTTGAAGCATACATTATGTATAATGTATGGTGATGGTGAAAATCACCTATAGGCATCAAAAGGCTAAATCTGTGAATGTGAGTTTGAAAGTG
>JAAUXT010019246.1_pt1 | contig 13712 bp, 15 predicted proteins | sample 7278171 | NCBI WGS metagenome assembly JAAUXT01 (sample SAMN14350112, study PRJNA611818) | marine sediment metagenome | isolation source: surface marine sediment (1.8m) | place: French Polynesia: Moorea | collected 2018-08 | reverse complement strand
GTAACATGAGCGTGTTACTCCGAATTTCTCACTCAACAGCCCATATTTTCCTTGATGGGCAGTGAAGTGCAACAGCATCAACACTTGTTCCTGCAAATGTACTGACGCTCTACCTCTCCCTGCAACACACAAATCATGGATCTGTCATGCTGTCCGTGTGCACATCGACACTCAACCAATTCTTCACAACTACATACACACCCGATCTTTGTCTGAACAGTGGCCCAATGGTGTCAACCAAACACTGCGCTGTTCCAGGACTCATCTGAAAAAATTCCATCCATTGAGCATGTGTATAATTGATCAGACTGCCCACAAAGCCCTCCTGCTTTGGGATCTCCTCTCGACAGCTGAACACAAAAGACCCTTGTGGTTGAATCAGAAACATAGATCTATGCCACCGCTGAAACACGCCGATTTTTGTGCTTTTACTCACAGAAACGTTGAAACGAGTAGACTCCTCCCTTCCTTGGCTGACTCTCTCTCTTCACACTGCTCAATCTCTTCTTGAAACACTTCATGTAATGCCAAAATAGATGAAAGAAGTAAATTTCGATCAAATCCAGTGTTTCCTGCACCCGCCATTTGTGTCACATGACTTTGGTATGAAACGCCGAGAAACGCAGAAACGTGTTCTTTTTTCGGCGACGCAGACCGATGCCGAGGAACGCAGAGTGACACAAAACTCAGTACTGAGACGTGAAAAAAGAATAGCCCCCGGAAGTCAGCTAACCTGACACATGATCAGCCTCTCGTCCAATCAGACACGAGGCACAGCGATGCATCACAGCCAATTGTGCGTGAAAACATTGCAATAGACGTTGCGTTTCATTAGACACCCTCGCAAACGATTCGTCACTCCGAACATGAATCCTCGTTGGATTGTAACAAGATGAAATGCATTTGTCAACACAGGAAGCAGCAGCACCGCTGAGCTCTGGATTGTTTCACTCACTGGATGCGTCGTGTGTTGCGCCGTAACCCACCTCACAGAAAAAAGCGTCCATTTCAATGATCTCAATCTCCGTCTCCGAGTCAGTGACGTTTGGGGCCCAATGTGTCTGTTCCGTGGGTCGGATTCTGAGAGGGATCCTGGTCCCACACGGACACGATCTACGCCTGGGGCAACTTGAGTTGGGATTTCAATGCGAGGCTGAAGGACACTGAGGCCTGTGTGCACTGCCGCAGGTCTGAGCTTCACGCACTGTGTCAGCGCTGAGGCTTCTGCCGGCGCTGCGTCCGCTTCGGCGCCTGCGGTGACGCAGGGAAGGAGGCTCCCGTGCCCAACCCCTCTCACCAGGGCGGTGTCCTTTTGGGGGCAGAGCACCATGTGGTTGTGCGCTGAAGGTCAGGTCAGACAGATGTCCTGTCTTATCCCCTATTCAACACCCTTTGTGTCCCAGTGAAGGACCACACACACACACACACACACACACACACACACACACACACACACACACACACACAAAGGCACCACGTCCCAGGGACAAAACAGAGATACGAGGCTGGCAACTTGGATTGTTTCTGCCTTTGAGGGACATCGCACCTGCAGTTGCCTTGAGCACTGCTTTTCTTGTTCTATGCGGCCAGTGATGCTCTATCGCTCCCCGTGTGAACCCACCTCAAAACAGCCTTCTAACCCCCGAGCCCCCCCCCCCCCAGCACATCCCCCTCCACACCGCTGGGTGTACCCTCTCCACTGAGTACACAACGCTCAATACCCAGCCAAACATCCCCCGTGCCTCATGAATGGGGCTCCGCACACCAAACACGACGCCCCTGATTTCCCTTTCTTTGCTCTGCCAATAACGTCTAATGGATCCCTCGGGGCGAATCTCGCGGGGTCAAACACGACTCTCAGCGCGTGGAATGGACCTCGGAGCCACTTTGGTGCTGGGGTTATGGTTAATAAGGCTGAACCTACAGCGCGTTGGGGAGAATGAAACAACGCCGAGTGGAGCGTGTGGAACATGCACCGATTTGATCACGTGTTCATTGAAAGCGTCAAGCGACGCAACCGACTGCGTGTCAATCAGGGCGGCAACATGTGCAGCGCGTGGGCGCAACGCACAGCACCTCCAATGCGAAACAGGATAGAACACAATGACGTCACATTTGCTTCCGTCATAAACCGTAAACGCTCAGTTGACGTCAGAGTTTTTGCGGATCTCTCGTGCTGACTGATCCTGAGGCGATCATGCACTGCTCATACCGCGCATGAAACGCGCGTGGCTGAACAGGTCACACCCGAGAGCCAGACTCACTCCAACATTGTTTCTCTGACACTGATGTCCCACTGAAACAATGGTCACCTCACACCCGAAGACACATGAGTTGATGCTCAAGTTTTGGACCACAATGTGCGTCTCATACAGTATGAACACAATTGCTTATCTTCAAAGAGAAAAAAATGTTGTTTTGTGGATCCAAATGGCAGAGCAAAAATCAATTGTTTTCATTCCACTTGAGACAAAGGCACCTTTTAACACAATGAAAGAAACGGGAACACGTCTTTTGTCTCGTGGTGGAAACGAGGCACCGGATGCGCGCTGCACCCGGTTCTCTCTGCGTCTGTGAATGTCAATGGTTTCTTCCCTCCCTCTAACGCACGAGCGACGTACTGCAGGATTACGAGAGTTGAGTTGAGTTGACACCAGATGCGTTTTGCGGTGTGTTGTTCTTAAACGACCCAAAAGATGCTGCGTCGAATGAGCGTGGTTTGGTAGCGCATGCAGAACGGTTCCTTCCCTTCCTTCAAACACACGACAATCCAAGATTGCGAGGTTTCCAGGCAGAGTTGACACCAGATACGTTCCACGTTGTGTCGTTCTCGCACAAGCGTTGCGCTCGCTGACTGCGTGAGCCGCGTTGCGGTGTGGGGCGCAACGCAGAACGCATCCAGTATGACGGAACACTGGTAAAAAGTTCAGCAAACTGCGACTGAACAACGCCAATTCACCTTTCAACATGGCCACATCGAGTTTGAGTTGATTGATCCATGGCCGCGCCTGCCAAGGCCTGAAACAGTTCCGAGAAAGGAGACTTGGGGGGACCTTGGTCGAGGGTGGCGTCCGACCTTGGCGCAGCCTCAAAATGGGAAGTGGGGTGGGTGCAAAATCTACAGGGGTAGGAGGCTCGGGAGCCCGGGGTCCGGAGTCCCCAAGACGTGTGTGTGTCTGGATTGACGGGAGTTTCCACGCAAAACATGCCAGACTCGAAAAGACGGAAAAAAATTGCAAGCGGTGAGGATTTCTCTTGTCAACTAGACCCAATTTCCAGACGAACAGATGCTCAACGCAGCTTTTCGTCCCCTTTTTCTTGGGCTTTAGAAAACACAAACAAAGTCAAACAAAACTCTTCACGCCTTTGTGATTGAATGAATTTCGCGTCAGTGAGAACGTTGAGATCTACTCATGTGTGAATCCTGAACAAAGCGAGACCCGTAACAACTGTTTCCGTTTACGCAAAAACCCTCGTGGCGGCGCAAACGTGGCAACGAAGTTAGTTCTTTCTGGGGAGGGGGACCCCCAACCCCTGGGTCTGTGCACCCTCTTCCACCAGACCCAGAGAACGCAGCGTCCCAGTTTCCCGCCAAGTTGGCGACGTCCTCAGCGAGACGCCCACAGATGACGTCACGATCCTTCTGCACCAATGAGCAGCTCACAGCCAGCCTGGGTGGCGCGGGGCTCAGGAGTGGGTTCTACTCTGTGATCAGCCCACGCATGCGTCAGATCAGATCCGCCTTGGAACAGATAAGCCGCCCTAGTTCCCAGCAAAGTGCCAATTGTTTCAAGCCAAGTGCATCAAATGGCAAAGGGCACTGAAATTCTGTGGATGTGATGGGACCTGCTGAGTTGTGACTGTGCTGTGGAACAAGACGCTCGGTAGAAACAAGCAAAACGAAAACGAGACCAGAGCTCCTCGACATCTGGATGTCAAGACGCAAGGGGCGTTCAGCAAGTTGTCGACTTGCAAAATTTTGTGCTGGTGTGATTCAGCGCTTGCGCGCCACACAGGGCGAAATGATGTCGGCCAGAATTTTCCTGCGCGGCCCTTGCGCACGCACAAATCACACTGTTTTCTGTGGAGCTGACCAGTTTGGTCAGCACATCAAGGTCCCTCACCACGAGTTCACGCAGCTTCCAACGCCCGCAAACATCTGCAGTTTCCATGCACAAGGAGACGTCCTGACGCACGCACGAAGCGTCAAGCGTCGGTGACGTGCGCAGACTTGGGTGGGTCCAACCCGCACCGCGAACTCCCGCGTACCCCCCCCCCGGGGCCTCCCCTCGCCCTCCCCCCGGGGCCACCCTCGCCCTCCTCCCACGCTGCCCCGCGCCCCGCCAGACCCTCCGCCTCGTGGCGCACACAAGCCCGCGCCGCCGCCGCCGCCGCGGCGCTGTCAGCCGCATCTGCCGCTGCCTCCCCGCCAGCCCCGCGGTCAACTAATCGGGCGATAATGGGCGTGTTTCATGCCTCACGTCCCGCACTCTGAAACAGTCATCGCCGCGGGGTGTTTCGCGCGGTGAAAACCCATCTGAGGTGAATGTTCTGTGGTTTCTGATCCACCCAACTTTGACCCACAGAATAGGATGTTGTTTTGCGCAGCTGCGGCGCAACGTGACCTCAGTTCTGGCGTCTCGTAGACAACGACGCAGATTCATTTATTGAGTCCGGTGTCACGAGGCTCAGACTCCCCAGGTCTCTGAGTGACGAGTCTACCAGCCGTACTTCGAGGCCTGATGCCTGTGGGTGCTGGTGTAGGGACGCCTGAGGTTTGTGATGTTACGTGTGAAAGCGCATGTTTTCACCCATAATTGAACCTTCCCACCAACCCTGCTTGAAGCTGTGGTACAGCTTCACCTGCAAGTATACCCACAAGCAGTTTGGGTATTTGAAGCTAGCCCAGATACAGCTTGGGGTTGTTGTTACTGTGATAACTTGTGAATAGAGCTAATAAATAAACAGACCAGTAGTTTGAAGATTCTCTATGAGAAGGTTTTACCAATGCCAGTGTGGGGGCACATTTGCATCATGAAGAGGTTTTGGGGACATGTGTGGTGACTGCCCAGTACCCACGGCCACACCCGAGGGTACAGGGTGGAACACCCCACACAACATTGAGTACCGGAGGTCTCTGAACACCTTCACACCGGGTCAACAAATCGTGTCAAAACAAAGATGGCGGAAGCACGCTCATGTGTGGCGTTTTTCGTTTTGTCGACACAAATGGTGTGACGTGCGTCCATCGACTTGTGCAGAAACACAACGCATGGCGCACCCAGCGTAAACTCCTCCACGGAGGTTGCAACGCGCTGGAAGAAATTTAGGGTTTTTCACACAGATGACGCGGTGTCAAAATTTTGACGCGAGGCCAGGAATGGACTGGACCATTTGCTGTTTTCTTGACGTCGGCATCAAAATTAAACATTGCATCCAATGGTGGAATTTTTGACGTCAGCGCAAAAATCGACCGCGCGTCACCCAACGTGAAAACCTCCCCATTGGGCATCATGTTTCATTTGACGCCCGCGCATCAAAATTTTGACGCCAGCGTCAAAAACTCTGACGCCGCCCTGCCTGTGTGAAAACCCAAACTCGGACCACAGCCTTTTGTCATAGACATCAACGCACGTGTGACTGCATCTTTTGATGGTTTTCTCTGCAGATATGAAGGCTTTGCTGGAATGCGTGTTGGCGACGACGCTCGCGGGACTGGCCTTGTGCTCCGTGCTGCGGAGTCAGGGCGGCGAGGACGAGGTGGCTGCCTTCCAACCAGAGGGTGGGGTCCACTCACAGGAGGGTGAGTCAGGGCGGGGCGGGGCAGGGCGGGGCGGGGCGGGGCGGGGCGGGGCGGGGCGGGGCGGGGTGGGGCGGGGCGGGGCGGGGCGGGGCGGGCAAGGGTGGGTGGGCTGGGATGGGGCGGGTGGTGAGGACGAGGTGGCTGCCTTCCAACCCGAGGGAGGGGTCCACTCACAGGAGGGTGAATAGGGGCGGGGCGGGGCGGGGCGGGGCGGGCAGAGCAGGGTGGGCAGGAAAGGGGTGGGGCAGGTAAGGGTTGGGTGGGCCATGTCTGGCCGGACTTGATCGTGTGTGTGTGTGTGTGTGTGTGTGTGTGTGTGTGTGTGTGTGTGTGTGCGTGCGTGGAGGGCGTCCAGGTGGTTTTCTCACACTGACCCCCACTGACCGCCATTGTTGTTCCAGGCTACGCTAACCTGATCCAATACCTCGACGCCCAGAACCACAAGCTCCACTCCACGCAGAACCTCAAGCGCCGCTTCACAGACTTCAACCTCCCCTACATGAAGTACAAGGTCAGTACCAATGTAGTACAAAGTCAGTACCCACATGAAGCTCCCGATGAGAACCCACAGAGGGGCAGGGTGCGATACCAGTACCTGCACGAACAAGGTCATCACCCACACCAGTCAAAAACCTCGTGCGCATGTTTGTGAGAAGGACTCGTCAGCTGCGACCAAACACAGCTCTTAAAGTTTGGCAGCCAAAGGACAAACACTCAATACCCACATTCTCCGGGTATAACCCTGAGCGACGACGTGCACTCTGAGCTGGTGTCACGTGCTCAACACGTGACTGCGCACCACGTGGCTCACATCCGGTTCTTGGCTGTTCCAGGTTGACAAGAGGAACGACGGCATCTGGATCTGGATGCCCGCGCAGGGATACGTGTCCGTGCCCAACGAAGCCGAGGACAACATGAAGAACGCACTCAATAAGCAGGGCAAGATCATGCGCTACGGAAAGTAGTTCCCGACTTCCGCCCTCCGCGCCGGCGCAGCGCCACCTGCGCTGCCTGTCTACTTCCGTTCAATTCCCACTGCTACGCGCAGAAAATAGTCCCTCCAGCCTCGTTTTCACACGACAACGAATTTTAACAGCTGTCCTCCCCCACAGCACACCTCAGTTCGCAAAACTCGTTTTATTGCAGCCTGGTAAACTTCTGTTATGACCTCTGTCGACCTGGTTTTCCTTCCTGAGTTCACTGCATCATTTCATGGCCCAAGCGACTGGTTGACACAGGGAAAAAAATCCTCCCACCTCCACCAGTGATAAAGCTGCGATTTTCCAAAGTCATTGGGGAAAAACACCATTGTAGCGTAAGGTCTGTTTCACACTGGTCACAATGCACAACGAAAACCCAGTGTGAAACAGGCTTCTCAATGGTGGGGAGGGGAGGCTGTACAGTTGTGTTGACGCTGGTGTACAGATTCACGCACTGACGTCCGCTGGACTCAAGCTTTGTCTCAACTGTAAAACTGAAACACTGTTGGTCCTGGGGCCACAGTACACGAGTTTTGTGAAGAAGAAAATTTGGTGTTGAAATGTTGAAAATCGTCCGACTGCGGACAAACTGTGTGCAAACGAAGCGCTGTACAGAAATCTGTGATGGTGATATTCTTATTATTTCTGTGCGTCCACAAGAAAATAAATACTTTTGTGTTTAAATTTTACTGCAGAATAAGTTTGACATGATTTTGACGACTGAATTCGCGGAGTTAGGAGTATTGTGTGCGTCGTTCAATCTGACAAAACGACCCAAACGACACGAAGAATCCAGACCTGCCGACAGAAAATAAAAGTGCCAGGGTCCTCTCTCTCTCTCTCTCTCTCTGTGTGTGTGTGTGTGTGTGTGTGTGTGTGTGTGTGCATCCAATTACGTATGACTCGTTCAGAAGTAGTGTTTTCGCGCCCAAAGAAAAAACTCTTCAAAGCAGGAGGGAAGGTGGAGGGAGTCTTTCATGCCCCTGCTGTCGACCAGCCCGGATGCTGGCCACGACAAAATAAATCTGAAACTCGATGTCAATGGGCGTGTTCGATTTAGACATCTACGCGCGGGGCCAGTCGCCGGCGCAGTGGCGTCACTTCATCCCTGGGCTGGAGATGGGGCGAAGTCAGCCATTTTCGCTCACTCAGTGAACAGCACGTAAAGAGCGACCACAGCCAATGAAAAGCAGTTTTCACATTGGGTGATGCGCAAAATGTTTTTTGACATCGGCATTTAACTTTGAACCCAATGGTGAAAAATTTCGACGTCATTCCCAAAAACCACCGTGCGTCACCCAACATGAAAACCCCCTAACTTTGGTAAGCAACGCCAAGGCTCAAGGCCTTTTCACATTGGGTGACACGCGGTCGTTTTCTGGGCTGACGTCAAAAATTCCCCCATTGGGTGCAATGTTAAATTCTGACGCTGACTTCAACAATATGACCGTGCGTCACCAATGTGAAAACCGCTTCACGCCCCCCCCCCCACACACACACACAAAGCGGCCTGCCTTCCTCGGCACAATCACAATCACGACCCCGGTTGCGCGTCTTGACGTTTGCACCGGACGCGGCGCGGGAAGGAAGCGACTCGGTCTATCTACGCAAACATCCCGCCGCATTTCCAGTCAAACAAGAACGAGCAACTCTGCATTTCCCCATCCACGCGTCGCGTCAAAGAGAAACGGGTTTCACGTTGGCGCCCGCACACGTAGTTTTCCCCAAAAAATACGCGCATGAAGCGATTGATCCAGTTTTCCCCAAAAAATTACACGCATCAAGCGATTGAACAAGGCCAGGAGACAAAAGGTGAAATTTTAACGATATTTGTGTTGAAAGTGCAAGGAGCGTTCACAGTAGATGCAGGAAAGACTGGGCTTTCCAAGTAGAAAACGAGCCGCATGCCGCTGCCATCACTGTCAAGGAAACCACACTCAGGGAAATGTCCCTATACTGAAATTTCCTCACACAGAGAGGGGGCCTGGAGGGAAATTTCCCTCTCACCCTTGCAGGGAACTTTCCTTGTATGTCGGAGGGGGGGTCAGAGGGAATAAAACCTCCAACCCTTGGAGGGCAATTTCCCTCCAAACCCCCGGCTCTCGCCTCAGTCAGGTACAGTAGAGACAATACAAGCCGACGCGGCTCGTAAACCGGTTGAAACTGTCCGCAGCGGCTCGGAGGGTACCAGAGGTTGTTTCCCTCCTTCAGTCAACGGGCGCTGGGTGCCTGATGGGACGGTATGAGACGCCCAGTGTGAAGTCAACACAGGCGTCAGTCATTAGCGAGTTTCAGTTCGACGTTTGAAATTGAAAACGTCAACGTGAACGTCAAAAAAAGTTTTGCATACCTTGACTTTTCTACTTTTCAGAAGTAATTCTGCATTTTCAAAGTATTATTGAACAAAATTGACCAAAAACTAGGGTTTCTCAAGCAGACTCTTTTTGTGTAAGGGTCTCTAAAGTTGATGTGACGTTTACATTTTCAATTTCAAACGTCGAACTTAAACTCGCTTTTGGTTCCCAGAGACAGCAGATCTTGAAACACTCGGAATTTACTCTGCACTTTTACCGCACAGAAAATCGCGCACCTGACACCACAAAGAGAACATCACCAACTCCACAACATTCCACTTTTCGCTGAAATCGCTCAGGCCAGATTCACACCGCAAGCGTCTTCTTCGTGCTTCCCTCGACAGGTCAATGGCGGCCATCGTATCCTCGCGTATATTCGCCGTACTTAAGTACGAGACGCACCCCATAAACATTTGTCTTGTTATCTGGGACAAGGTCTCACTGACACCATGATCATTCCTATCCGTTTTACCCCCCCCCCCCTTCAGTGCGTCTTTTCCACGCGCGGATACGGTACTTGACCTCTGTGAAGGTGACTTCATATGGAGCTTGTTGTGTTCTGCGTTTTGCGGCAAAATGTTGGGTGGCGTCAAAATTTAACATGACACCCAATGTACCGCAGGTAGCTTGCCGCAGATTATTGCTGGGAATTGATTCTTGACGCAAGAAGTGTGCGGATACAGGAGTCAATGATGCTGCAAAACGCATGACGTGTGCCGCACCTCCATATGAATTCAGCTTGACGCAACACACGTTGAACACGCACAGCGAATCTCAACACGCGACGCATTCAGCGCGCACGTGGCCTTGCGCACAACGACATCGAACAAACCCACGCCAGAGCACGACACGCGTATCTCAAGGTGTGCATTTCGCAAATGAAAGAGCGCGGGAGTTTTTAAACAAATGGCGGGAGCGGGAATCCGCGCGCCTCCGTTTCCCGCCATTGTTCCTGCTGGAGCTCGAGATTACCGCGAGAGTGCTGCGACAAAAGGAGACGCGGGAACCAGTGCAGTAATCCCCTCGAGCCTGGTTCCCGCTGGGCGCGTCACGTGATGTGGACCTGCGTGGACGGGCGCTGTGTTCACCAATATGCACTGAGCAATGTGCCCCAGGTACGTCACCTGTGGGTGCACCCGCACAGGGTCCTGGGCACTGCGGATCTGACCAATGTGTACCAGGTGCACCTGTGTATTGAGATGCGTGGGCGCAACATGGGTGCATCTCCACAATCTTTTGGACCCTGAGTGTACCGTGCTACACACCTGCGTTCTTTGGGCCACGAGTACACCACGTATTGGATGCACCAAGCTGGGCCCTGGGTGCACCAAGAACTGTAGTTCTGCGCTTTGTGTCCCAAGTGCACCACGCACCACAGACCTGTACAATCCGTGGGTGCACCCTGGGTGCACCTGCACAATACAAACGGACCCTGGGTGCACCGTGTTCCACACCTGCGTGACACCTGAGCCCTCCGTGCACACCAGGCGTCCTGGGTGCATCATGCGTCTATTGTGTAACGCAACGGCAGCCTTGACGCCGAGTCCATCCAACGCCCACTGATTCGCACAGTGAAGCACCACCGGTGTGTACCAGGCCTGACTCAACCCCACTTAAATTTGAAATCCAGAAAGCATCAGCGGAATGAGTTGAGAACAGAACAGCTTTAGTTTCCGTTTGGGATGAGAGGAGGTACCTGGCTGGGATAGACTTTAAACAACGCGGTTTAAGATGTGTGTGGGCGCGGGTACTCAAGTCCATTTGGCTGATCACACTGCCAACGTCCGTCCGGATTGGACTGTCAAAGGGATCGGACAAACAACGTGCAGATTGAAGAAACAACGTTCAAGAAAGTTCACAACATTGATTGGAACACGACACAGCCGCAGAATGCGTAGATTCCATGAAGTTGAGGTGTTGAGTCCATTCGCGTGCGCACGCGTCTGTGTGAGTCCGCGCGTGCGTACAAAAAGCCTGAGTGCCCTCCGCTTTGGACTCGCGCCTGTCGTCCCAGTGGTACCTACCTGAGTGTGTGTATGTGTGTGTGTGTGTGTGTTGTGTGTGTCTGTCTGTCTGTATGTATGTCTGTCTGTCTCTCTGTGTGCGCACGTGTGTGTATGTATTTGTGTGCAGTGTATGCAGCGTGTGCCTGCTTCACCATTGCACGGCGAGTATCCGAGTATCTGGGTCTGTTTCCACGTGTGTGTGTGTGTGTGTGTGTGTGTGTGTGTGTGTGTGTGTGTGTGTGTGTGTGTGTGCTCCACTCACCTCAGCCCGATGAGACTTGGACCTGTAGCCTCCTCCCTTCTGGTGGCGATCCCAGTCCTCCACCCTCTCCTTCCTTTCACGTTCTAACTTCTGCAACGACACACGACCATAATCAAGCGACAGATTCACAACTAAAAACCGAATGGCCTCTCACGTTGGACACAGTGCGCTCAAGAAGCAAGCTCACGGCACGTCGCTCTCATATCCAACAGACGGGAATTGGTCCGAGGGAACGAAATGACGACACATAGAGTTTTCCTGACACGGGTGTCGGACCAATTCAATTCTCACGCCCGTGTCTCCATGAAATCATCGGACAGCAAATTGTCCACTCTGATTCACACGACATTTCCAGTTGTCGTCAGAACGTCCCATATTTTTGCCATCACGGCCCAAGCCCTTTACCTTTCCTCATTGAGACTCCAATATCCTGCCGCAGATAGAGCAACGCCTTTGTCCATCGCCCACAAATAACTTTGTCCCGATCCCTTCAAAGGTGGGATCGGAACGCTCTCCAAAAACGTTCACGTCCATAGGCACCTGCCCTCTCAAAACTTGAGGCTCAAATCGCGTCACCACCAACTGCAACCTGCGGTTTCCATGGTGTTTGTGTCACGTGGGTTTTGTGTTGGCAGCGACAAGTCGACGCATACCCACGTGACACTGGGTACATAACGCACGCAAGAGGGCGTTGCGGCTGTTGGTCATTGCAGCGCCAATTGCTCCTGCAGCGACGCAGCGGGACTCGACCCAAAACGCAGTGGATGAGACGAAACATTGGGCAAAAGCACCTCTGCTCTGCACAAGCAAAGCGTTTCACACACACACACACACAAACACACACACACACAAACACACACACACACACACACACACACACACACACACGTGGGGGCGCAGGCCACAAAAGAGCGCCGTTGCAGCCCCCTCGCGTTGCGGAACTATTTTTCAGCGCGCGTTGAACTTTGGCGCGACGTGAAAAGGCGCGCGCGTCACTATAGCGATAAATCCCCATTCAGCGTGACAATAGCGACGGAAATTGGCGACGACGCCACAGTCCCGTCTCAAGGGGTGGAACGCCCACCCCCTCGCCCCCTCAAACCCACGCCGGCGCCATCTAACAACGTCCCGCGTAAGACGCGGTGGTCAGCGTCGTCCTCGCAGTGAAGAGATTGCTACTGTGTCCTTTCAACGCCACCCAAGGGGGCAGCACAGCAACTCCAGATTCAAGCCCCACAAACAGGACTCAGTGGGTTATCACAACAGTGGGGATTGCAATGGGATATAATTTCACTGAACGCATCCTTCTAGAGGAGCGAGCTGCAGCTTGAGCGTGACCGCACAGAGGCCCCGGGCGAGTCTATGACAGGATCCGCAGCCCATGTCAGCTGGATTCACACCAGCGCTGACGTGCCTTTCGTCCAAGGTCAGGCAGATCTGGTGGCAGACTCCTTGCCTCTTGCCTCATACCCCAAGTTACACACAAGAATCAACAAGAAGCAGTGCTCAAAGCAACTGCAGTGCGAAGTCCCTTGCCGGTAATGTCACCGATTCTTCCTTGTCCTCCTTGTCTTCCATAGGGGGGTCTGGGGGCAGGGGGTCCAGGGGCAGGGGGGTCCAGGGGCAGGGGGTTTGGGGGCAGGGGGTTGGGGAGGGGGAGGAGGGCTAGGGGAGGGGGCAGGGGACATTTCATCCACCTTGCTATATATACTGCACTCCCACATGGTGCTTCGCCCTGAAGGGACTTCGCACAATGAGGAGACCCGTGCCTGGCTGTGTGAAGTCCTCACCCAAACTGAGCCAGACACCTGTGTCTAAAAATGCCAGTGTCGCCTCATTTCGGACCACCGACCCACCTGAGTCGAGAAACAGGGTCCCAGGTCCAAAATCCCTGCCTCAATTGGAACTTGGACCGTCTCTCTTTGGATCAGCAGACACAGCCGCAAAGGTCACAAAGTGCTGAGTCAGCAGGTGATTCCTTCGGGACTGAAAGGTCCTCCAACGATCGCACTGTGGTCGAGACCACACACGTGGAACCGTCGGCTCCAGCTGCATTCCAGGTTCCAACAAGAAGCAGTGCTCAAAGCAACTGCAGTGCGAAGTCCCTTGCCAGTAATGTCATCAATTCTTCCTTGTCCCCCTTGTCTTCCACAAGTCATGCTGTCCACGGGCTGGGGGGGGTCCAGGGGCAGGGGGGTCCAGGGGTGGGGGGTTTGGGCAAGGGGAGAGGGGTTGGGGAGGGGGAGGGGGGTTGAGGGGGGAGGGGGCAGGGGACATTTCATCCACCTTGCCATATACTGCACTACT
>JAAUXT010107164.1_pt1 | contig 13715 bp, 8 predicted proteins | sample 7278171 | NCBI WGS metagenome assembly JAAUXT01 (sample SAMN14350112, study PRJNA611818) | marine sediment metagenome | isolation source: surface marine sediment (1.8m) | place: French Polynesia: Moorea | collected 2018-08 | reverse complement strand
TATTTTGAGTCACAAAGGTTGGGGTTGCAGCCCCTTAGTACCCCTGTAGTGGATGCAGTTGTACAGTATTACTGCGCGGGGTCCCCAGTGTGGAACTTCAGCCTTAGGACCATGGTTGTGCGACTCGCACTCAGTGTTCACCTCGCACCCTACCAGGCTTAAGGTGAGTTCAATTTAAGTCACTCCACAAACCAAAAGACACCACACTCTCAAGTGCTTTGAGTGGAATGGGTGGGAGTGGTCACAGGGCACAAAGTTGCCCCAGCATGGTTTGTAACCTTCACACACACACACACACACACACGTGCAATAGAACGCTTTTCACCACACGGACGAGCAGTGGAGATTGCTCTGCGAGCAGGTGAGGTCACCGTCCGCGCCACAGTTGTTTTGCGCGTGATCAGATTGTGCATTCACTTGTTTCACGTCGTACAAATAGCTACAACAACTGTGCAATGCTTAAACTTTGATGAACAAATCAGCAACGCTATGTGAACACAACAAAATGAGAAACAACACGAAAGACTGGTCTGAAAACTTTACAAGTTGGCATGAAGCTGTGCTCGACCAACCGAAACTTGATGAAAACTGAAAGCAATTTACCTTTGCGAGTCACAATCGAAAACGAGCACAACTTCAAAATCAATCCAAATGTGTGTTCGCGCGGTGGAAATTAGGACGCAGTCCTCGCGGTATGTGGACACACGTCCTTAAATAGGGCGTGAAAATAGGTCAGTAGTGCACGGACAAGTGTACATCACTTGTCAGTAGATTTTCCGTTGGCAGTGAAATTTGACGACCTCACCCTCACCGAAAACTGTGAAACACAGTTGAAAAATTTTCGACATCTCCAAAATGGATGCAATCGCGCATTATTTGGAGGAAATGCTGGGACTGCCCAGCAGCCAGGTGGGTAAAACATTTGTGCAGAAAAGTCGTCTGTGTTTTGTGTTCATCAGGTGACGGCCACTTGTTGTCGAAAATTAAACCTTTTCGTATGACCAGTCCAGGGGTCAAGTTGTGGAAGCCAGTTACGCTTATAGATCTATTGGGTGCGGATCTCTCCGCAAAATTTGGAATGTGCACAACTTTTTGTGGATCTTTGGCAGGTGTTTGTGCGATGTCCCTTTGGGAAAGAGCACTTATCGGTGTGCAGCACAAAATTTTCAGCATGAAAACTCCGCGCGAAGATGTCCCCTTGTCCCATGCCATCTGCCCCCCAGAACTGAGGTCTGGACCTAGGCAATTGACATTTGGGTAGGCAATGTACATGGGGCTAATTCAGCATCTCGGGTCAAATATCTTGTGGCTAATTTTTGGCATATGAGGCAAAATGTCCCCTGTCCAGTCCCATCTGTCGGACTGAAATGGTCACATCTCAGCTTCTAATCAAGACAGAGCCTTGATGTTTGGTTCATTTGAAAGGTCTTTGAAAGCACTTTTAGGATTTTACAATTTAGCTACTATGGTAAATTTTCCCTGGCAACCATAAATTTGTGCAAAAAGTCAAGAAAGCACAAAATTGCCATTTTGAGCATATTGTTCAAGTCAAAACAAGACTTTCAGTATAAGAACACCAGGCTGAAGAAAAGCAGTACTCAAGGCAAAAATTATGTCCAAAGTCCAAAATTCTAAATTGGTGTCCATGGCAGCCACCTCAGCAACCAGATGAAAAGTTGTTGTATCTCAGCTTCTTATTGAGATAGAGCTTTGATATTTGATTCAATGAAAGGTGCTTGAAAATACTTTGGTTTTTACAATTTGGTTATTGGGCAAGCTTTTCCCCAGCAACAAGACACAAATTTTTGCTTCACGGCAACTACCCTGGCAATGGACTGTATCTCAGCTTCCAATTGAGATCTTTGAGTGATGTGCTAACAGGACACTAATTCTCGTTTCAGGTCATTTTTGTGTTCACCCAGGTGGTGTCGCTTCTTGTCGCCGTTTTCTTCAGGACCCAGCTTTCTCCTGCCAAGTCGTCCAGCTCAACGAGGCAGCTGTTTGGTGTCGTGACTGGACTCGCTTTACTTTGTTGCGCCTTCGGTTGGTAAGTTACTTATTGCACCGAACAATTTTGTTGGCATCTTCGCCCACACATTCTTGTGATATTGTATCATCGCACACACTCGAAATGTCAAAAAAAAGGGTTTGCAATGCGCCATATTTGCACTTGTTTCAGAAGTTTTTATTTTGGATCAGCATTGTACAGAATGTTTGGTGTTTATCAGAAACGTGCTCTGACAAGGGTTCAGCCGTGAACGTATCTGGGTCTGTGTGTCCGGGTGCCAACTTACTTGCCTCCTCCTCCCCCGTCCACGGCAAAATTGAATTGTCTGAATTCAGATGTCTGGATGTCCGAGTTCAGACATTGTCCATGTTTCCCCCACACACACACACACACACTTACCCACAGTAAAATTAAATTGTCTAAACTCAAACAATCTCTGGATTGTCTTTAGTTCAAATGTTGTCCATGTTATCCCCTCCCCACCCACAGCAAAATTGAATCATCCAAACTTGGACAATTTGATGGAACCTGTGTTGGGGGACCTTTCAATACAGCGGCGGTCTCAGTGGAAATCGATTGACGAGGTTTAGCACCGCCAGAAAGTCCACACGCGCGGTGCCCCAATTCCGAGGTCGGTTGCACGGATAACTCCGATTGCCCTGAGGTCCAACGACAAGTGACCAAATGGTGTCTGTGTCACCGATCTGGCAATTGGGGCACGTTGAAAAAGACCGGACGTGTTTGCTGAACCTCCGTATTCACGTCTGCGGAACGTTGCGGTTTGAATGCTGCTTGCCACTCACTCACCATGCCACCTACCGACATGTTGGTCACGAGGCTGATGGGAGTGAGTCGGGTGGGTCACCGGACTGAGGCACCAAACTGCGAAAGCTGAACGTGCGAAACGGTGCCAGCGTTTTTTCTGTCATTTCAGGTCAGCTCTGGTACATTTAGTCGCTCAAGTTGTTGGGGTGTATGCTATCCTTGTTTTCCTGCCATCACATCTGAATCACAAGTAATTGAGTCACAGTATTTTTGCTTGTAAATTACAAATTCCTGCTTTTCGTATCGCCCGTCTGAAGAAAGTTTGGAGTGCGCACGAGCTTGCCAATAAGGAGTGAATTGCTTTCCAATGTGCTGTATATTTTTTGCCTGCAAGGCACTGCATACAAGAAACACAAACCCACCAACGATATTGCACAAGCCGAACGAAGGATTTCAGCTTGTGTGTTGCAATCACGCTTTGGAAAATATGAAGTCGACGGCCTCCCTACAACTCCACGCCCTTCCGTTTTCAGAAGCGGCTTTTTCTGTCAGGTCAAAAACCGGAGATACGAGCGGCGGCCCATGAAACAGCCCGAATCGCTACAGTGCAAGCACAAAACAAACACGAACACACACACGCACGCGCGCACGGGCGAGGAGAAATGTGCAGCTCTGGTGTGACCGGAACATCTTTTGTGCTTTGAGGAAATTGTTATCGCTAAAGTTTTGTTGCTTTGCAGAGTTGCCTTCATCTTCGCCATGGGTTACTTACTGAGTATACAAATTCAGCGAATGCTTCAAGGCAACGACCGCGATGTTCTTGAAATTTCCTAGTGAGTGTTAACTTCAAGATGACAATGATTTCCTCCTGCCCCCAACAATAAAAAATAAGAGAAACCATTTTTCTTCAAACAAAGCGTAAATGATGCCTATTTTGTGCGTGAATTGTTTGTACAAGTGAGTAAATGTTGCTATCGATTGAAATTGCACGTTCAATTTTGTGAGTCATTGCTGAACAGACTCTTTGTCGTTGCATCGATCAAACAGAAGGGCGTTGCCACCAAAAGTTCGTATTCAAATAGTCCGACATATTCTCCGCCTCAGTGGGGCTTCGTAAGCAATCACGCAAGTCGAAGAAGTTCTTGTGTCACCAGACAGGCTTCTCATTTGCACGCGCTCAGTTTCTGTCGAAAGTGCAGGTTTCAAACAGCTTCTCTTCCTTTTCAGTCCCATGATGATCAACACACAGAAACTGACGAGCTTGGTCTGCAGCGTCCATGACGGGTGTCACAAGGCTAAGGACAGTCTGAGTCCCTTTCAGCAGAGACTGGCCGTTCGGTCAGTGATCACCCCTTCTGTTTATTTTGTCCCTTTCTTGTACAAGTTTTGCCGTTTGATCATTGACTGAGTTCGTTGTTTTGCAGAAAATATCCCACTTTCATGGAGGTGTTTTGCTACGTGTTCCACTTCGCCGGGGTCATCTGTGGTCCACTGTGTTTCTACAGCGACTACGTGGATTACGTGACGGGCGACAACTACAAACGTTTGCGTGACTCAGAAATGGTGAAAAGACACAAGACTTTATGATGCACACCAGATGCTTCACATTTCTTGAGTAAAATTCAAACACTAACGTTGAACACCGTCGGTCATGTTCAGGTGGAGAACAACAACGAGAATTGCGCGTCCAACAAGTTCATCATCAACTCAGGGAAATCAAAAAGTGATGAAGACATTCCAAGTCCAAACGTAAGTGATGCTCTGCTATTGTTCGGCCTGGTAAAGAAATCATGCCGCGCATCAACGTCAAAATCGACGTTACACTTTGGTGAGCAGAGTCTAACTCGACTGGGGTATTGTCTTGGACAGGGCGCTGTGGCGAAGAAAATAGGCATCGCACTTGTCGCGGCGGGTCTTCACCTGTCGGTGGCCACACACTTTCCTTCGTACCGCGTTGGCGGTATGACTCTTTCACTTTGCTGCACAAGCTACTTTGTTCGCACCTGGAGACACAAGCGAGCGAGACTAAGTGTTGATCGAGAGAATCTTTTCGAGTGACAGAAGTTTGCCTTCGCAAAACACTGCGTGAAATAGTTTCAACTGCAGCGTTTTTTCTGCGTCACGTTTTGCAGAAGTGGATTTCGTCAGCTCTCACGGCTTCGTTTACCGTTTCCTGCACGTGAATGTGACCATGATGTTGGCGCGCTACCGCTTCTACTTCGCCTGGCTTCTTGGTGAGTCTCCGTCACAAACGCCGCTCGGGCCACAACAGCGGTCAGGCTGTGCGGACTTTGGCAGTGTTCGATTTAGCGACCGGGAGGAGGGTACCGCGGTTGGTGAAACGCGCGGTCGCCGCAGTCGAAGCGCGGGTCCCCGGTTCGTCTGGAAAAAAAAAACGCACTTCAGGGAACCGCAGGGGACCGAGGTGGCTGCGGTCGCTAAAACGAACGCTGCCTTTGACAAAAATCACGCTGCGCAGAACAATGAATTCCTTCACATTGTTTGTGACTGGAGTGAACACCGCGATTTTATTCGGGAAATCTTCCGCTGTAGGGATTCAGCAGTGACAGTGATCGCAAGTGTTGGGAGGGGATTACGTGATCCACACAAGCTGGGTTCGTAGTTTTGTTCACGCGATACGCTTCCTTTGAAGGAGAAGCCATTCAGAACGCCGCGGGGCTGGGACTGCGCTCTGATAACGGCAAACCCAAGTGGGACCTCACCACTAACGTGGACGTCTTGGGCCTGGACGTGAGTCCCGCGAGAACGTGGTCGTGCAGGGGCGGGGGGCGTCAGGTTCTGTGTTTTGTTTCTTCATGTCTGTTTTGCAGTGGGTGACGAGTGTGAAGGAGTACGCCGACAGGTGGAACATAACGACCGTTCGTTGGGTGAGGCACGTGTCCTACGAGCGCACGAAAAGGTTCGATCCCTTCAAGTCTCTGTGTGCGTGTGTGTTCTTGCGAAGGTCTGTCCTTGGAAAGAACCAGAAAATGTGCCGGAAAACAGTCAATTTAGTCCCGGTCAACGGGAGAACAAAAACAATCGTCGAGGTCACTTGATGCATGCTTTGTTCTGTGTGGTTTTGCACAGATAACGAATTGAGACATGATCTGTGAAGAACAGTGCGGAAATCCGACACTGCGCTTCAAGCTGAACATCTGGTGCAGCATTTGAACTGTCTCTTGCAGCGTGTTCGGCTCGTTCATGCTGAACGCCCTGTGGCACGGGATCGAGCCAGGCTACTGGGTCAGCTGCATCTCCTGTGGTGCTCTCGTCTTGGCTGCTCGCAAGGTGAGAATCAGGGTTTTTTCGCCACACGTCGAAAACAAACAAGAATGCAGCGTTCTTCCCATTTGAGGTTTGCCACGGTTCGAATCTTGTTTCAGCTTCCATTGTTTTGGCAACTCGGGTTAGACTTGTTGGTGTCAACATTATATTTCTTTCCAGTTTTGTCCATCTTTTTCTACTGTACTTTTGTGTGCTTGACAAGCGATGATTTCACCTGAGCAGACAAAACGTTTCATCGACATTCCACAGACGGATTTTGAAACCCAGTATCGAAAAATAAAAACTCAAAATGTGCAGTTGGAATTTCCCTTTCCTACTCGTTATCAGCCGCGGCTGATGTTGTTTCACCCGCGTATCGACCTCCTGTCCGGCGTCCTGTTGCCAACATTGCCTCCCCCTGCTCCCCAGTCCAGGGTGAGCAATTTGTACTCGGACTATGTGTCAGTTTTGTAGCTCGTCTGGGTACTTTATCCAGGTAACACCCCTCCGCCAGCCTGGTCACAAAAATTTTGGACTTGTCATTGTTTTATTTTTAAGCGTGTGGTCCCGAAGGGTGTTACCACACGCTTAGTGTAATCACCATCAGTCTGCAGTGCATGTCTATATGTAGACATGTTGAGTTAGGGGGGGGGGTAACTCAACATGGTGAAAATCAACCAGGGTCATTTTTGGGCCATTTTAAGCATTTTTGGTTTTTTGGGTATGTTGAGTTACCCCCCCCCCCAACTCAACATGGGTCATCACCAAAAAAATTTTTAAGCATGTGGTCCCAAAGGGTGTTACCACACGCTTAGTGTAATCACCATCAGCCGGTATGTTGACATGTTGAGTTAGGGGGGGGGTAACTCAACATGGTGAAAATCAACCAGGGTCATTTTTGGGCCATTTTAAGCATTTTTGGTTTTTTGGGTATGCTGAGTTGGGGGGGGGGGGCAGGGGGCCCCCGAACTCAACATGGGTCATCACCAAAAAAAAATTTTTTCAAATGGGCTAAAATGATTCTGGCAAAATTTCATCAACTTCGAACGTTTCTATGGACCACACGCTTTATAGGCGTAGCCTTCTTGTTGAGTCTTTCCTGAAGTTGCCCAAAGTTATCTAGAGAACACCCCCCCCCCTTCGCCAACAGTCACAAAGATGTGGACGTATCAAGTTTGTCCTTTTGAGTCTTGTCCAAAGTTGTCTGGAGAACTCAAGCATTGTCTGAACTCAGACATTGTCCGCATTACCCCCACCCCTATCCCGCCACTCAACCCACCCCCACCCCACAAAATAATTGGACTCTTGGTTGTGTTTGGATTGTCTCGCAGGTGAATGACCCCCGCTAGCGATTTGGCCACACACGGCTGAGAAAATACTTGAAAGTCTCTGTGTGTGTGTGTGTGTGTGTGTCTGTCTGTCTGTCTGTCTGTCTGTCTGTCTGTCTGTCTGTCTGAAGTGGGTGGTGAGCGCCGCAAACCAACTTCCTGCACAGCAGTGAGCAGCCACTCTCGCCACAGGTCAGGCGGGTGCTCCGTCCTCGGGTGTTGGGTACGAAGTGGAAGTTCGGGTACGACATCTTGACCTGTTTCTGGACGCATGTCGGAATCAACTACGTCATGTCGGGTTTCCACGTCCTCGACTTGAAGTCGTGTCTTCATTTTTACACGTGGGTAGGATCACAACTTTCACACGAAGAAGTTGTAAATTCGTTGTTCTGAAGTTAATCCCACCCACCACCCCATTTTTTAAGCGTGTGGTCCCGAAGGGTGTTACCACACGCTTAGTGTAATCACCATCAGTCTGTATGTCCATCCGTCCATCCGTCTGTATGTGTAAAGTGGGTCTAACTGGGGGGGTGGGTTAGACCCACTTTTGGAAAAATGGTCATTTTTCCCAAAGTGGGTCCATCCCCCCCCCCCTGAACTTGAAGGTGTTTATGAACTGCGAACGTTTGTATGGACCACACGCTTTTTATGCGTAGCATTCTTGTTGACCTTCTTGCACTGGTCGTCAAAAATCTCTGGTCATGAAAATTGTCTGTTACACCGGGCCTGTTGTTGGCTCTGGCTGGCCCGGTTCATACGGGACGCGTTGAGTGCGCTGTGCATTGAGTCTGCTCCAGCGTCGCTGCGACGCAGCGAGTGACGCATGCGGTGTGAACCGGGGCCTTGGCTGTGTTGTTTGTCCGTGACCGAGCATGGAAATTTACTGTTGCCTCGCTCGCCTGGAATATTTTCCGCGCTGAGTGTTGTGGATCAGGGGGAGGAGGGGGGAATGTCAGACATTCCTGAACACAGGTACGTACGTGGGAGGGAGGGGAGGGGGTGAGCGGGGAGGGGAAGCAGGGTGAAACAACACAGCTGAGAGAACTGCAGCGTGGCCTTGGCAACAGCAGTGGGTGAGGTGCGAATCTCTCAGTTTCCACCACTGCAGTTTGATCTGGTGTTTGAGAGCAAAAACAATGGACGATAATAGGGAGATTAAACTTTAAATTATGGCAACGTTGGGTGGTTTTATGTGGGGGACACGTCACACCTGCGCGCACTGCACCCGGTTCTTTCCCGCACACACACACACACACACACACACACACACACACACACACACACACACACAAAGGAAACTATCTCAATGCCGCAAATGTTTTCACGCACATATCAGAATGCTACGTCACTGTTGGGAAAATTTTTCTGCCAACAGGAAAATTCCCACTGGCCGAAGGCCAGCCATTTCATTTCGCGAAACCAAACACCGGATCCAAAAGGAATCTTTGAAATGTTGAAGAAAAACCAAGCGGAAAATCTTGAAGGTCCTGGAAGTCTTTTGGCATGTTGTGGGACGCGCGTTAAGATCAAGCCTCTGAACACACACCTGAGCCGGCGAAATCGATCAGGGACACACACACACACACACACACACACACACACACACACAAACTTCGCTCCTGGCTGCTCCCCGGTTAAAGAGCCCAGTGAGCGATCGCCTGTTCCGCTCTGGAGACGCGGTGGCTCAGAAAGGTGCGGACGCCGCCGCTGCATTGACGTCACGCAGCGTCGCGTGCGAGAGGAGCCGGGGGCGTTCACACCGGACGCGGCGTGGGACTTGGGCGGGTTGACGCTGGATGCGGTATGACACGCCGTGTGTATGTGTGTGTGTATGTGTGGGGGGGTTGTGCAGGAGGCAGGGCGGGTTCACACCGGTCGCGTGCGCTACGTCGTGTGAAGGGAAGCAGGGCTGCGTTCACACTGGACGGAGTACATGTGTCTGTATGGCGCTTGTGTTGTGCGCGGGGGGGGGGGGTCATGTGGAGTGCCGGGCAGGTTCACACCGGACGCAGCTTGGGGACTTGGGCGGGTTCACACTGGGTGGGTTGGCACGTCCGGGGGGGGCAGGACGGGTGCGGCGTGCGCTGCGGTGTGTGCAGTGGGCAGGGCGGGTTCACACTGGGTGCAACACGACACGTCGCACGTGTGTGCAGGTTGCAGGGCAGGTTCACACCAGGTGTGGCATGGCGCGTTGCGTCTGACGTTGGGCAGCGTCACGCTGGATGCGACTGAGTTGCGTCGTGTGTTGGGGGCAGGGCACGTCGGAGGGAATGGGCAGTTTCACACAGGGTGCGCTCGGTGCTGCGTGGCGAGGTTCACACTGTGTGCAGTACGCGTTGCACGTGTGTTCTTCGGATACGGCATGATTTGCGTCAGGTCACTGTGGAATCGGAAATGCACGTGAACGTAACAGAACGCATGTGGTGTAAAACAGACTTCAAAACGTGCGGAACGGAACGCTCGACGCGCCGCAAGGACTCGACGCTTGACGCGTCCCGTGGAACACACTTCGGGACGTGTGCTACAGGGAGGCAACGCTTGACGCACCCATTCTTGCGTCTCGTGTGAAACGGCCTCAAGCTGACGCCCATTCTGTTCTCTGGAACTCAGCTTCGTGGGTAAAAACACCAATTACTGTCGACTCCGCGAGGCAGGTTTTGCTCAACTTGATCCTTCTTGTTGTCGCGTCTTTTTTTCACCATTGGAGACAAAAACCTTGAAAAGGAAACCATGTCTCAGGGATTGGGTTTTTTGCGAAACACGGCGCCAACCAAATGGCTGAATGTGACGAAAAAATAGCCTTTTGTGCACGCGAACATGTTTGGGAGGAAGGACAGGTGCCTGAGTGTGTGTGTGTGTGTGTGTGTGTGTGTGTGTGTGTGTGTGTGATGTGGAGGGGCAACTGAATTCACACCAGGGCACTGTGTTCTGTGTGTATGCCCAAATCCCCACACACGCACGCACGCACACACACACACACACACACACACACACACACACACACACACACCGGGATGTACGTGACACAACGTAAATTATCCCGATCGCTTTTTTCGCGGGTCCCGTCCTGCATTGACGTCACAGGAAAGGTGTGTCCGGCTCAGCCAATGAGCGGCGCCGATTCTGTTGTGGCCTGCAGCTGTGAATGGACATTAACAGCGAAGGAATGTCGCTGTGAGAACGTGCAGATGGGTGGATCGATGGAAGGAGGTGCCCTGGGACGTCCCCGTCCGCTTCGTGACGTCATCAGGGTCAACGCTCTGTAAGCGCAGCGACATTGTGCTGCGTAAAAACAGCCCAGGATTGGTGGGCACAAATTTTCTGAATCTACGGAGAAGTGAGAAGTGAAAGGGAGTGGGTGTGTGGTTGTGTCTCATGAATGGACACGTTCTGCGTTGCATCCCTGTGCAAGTGAGAAAGTCACTTTCCCTTTTGACAGTCAATGCGCACGCAGGAAAGCAACACGTGACGTGACGTACTCGTACGCAATACGTGACGAATCCTGTGTGTTTCACTGGCCTGCGTGTCTTGTTCTTGAACCTGGTGGAGATTGCATAGGGACTCATTTGTTCAACTTCTGCTCACTGCACGACCTCTCTTCATGTGGCTTCTCTCGCCTTGTGAGCGATAATGGGCGAAACGTGAGGAGGGTGTGGTCCGTTCAACGCCACAGGAACAAAGGTGTTTATGTCTGCGCGCCGCTCTCTGTGTGATTCACAGTCTTTAAGGTGTGTCCCTCCCTCTCTCCCTCCCGAGAGGAACAAATACCAGCTTTTGTGTTTTCATTCTCTTTGGTGTCTCTAGGTTGGACGAAATGAACCCATCTTTTCTTTGTCTTTTGTCTGTGGGTGGCAGCGACGAAAGCCAAAGTGCGTTGTGAAAGTTCATCGATTCCACAGGGAAAACTCGTGTTCAGCCCTGAAGCTGGATTTTGGGTCGGGATGTAGAATTTTGTCAGGGGAGGGGGCGGCCGTCCATGGCTTGTTCCAAACTGAGATATGGTGAGATGAAAACAAATTGAGTTGCATTCAATTTGTTCGGGGGGTTAGAAGGCAAACTTGAAACGCTCTCACCAAGTCAAAGACATCGGGAAAAAACTTTTGGTGGGAGGGGGGGGGGGCTCTGACTGCCCCCCACAGGGTCCGCCCCTGCAGGGATGCTGCAGTCGTTTCCAATGCAGTTTTGTCTTGGACCTCACGACAAGGGATTTTGGATTGAATGTTCTTTGAGAGACATTGGCGCGTTCTTCAGAGTGAGTGTTCGTTGCGCACTGACAGGAACCAGAGGCTTGATGTTCTGGACAGGGAGGCGGACCCACTGACGCCCCACTCTGTCGCCTGGAACCTCCTTGGCCAAAGTAGGCCTCTGCCCCCTCCCCGCCCCCCCATCAGAAACGCAATGCCTCGCGATACGCCTGGGTTTCAACTCCCCTTTTTGTTGTTTGTTCATCCACATCGTGTGGTTCTGAAAGGGTCTGTTCGTTACATCGAGACCAATCCGTCACGTGGGTGTCACGTGGGTGCGAGAGGTGAAAAACATGGCAGCGGTGGTAAAGTGCTGAATCAACACATATATTTCAACTTTTAAATGGAGAGGCACGATTCTGACTTCCTGTTGTGTCGTTGTGTGCTGCGAGTCGAATCGAACCGAGACTCGTTTCTCACCGGGCGCGTCATGCGTGGCGTCGTCGTCGTGCAGGCGACGACGCAGCGTCCGTGAACTTGCAGGGACGCAATACGTGACGCGAAGGAAGGACGGCTTCACAGGTACACGCCTCAAGGACGGCGCTGTGGATCCACCATGCATGGCGTGGACCGTGGTATTGCAGCGACACAACACGTGACCCACGCCCATGTTGGGCGCATCCGGTCCCCGTCCCACAGACGCCTCGCAGATCAGGCCTCAGAGCCGTTTTTACGTGGTGTCTGCAGCGCCGTCCTCGCTGTGTGGGACAGAGAACGTTGTGCTTGTGTTGTGAATTTGGGTGCAACCCCACGCAGTCGCTTCGGTGGTCCATTCATCGCTGCAAAGGACGGCGCTGTTGTGCACTCTGCAAGGACGGCTTTGTGATTGCATTCTGAAAGGACGATGCTGGAACAATTGCTTGCAAGGACTGTTCTGTGGTTCCACGCTGCGAGGACGGCGCTGTGGGTCCAGTCTGCAAGGACGGCAACCACAGAGCTGGCTGCCTGGGGGACCCGCCCTGGCGTAGAACGGTAAATTATGGATGAGAGCTTCCACGCGGGGGCCTCGGGGACCGCCCGGGCCGCGTCGCACGTCACCGCCGCCGTCTGTCTGCCTCTCACCGGGGGAGGAGCCCGCCCGGCCCCCGGGACAGACCCCGCAGCTCCCTGTCTGTCTGGACCAACAAGGCGTTTGGCCTTGTGGACGTTCGCATTGCTCCGTGCCAGGTCCAGTCTGCAAGGCCAGAGTCACACAACTTGCATCCTGCGTTGCGTTCCTGTATTGCAGTGAAGTGGATGTTCGCACTTCAGGCACACCGTACCAGCACATGTCAATGGCCGCTGCGTCGTTGCGTCGTTCTGTATGTCTACCACGCCGTGACCTTTTTCTTCCACGCGCCCTATTTACGAAGCGTGGACCGACTGGTCAGTCTTCCACGCCAAAAAGGTCACATTGAGGTAGACGTGACTTCAACAACTCGGCCAGTGGGTCGACATGACTGGTCTTGACACTCCGTGTCAACTCATCATTTCCGCACCAAAGAACATGCTTTGTACACTAAATGCGCGTGTGTTCTCTCGAGAACACACGCGCATTTAGTGTACTCAACATGTTCTTGCGGAAATGACTTGTCGTCCACGGCGTGTGCCGACCATTCAGTCGCCCCACTGCCCGCGGTGGTGAACCCTAACATAAACGCAGCGCAGGACGCCCGCTCTTGTGTGAACGCGGCTCAAAGCTGTTCGCCTCTTGCGTCATTCTGTGTTGTGTTGTCGTCCTTCACGGGAGCAGTAAAGCACCGAGGAAGCGGTGTCGGCAGAGTTCGGACCTGGTTCACGACACGGTGGGTGCGTCAGGTGTGGCGTCACTGTCAATGGGTGCTGCATCCCTGCACAAGTCAATGGGTGCTGCATCCCTGCACACGTCAATGGGTGCTGCATCCCTGTACAAGTCAATGGGTGCTGCATCCCTGTACCAGTCAATGGGTGCTGCATCCCTGTACAAGTCAATGGGTGCTGCATCCCTGTACCAGTCAATGGGTGCTGCATCCCTGTACCAGTCAATGGGTGCTGCATCCCTGCACAAGTCAATGGGTGCTACATCCCTGTACCAGTCAATGGGTGCTGCATCCCTGTACCAGTCAATGGGTGCTGCATCCCTGC
>JAAUXT010090574.1_pt1 | contig 13716 bp, 22 predicted proteins | sample 7278171 | NCBI WGS metagenome assembly JAAUXT01 (sample SAMN14350112, study PRJNA611818) | marine sediment metagenome | isolation source: surface marine sediment (1.8m) | place: French Polynesia: Moorea | collected 2018-08 | reverse complement strand
TGTGCGAGCATTGGGAACAAAAGGCAGAACAAAAGGTGACATGACAAAAACAATCAACAAACATGTCAAATGTCGTCAACATTTCTCGCCAGAAAAGGATCCCCCCTCGTACTGTTGCCTCTGGATCTTGTTGCAACGTTCTCGTCCCCAAAAAAACTGCTGTGGTCCTGGTTGACCTTGCTCCTTTCCACAATTGTGGGTGTGTTCTCGATTGCTGCCACGTGTTCATCACAATACCAAATCCTACAGGCCGAATCTTTGAACGTTTCACATCTGATCGCAGACGCTCAACCAGCCTCAATCAACGGGTGAAACTACACCTTCTTGGAAGTCTCTGCCCCGGTCTAGGACGTCGTCTTTTCACGAGTGATCAACCAATCGTCGAATCGTAGCTGTACCATATTCTTTCAAGAGGAAAGCTTTTGAATTTCTGGACCTCAAAACCACTCCCGAACGGGAAGTCCGGCGGCGAGACGCGACAGACGCAGCTTCACCGCCGCCAAAATGTCCAAATATTAAACGCCTTTTGAACGCTCATTTACAGCGGAAAACACCACCAAATACAGTTCTTCAAAACCACAACTACTTGGTGCGCAATACAAACCTGATATTAGTCCATCTGCAACCATGAATTGACGAACATTTTTGGATTTTTTTCCATCAAAAATTTTGGTTTCGTTTTTTCACCACCGGAAGTGTCGTCGATCTGTCTTGTAGCTCTCAGGAACTGTGGTCAACTAACAGGCACGCCATCGAGGCAAACTTGTAATTTCACACATCTGAGAAGAAATTCGCATGAAGATTTGCTTACAATTCACTTATCCTTCATTTTAATTCGAATTTTTGTTTTTAACAGAAACACATTTGCGTTTTTGTGAAGACACTTGTAAATTTAGCAAACAGAATTCTTGAGCGTTGCAGCTTGGCGCGTGCTGCCATCTTGCGTAAATGTTGGCGAAACCGGGAAAACCATGTGCATTGATCATTGAAAAATACGCCACAAAAATTGTGTTTTTCTGTGTGCATTGGCAGTTTCTTGTCATTGAATAAACCGTTTGAGGCCAAATGCAACACTTTTGGGCTTTTTACACAGAAGATGCTTGAAATATCAAGTGAGTGAAAGATGATACAGCTTCAGAATGGCGGCAAGCGAAGCTGCTGAAATTTCTCGGACATGGATCTCGGCTAGATCCAACGAAGATCAGGTGGAACAAGACAACATAGATTTTGAGCATAATCCGTGCCAACAGTTCACTTCTTTTGACACAGATGTGGTTTCAGTCGACAGCAAAAGACCGGGCTGTTTGTCTGCAGTCTCTGGTCTGGATTCGGCTTTATCAGGACGCACCACCCAGGGTTGCAGAAAACACACACACACACACACAAAATTTGTTGCACACCATTGTAGATTTAGACTTCTCTTCAGGTGAGCGGTGAAAGAAGCAGTGAAATCAGAAGAGCAGTCAACTGGTGACCAATGCCTGAGTCAACGTCTGCACTGCTTGGGTGCAACATTCAGTCATTGCCGACTGACCGTGTCGACCCTGTCATCAGTTCAGGCTCCAGAGCAAGTCTGACGGAAAGTGATCAGTCTCAGCTGCAGTCTGACCCTGACCCTGCGGGAGAATCCAGTCAAGACTCAGCGGCGATTCCAGCTGAACAAAAGCTGACCCTGAACGGTGATGTCCATCTTGAAAACGAAAACGTTTCCAGTACAAACTCGCAAGACACGGAAAGATCAAGTCCAGCTCCTTCCAATGTGCCTTCGACTGCTGTGGATAGCCTGAGAACTGAATCTCACCCTGAATCCCTGTCACACGGGTCAGAAGCTCCCACCAGTGGTTCCCCCTCACCCCAGGTGAACGATGTGAAGCCTGCAGATGCTTCCACTGACAAAGACAGCAGTGATGATGAAGACGAGGAACAAGACGACGAGGCGGAAGAAAGCAGTGATGACGCTGGGTCGGGGTCTGATGTCGACTTCGATGAAAGACGTCGACGAAACATCCAGGCGAACCTCGACTTCCTACAGCAGCACGGCCTCCAACAGGTCAATTGTTGGTTTTGAGTGCGAACCATCGAAACCACAAACAACGAAGCGCAATGACAGTTGATCTGTCGCACGAATCCCAAATCGTCCAACAACTTGAGTTTTGTTTGATTTGGGAGTTAGCGGGTGGAACACACGCAATTGTTCGAATGACGCTGCTTGAACTTGTCAAAAATGTTGTTTCAGGCAAAAGCAGATTTGAAGAGCGTTGGAAAGAACAGGTGAGTCGAACACACCGGCTCTTATGTCAAGTCATGATTGAGTTTCGGGTGTATTGCTCACATTGTTCCAACGTGTATGGATCCAGGTTGTCAAGCCCCTTGCGAGAACTGGTTTGACAAATCACACTTTCATTGCAGCAAATCGGCGAATGCAAAGACGTACGGAGGAAGAAAGCGAACTGCAACTGAGAACAAGGCTGACGATGATCGTGACGATCCGAACGAGAACCAGCGGGAGCTGAGACGTTCCACGCGCATCGTCGCCAAGGCGACGGCCAACGACATCAAACCGCAGCGCAAGAAGCAGCTGAAACCCGTCAAGCTGCAGCTCTCGGAACACTACAGCATTGTGAGTTGTGCTTTGTGTCATAAGCCGTTCACTGAAATCGGCGAAAAAATACGAAAAGGGTGCCTTTGTGTCTTCCGTGTCAGTGTGTAAGTTTCATTTGCATTGCAACAGGATCTCCCCGCGACTTCGCCTCCGGCGCTGCAGCTGGATCCGCAGGCCTCGCCCGGCGCCCGCCTCTTCGAGGACCTGGAAACTGGTAAGCGGTAACACATCAGCGCACAAAAGGGAACCGACGACATATCCGAACCTCCCATTTGCTTGCTTTCCAGACTGGAACTTGTTCGTTGTTTTGTGTTGATTGTCTTGGTTTTCAGATTTGTCTGCGGTGAGAGAAACTAGAGAGTCAGACATTTTGACAGCGAGTGAGGCTGCAGCGGAGGAGGAGTCACCACAGAGCCAGATTCAGTGAGTGATTTTCATTGACGAGTCGCACCTTTCGTTCATAGCTTGACATCGCATCTGTGATGTTCCGTGCTCTGGAAATGAAAGCTTTCAGGAAGCATCGATCTTTAGCTGGTGACAGTCTGCCAAAAAACGTGGGTCCGTTGCAGGTACAAGTTCCAGTGTCCGATGTGTGACCGGAAATTCAAGACACGTAAAAGCTTCAACAATCACAGGAAGGTGCATCATGCGGACGTGAAAAACGGTGACCTTGACTCCATCAAACGTACGTACACGTTTGTGGAAGTGTTGTATTGTGGTCAAGCACTTGAGCATTTTGCAGGAGAAAGGGAGAAAGAAATCGAAAAACAAAACCACCTTCGAATCTGAAAATTGGAAAACAGGCGTGAAGTCTCGCCGTTCAAAAATGAACAACCAGCGCTGCGTGACAGTTTCGCCGCTTGGTGCCGCGTGGAGTTTCGACAAACTCGAAGTCGTGTTTCCCGTTTGCAGCGGTCGCTATCAAACCGGAGCCTGTGGAGCTGCGCTGCGGACTCTGCGACAAAACGTTTTACAAACAGACCAAGTTCGACGCACACCTCAAGAAATGTTCGAGCAAGGGTGAGTGAGTGACCAATGCGACAAAATTTGCCCAACAGCGAAGCATTCAACTGAAACTGCATGTGGAACGTTTGGTGCATGGGCTGGTGAGACGCAATCGAAAATCCAAATTGTTTACTTTGTTTGAAGTGAATTGGTGGTTGGAAACATCTGCTTCGTTCGACCCTTGTTTCTTCTGTCAAATATCCATTTCATGTTCTGGTATGCAGGTGTTATCCGTGGCTTTGCGTGCGCCTTTGCACAAGTTTGTGTTGCACAAGTTTGTGGCCTGTTGTTTTGATGCCTGATGCCTGTGAGCGTTTTGTCAGGGTTCTTGCAGTGGCGCTCTCACCAGGGAGTCGTGCACCAATTGACAGCAATTCCGACTTGCAGAAACCTACGTTGGAAAATCGCGACAGAAGTCTTACAAGTGCACGGCTGATGAACATTGCACGTTCGTGTGTTCAAGTCGCTTCCAAGCTGTTCGGCATGTCCTTAACAAACATGTCAGTGTCGAAAGAGTCCCATTTGGATGTAGTTTGTGTGGCTGGAGGTTCTTGAACGTTGAGTCAAGAAGGAACCACCGTGACTGGCGGTATCACAAAGAGGCTCTGAAAAGGGCAGCGGACAGAGGAGACTGCACAAATGAAGATTCCTACGACTATCGAAGTATGAACCCAGTCACCCCAGAACAGCTCGAAGAGATGGTCGAAAGATGTGAAGGAACTGCGAACGCACAACTCGTCAAAGTTGGACAAATCTTGTACCGATGTGTAGGTGACCAGTCGTGTGATTATTCCAGTGATCACCGCTCAAATGTCATTACTCATGCATTGCTGAGGCATGTCAGTCCTGACAGGGTGCCCTTCAGGTGCACATTGTGTGGGAAAAATGGGATGTTTCGCAAGCTGGTTTCCCTCCGAAGTCATCGAAACTGGGTCGTACACAAGACAGCTGTGAGTCGAGCCATCGCCCAGGGAAAGACGGTGAAAGAAGACTCTTGTGAAGTTCACAGCGCAGATCCTGTGGACTGTGACAGTCTTGTTGAACGGGTGACACTTGACAACGAGCAACCTGCGGACACAGCTACTGACGAGCATCACCCAGCCGACTCGACTGCACTCCAGAATGGAACGTTGGAGTCTGGTCAAGACGGTGAGTGGTGGAGTGACTGAGAAACACGAACGGTTTCGAATGACTGGGACACCTAAACCCTCTTGAATGTTCTGGCCCGCGTGCACGAAGTTTGGAATGAATTTTTTCCCCTGAGATTTGCATGGACAGTGTTGCGAAACGAAGCTTTGTTTGCCCGACGTGCTCAATAGACGAAATGAATTTCTTCTTTTGATTTGCATGGATTTTGAAATCAAGTTCTGAAACGAAAGTTCTTTGTGCAAGTGCTTGCACTCAGTGTGCGCGAAAAGAGCTCCTGGGTCAGTGCTCTCAACCGCCGATCACACTCACGGTTTGCTTGGTCAAGCATCTTCACCCAACCCTTCACTCACAGTGGCAACGTGAACAAGGAACACACCTGATCTTCAAAAGTTGAACAAGAATTGTTGCACTCTTTCGTGTCGTTCCAGGCAGTCATCCCACCCCGGGCTCAAAACCTGCGAAAAAGAAGAAATTCCGCTGCAAAGCGGACCCAGGCTGCGACTTTCTCGCGGGCACCAAGACTGCTGCGGTAACGCACGCGCTTCTCGAGCACGTGGATAGAGAGCGCGTTCCGTACGGGTGTGACCTGTGTGGGTACAGGTGCTACATCGGGAGCCAGCTGAAATGGCACAGAACGGGGTACCCGCCGCACAAAGCGGCGATGCAGCGCGCGGCCAAGAGGCGGGAGTGGGTGAACGAAAATGCGCTCGAGTACCAGGGGTCGGACCCGGCCCCCGTGGACAGCCTCGTGGAAGCCGTGGAAGCGAACAACGTGGCCAATAAGGTGGAACGCAACGGCGTGGTGAACCCCGAGGACCACACGTATGCCATGCAAGAACCGTCAGCAGAAGCGAAGTCGAACGACGTGTCTCAGGTCAATGGAAGTGCGAGCCGTGTCAGCCAGAGTGAATCAGCGAATGGACTTGTCAACGGTGGAGCAGATGTGACTGGAGAGGCGAACGGGGACGTCGGCGCAAAGGGAGTGAAGAGAAAGGCCGGGCCGCTCAGCCCGAGCACCAAGTGGATGAAAGTGCAAGAGCGACCTCCAGTGGACAACTCCTCCAGTGGTGAGTCTGTGAGGACCCTTGGATTGAAGCGCTCGAACTTGGTGTCAATGTTTGCTGCATGCGCTTGGTGTGGTCAGTTTGCACCTGGTAGATCTGGATCTAGCTGACGCGCAGGAGCACGCACATGGTTTTCAAAAATTTCGCGCTCTGCTACTGTCCTCAAAACCCAGCTTTTACTTGTTGCTTTGCTGCAGCTTTGCTTGCCTCTGCATGGTTGGTGCGTCTGAGGTGAACGATTTTGGCGTCTTGTTTGATCGGAAATTTATCCTCACATCAAATCAAATGAAATGGCATGCATCTGAGTGATGGTGCACTCAGAACGATTTGTTTCCAACGAAATGCTCATGAATGTGTTTTTGTTTAAACGGCCTCGTGAATTGTCCTGACGACGGATGCCGTGTGACGTCACTATTTCAGACTCGGTTGTTTCCGGGAGAGCGACGTGTGTGTTTCGATGCGCCGCGGACGCTAAATGTACGTTTGAGGCGAAACGTCGCCGCTTCGTGGTGGCGCACGTTCTGAAGGTCCACGTCGCCGAGGAACGGGTGCGTTGTGGAACACAAATGTTTCACCTGATCTCATACTCTTGAACTTTGTTGATGCAACAACCACAAATTTGTGGCACAGTTCCAAACAAATGGCAGTTGTGTCCACGTGAACCATTTGGTGTGGCAGTTTTGGCACTACAAGAAGGGGGGGGCAGATCTGGCCTCACTAGTTGGTGTGGTGGACCCAACTCTGCAAGGTGGTGTGGTGGGCCTGTCACCCACTTGGTGGTGTGGTGGGTCTCCTCCCAGTGGTGTTGGTGGATCCAGCACCACCAACTGGCGCGGTGGATCTGGCCTCCATCAGTTGATGTGTATGATGTGTTTGATCTGCAGTGAATCTGGCACCATAAGTTGGAGTGGTATTTTGGCCCCATCGGTTGGTGTGTTGGACCTCGCCCTGCCCCCCCCCCCCCCGTCGCCACCGGTTCGCGCATTGCAGGTGCCCCACCACTGCGCCCTGTGCAGCTTCCGCTGTGAGAGCGCGGAGCGGCTGGCGGCGCACCGCACGCATGCGCAGCACCGCGCCGCGCTGAAGGCGGCGCAGGACGCCGGGCGCGACGTGGACGAAGACGCCGCCGAGCTGCACAGCGACAACCCCGTCAACGTGGACCAGCTCGTCGTCGCGGGGGCCATTTGTGAAGGTAGCAGGACCGGGGTACTTGGTGCACTGCTATCACTGCTCCGGCGCCTATCTAAAGAACTCGGAACCACAGCCCGCTCCACTGAGAAAGTTTGAATTTTGTTTCCCGATCAAAATTTTGTTTTCTTGGGCTCAGATTTCTTTGGGTGAACGCATTGGTGGGGATTTATTGTTCACACTGACGTGTGTTCTTGTTTTCCCAGTGACGAGCAAAGCGGCGCCAGCGACGGCAGAATCTCCCGCGGTGCCCTCTGCGTTGGGCGTCCCGCTGGTCGGGTGCGTCAGCAGTCCACCGGATTCACGCCATTCAGGTCGGTCAACGATGCAACCCGGGTCTCACTGAGTCAACGGTTGTCAGGCGATGACCCCCACGTATAAAAAGAGAGGATTTGCTGAGTTCAGAACAGGATCGAAACTCGATATTTGATGCAGGTTTTGTTTCACGATACAAAACGCAGACAAGCAAGAAACAGCAAAACCACTACATGAGACTGACTCTTTGTCTCATTTTCAGGGAAGCAGTTCCTCGACGGTAGCGACAGCGAACTGAGCAACGACGCGAGCAACATGTCGTTTGGCAGCAGCCACAACCTGAGTTTCCGTGACGTCATCGCGCAGGCCAACAGCGCCGCGCTGCCGCTGAGGAACGTCACGCCGCGCGCTGCTCAGGACGCGCGACATGCAGACGGAAAACCAGAGCCGCGGTCCACCGCAGGCAAAACGGACAAGACCAAGACCGAGACTTTGTTTTTCTGTGCGGTAAGACGCGCTTGCAGACGGAGAAGGGGGTGCTCACATTCAACCTTTTTTTTTTTGCCCCAAGTCTTAAGGGGGCGCGCATGTGTGTGCACGTGCACGAGGTCTTTCAATGGATTTGTGTTTGATTGCCCGAGACACAGCACAAGCACAGAAGGCTCACACCTCTAAATGTTGGTTGGCGAAAGAGGAAAATAGGACAGGTTTTGGTCAGGGACGTGGTTTGATTCCTGCAGGAAGGTCTTCAGGATCTGGCGGACTTGGCCCAAGGTCGACGAAGGGAAGTGGCAGAAGCTTCAGCGGGGACAGCTGCGGATTCTGAACGCTGCGCACCACGACCCACAGATGATTCATTTGGGTTCGGAGAGGTAAAGCTACGCCAAATGGTTCATTGTCAATGGAAACCATACACCGTGCACATGTCTGGATGAGCCGTCGGCTTGTGTCAACTGGTGATCTCGACTCTGGTTTCAAATGCCAGAATCACCATCGTCGTGTATTGACAGCAACGCGCATCTAAACTCAGCTGTCAGTGGAACCTGTTGTGTATTCAGGTTGAGAGGCTCGGTGCGTTGCAAGACCAGCAGCAGCGACGAGAACGAGATTTGGTCCAGCAGTGGCAAGGGCAACAAGTTTTCAGTCGTCAGCCTCTCGTTGCTGGCGACAGGGTGCCGCAGACACCTGAACAACCGAACAGAAGTTCGTCTCAATCAGGCACGCGACGCAGGCTCTTTGCCGAGAGCAAGTATGCAGGTTTGTAATTGAGCAGCCCTGGTGTGTGTGTGTGTGTGTGTGTGTGTGTGTGTGTGTGTGTGTAGGTGTGTGTGTGTGTGTGTGATTTTGTAACACCTGGAACGCAACCGACTTCTCGACACTGAACTCGATCACAAGGACGCGTTTTCGTTCTCCAGCTTCCCGGCCGAGGGCGCCTCGATTCGGCGCTCCAGCGACGTTTACGCCGCCGACGTTCATGTCCCCCTGGATGACGCGGTTACTGCAGCCTCCGCTGAAGTCCACCACGTGGTCAGATGCAACACGTGAGTTGCACACACCTACACCAACACCCACCTACACCTACACACACACACACACGCACACACACACACACACACACACACACACGTGGACACACACACATGAGGCGTGGCAGCGAAACTTTCTGGTTGATAACAGCAAATGGCAGTCCGTTGAATCTGGATTGACTCAAATGTACCGGCGGTATCTTTCAGTTTCTCCTGGATCCGGAAGTGCGTTCCGGGACATGCGCAGCCGACGCGACAGCGACGTCGAAGAGACGCCTGTCGTCACGACGTCTTTCGCTGACAGTGACATGGTCAGTTTCGGTTTGTGTTCGTGTGTGCGTGTGTGTGTTCGTGGCCGCGCACTGCTTTTGCGACCTGTTTCAACGAATTGTTGTGGCACAGACAAAGAGGCGATAGAATGTTGGAAAGGGTGATGAATTTTTAAGTGAAGCTGTGGTGCCTGTTCGATTTTGCAGTCTCTGGATGAAGATGAGGTCAGCCGGTACCGCTTGAGTCACTTCAGCAAAGTGGAGCTGTGGGAGGAACTGAAAACCAGAGACGATGTGAGTTGCACTTTCTTTGCCAACCCAGCAGTTGTGGGTTTTTCGTTTGTCCTTTGGAACAACACGTTGAACAGGCTTTGGTCTTCAAATTTTCAAATTGGAAAGAAAGCTGTTTTTCCCATCGAAGTGAGTACTTTCGCTTGTTCACGGCGTCTGTGGTGCTGTTTCAGTTCTATAAGTGCTCGTGTCCGATGGCGTATCGGGAGCTGCCGCTCTTCCTCGCGCACACGGCGTGTCACAGGTCGGACAACCCGTACACGTGCGCCATCTGTCGACTCCGCGCCACCAACTGGAGCACCTTCTACCGCCACTTCATCAACCACTAGTGGGCGCCACTGAGCTGCGGGCGTCATTTCACATCTTACACGATATTTCGAGCTGCAAATTCGTGTGATACAGCAGTTTTCGCCTCTGCACTGGAGGCAACATTTGCGAAACAAGTTCTTCCGACATATCCGTCCACCCATAACGACGCAGCAGAATGGTGCAGATTGACTGTTTTGCATTGGTTTTCACATGTTGGTCATTGCTGGATTTTGTGTTTGGTATCTTGAGAGTCTCATATTCCAGATCAATGTGGAAATTCGTGGAACTGTTAGCGTGACTGTTTTTGATGCCATCCAGATGTTTCGTTTCTTTGTGTCAGGAGTGTAATCTGGACAAAACAGATCTTTGATCCTGTAGCTGTACAAACACAGAAAAAATTTAGAAAGTTTGTCATGTGCGCAGCTTTTTTCCTCCAGTAGCAACCGTTGAATCGTTGGATATATTTTTTTTCAAACCGAGAGCAACGAAAGAAACGAATCAATTTTACTCCGGTATGTTTTCCGTGCGAAACTATATTGTACGTAAATCTTGTATTCACGTTTGTTTCTGACAACAAACTGCAACAAAAGGCGGTGCGTAGGATCTATGCCGTGCCAAGACCAAAATAAATACTTCGACAATCAGAGAAGTTCTATTTCGCACATTGCACACTTCCGAAAATGTTGGGTCGGTGGGAGGGAACATCACCAAACGTCCGCGAACATGGAATTGCGGTCGTCGACCACTGTTTGGCAACAAAACTGAGGCGAACGGAGATGATTGTCGAAAAGTGCACATCGAGGTTTTGACAAAACCAACACAGGAACGAAAAACCTGGAAACAAACTTGACTAGAATTCCGACACGGAGGTCACCGACAAAGTTCTCGTACTACTCTCAAGTTGAGCGGAGGACTTCTCAGAGCACACTCGAGATGCGCAGCAGTGAGAATGTGTTCTGAGAGGTCCTCTGATCGACGAGAAATGTAGTCGGAGAACTGTCTTCTTGCACGGCCGAAGTTTCTGTCCGAGGTTGTTTGGTGTAAGTGGGTCAATGAAGGTCGTCGTGGTGACTCAGGGACCGGTGCACAGGCAGTCTTGTCTTGATCGTTGTGCTGTATGGACATATGTTCCTGTCTGGTCTTTCCTTGTTGTGTGACTTCATGACAGTGTGAATTTTGGGCATGGATGTCCCCGAGTTTCCGGGTTTGGTTGACTAGGAGTGGAGCGACCGTGAAGATGACGACGCCTTCCCACCTTCATCTCAACATGACCAGACTCTGCAGCAGATCCACTTTGACCCGGACAATGAGTGAGTTCCTTTTTCATGTTGTTGACTTAGTGTAATGGTCACATTTTTTGTCTTCTTGTGCACAACATTTTTGCACTCATGCTCGTTGCTATTTCTGCTTGAAGTGGTGGCCTCACGTCGACGCAGTATCCAGACTCTCCGACATTCCATTTGGGCGCGCTGTTCGACGACGATGCTGACAGCATCCCTGAGCCCCCGCACTCTCCCACACTGCAAAAACAAGTCTGCTCCAGTCCTCCGAAGAGTCAAGCTGGTGGTGGCGATGTGGAAGAAGACTGCAGATTCAAGCCTCCGACTTCTGACGAGCTCATCCACCAGCTAAGTGCAAAGACATTCGCTGATACCACACAAAGAAAAGTGCAGTGGGCCGCTGGTCTCTTCGATTCTTGGCATCAGCACCGGCTGAAGATGCCCACCTGTTCTCATGAAATCATATGGTGCAATCTGAAAGATCCCAAGCGTGTCAACAAGGTTCATTTGGGCCAGGTTCTTTGCTTCTTCGTCAATGAGATTCGCCGCAAAGATGGGGCTGAGTATGAAGCCCGTACATTGTACGACATCATCATTTGCCTCCAGTTCCATTTTGAGACTTTTGGTATCTTCTGGAAATTGATAGATGATCCCGAATTTACGTCACTCTAATGGACCTTGGACAACTTGATGAAGGCCCGTTGCACAGCCAATTTGGGAACTGTGTCCAAGGCTCGGCCAATCTCATTCGAAGATGAGAACAGAATGTGGGAGTCGGGTGCTCTTGGCGAAGATAGCCCGGACAAATTGCGAAACACTGTTATGTTTCTAATCGGTATGTCATGTGCGTTGCGTGGGGGTGAGGAACACAGGCATTTATGGTGTCCCCCCCACAACCCTCAGATTGTCTTGAAAAGAGATGTCAACAACCGTGAGTACCTGGTTTACACAGAGGACTCCAAGTCAAAAACTCACCAGGGGGGCCTGTACAGCAGGGTCAAGAAAGCCAAGGTCATCCCCATCCATGGGAACAGTGTCAAACCTGAGTGAGATCTGGTCCGTCTCTACCAGAAATATGTTTCATTGCTGCCTCCAAATGGGAAATCACAAGCTTTGTACAAATTCAGTCTCAGTGCCAACAGACTGACACCCACGACCTGGTATACTGATAAGCCTCTGGGGATAAACTCGCTGAAAAAAATTGTCAAAACTGTCACTGCGCAAGCAGGAGTGGAGGGCAGATACACCAATCACAGCCTTTGGGCTACAACGGCAACCAGACTCTTCCAAAGTGGTGTGGATGAGCAGGTCATCAAGGAGCTGACGGGTCATAAAAGTGATGCTGTAAGAATGTACAAACACTCCAGTACTCAGCTCTTGAGAGATGCCTCGAGTAAGATCACATGTGAACAGAGTGCACCTGTCGAGCCCAAAATTGACTGGGACGAAGCAGACTACTGTGACACTGTCATGAAACTTGAGCCAGAAAAAACCACACCGGAGGTAACAGTGCCTGGAGTGAACAAGGCACACAAGAATCCATGCCGTAACCCTGGGGCTGATGGGCAGTGTACTGGTCTCTGCTCAATCTTGAAAAAAATTTACCAAAAGCAAGAGGAACGAAAGTTCAAAAAGTTGAAATTGAGTCTAAAGTATCGCCGTCATTGATGTTTGTCATCAGTCAATTTCCTGTTCGTTCAGTTGACATTGTTCAGTGTTGAGTCAAATAAATGTGAACAGCAAGTGCAAACTGCGTCCGAGTTGAGCGGACAGAATAACGAACGGGTCAACCATTGTTCGACCGAGGACAGAAACTTCAGCCGTGCTAGAATGGTTGTTCGGACGGCTTCGGGGTGGATCGAATCGTAGCTGTGAAACTGCAAACTGCCTTTGAAATACTCTGAACCTTGGACTGGATCACCGCGCGTTGTGACACTTTCAGGTCAAACTTGCGGTCAAGCGTCTGAAGGAACCCTGTCTGCTCCCTCAAAGTTCGTCCAATTTCCTAAGATGCGTCAATCAAGTACAAGAATCCACCTGCAACTCGCAGACATGTGAGCACGTATCCACTGTCCTGCGGTACGTTTTTGCCTGAGCTATGGAACGATTTGCTGAGTCTCTGGAAGCGAACAGGTCATTGGTTTGGCCTGGCGTGCTGCTGGATCCAGCGCGCGATCTCCTGCAGACCCTGCCCCTCGCGCGAGCTGCATTCCACGATCGTGATCTTCTGCTTCGCGCTGTTCAAGATATCCTGCAAAACAATCGCAACAAAGAAACTTTCAAGTAGATAATCAGCCGCGGGCAGCGTACATCGGCAGGAAACACTTGTCCCAATCTGCCAATGCCGACAAGCGCCTCTGCTCGACTGTCTCTTCAATGTCAATGAAAGTGCACTTTGCCTCACTGTCCACACTCTGTGCCAGGGGCAGGGGGTTATCCTAGACAATGTCCGAGTAAGGGGGGGTGGGGGGTATCCCGCACAATGTCTGAGTTAGGGAGGGTATCCCAGATAATGTCCAAGATACCCTAACCCAGACAATGTCCAAGATACCCTGCCCCAGACAATGTCTGAGTTGCAAAAATTTGCTAAGCAGGATTGGGGGGGGTATCCCGGACAATGTCCGAGTTAGGGGGGGTATCCTGGACAATGTCCAAGATACCCTAACCCAGACAATGTCCAAGCTGGAAAAATTTGCTAAGCAGGGGGGGTATCCTTAACAAGTTAGTTCGGACGAGCGACGTGCAGGGAAAGAGTGTAAGTCAGTTGTTTGTTGGGGG
>JAAUXT010043473.1_pt1 | contig 13718 bp, 14 predicted proteins | sample 7278171 | NCBI WGS metagenome assembly JAAUXT01 (sample SAMN14350112, study PRJNA611818) | marine sediment metagenome | isolation source: surface marine sediment (1.8m) | place: French Polynesia: Moorea | collected 2018-08 | reverse complement strand
GATTTCTTTCCTTCAACATCAATTTTCAAGAAAACCTCCTGCAAGAAAGACAGAAATGCCCCGTGGGGTGCTGCAAACCCCAGATGGAAAACAAAGTACACAGCCAAGTATCCAATAACAGCCTTGACAACATCACCGGCTTGCAGGTGAATCACACATTCGTCCGCTGCAACATCGGCAAACTCAAACTCGTTGTTTTTGTCAAAGAAGAGAATCATTCGACTTCTGTCTTGGATATTAACCGTCTGCAATGATTTGTCTGAGATATGTTTGCCAGAACTTTAACCTTACGGCTTGTCCACACAGGTTCCGCCGTGCGACGTTCCACCGAGTATTCCGCTGACGGAACAATTTCGTGCAGTGAACGATATGTTCCTTCATGTTCCATCATGTTCCGTTAATGGAACCAGTGTGGTGGCTTTTCTCAAATAACACTTCGTGCACCATTGCACGAATTTTTTGTTCCGTCACGCGCACGCACGACGGAACATCTGGCGGAACCTGTGTGGACAAGCCGTTAACAACACGGTTGTTCAAAAACTACTCATGCCAGTGGTGCAGTCTGTGTAGTTTATGCTGTAACAGACACTCTGCAGACTGCAGGCTGAGTTGACAATGGCCGAAGTTGTGTGCACAATTACTCCTTTGTGGGCCAAAGACCTTGTTCGTCGACTTGCAAAAAAAATGAGAAATCCCGAAGCAGTCTGCAGTGAGGCTTTCTTATCTCCAGCGTTGCAGCTGGTCACAATGGTCCTCAGAAAAGAAATCAAGGCACAAGTAAAGTTGGTGGGCAAGGTCCGTACCTGTACGTTTTATTCACCCTTTCCATCAGTGATCTAACAGTTGCACTTGTGCCTTGGTTGTAGTCTACCAACTGTGGCCCTGCATGTCACTTGAACTGGAATCTGTCGCAAAAAATTACAAACTTTGGAAACGTTTGTGAAAATACTCGTATAGATTTCAAGCCATGTGTGTGAAAAGTCCCCGTCTCACAGATGGTCTTAGTTCAAAAACAACCGACAGAAATCAAATATTCAGTCTGTGACCACAAATGTTTCGGCAAGAAAAGATCAATAGATTGTAGTCTGAAGTACAAATGTTTGAATATCTTTGTTTTCGTACTCTGTGAACCGACTCCTGTTGCACGAAAATAACGAACTGCCTCGTTTCCGCGTTTCAACAAAAATTTTCGACGCGACCCTTGCTTTTGTCTCGATTCACAAACTGTGAATGCTTTTCATTTTGACCAGGTTGTTTTGGATTCTTTGCTGTTTTTCAAGTCTTGACGAGAAAACAATCTCATACCCTGAGCAGTGCCTTTCGTTCCGCGAAATCTCAAACGAAAAGTTCTGCGGCATTTCGGCATTGTGGTCATTTCCTGATAAATAACCCGATGGACTCTGTCTCCTTCCAATTACCAACTTGTCAAGCTCCAAGCAGAAGCTTCAGAGATTCGGATGTGTGCAATTTGTCTGGCAGTGAGGTTGAACTCCATATCATTTGCTGCGGCCTGTCTTTTGCCTTTGAGCCACACAAAGAACGAGTTGGCGGTCAGACACTCATCCCGTTTTCACAAAGTTTCAAGCATTGACTGTTTTGAGCGTGGACACAAGCCCAAGTTTAGAGAAAAAAGGGAGAGTGATCCCCAATGCGTTACCATTTCACTGGCAAAAGATTGCAACGATTCCTGCTTGACAACAAAAATGTCCCTGGTCCTCTGCTCAAGCACCATGAAAAATTCAGAATGTTTGTTACCAAGAGTCAGGCACTTCTGCCCTGGAAAATCCTCACACAAAAGCTTTGTTTTGCTCGAATGTGTTCATGATGTGGAGACTTCTTGGCTACCAAAGCGTTAGGAACAAATTTCATTCAGATTGAAACTTTTTGACCATCATCAACATCAGGTCACAAAAAAATAACTTTCTACCAAGAAACTTTTACTGAAAAGTATTGCTGAAGGACAACAAGATATATCAAAGCACTGTATGAGTGAAAATTTGGAAAAAAAAAGATTGCGACAAATTTCGGCCCTCCGCTGGCCAATGATTTTGAGGACATGCTGAAATGTTCTGTTTTGTTCTTTTGACACCCCAGAAAAACACAGGACCTGAACACAACAAATAGACAATTGAACCCATAATTTCAACCTGTAAGTTGGCCCACAAAGCGCACACCAGAAATTCACTTCGTTGGCTTTTCTGCCATTTTGCCCTCTTGTGGTGGGACTGATTTCATGTTTTCTCTCTGGCAAAAAGAACGATGCAGTCGGCGAACCAAAATATCAGCATTTTAATATCTGGATCCATATTTGATTACATTTTCCGACGTGTACCCGGGTCTTTTCACTTCACACTGCGCCTGGCATTGTTGCAACAGAAAAGGAAATTGGAAATAAGATTCGCATGAAAGGTCGACTGTCTGAGATGTGCGGCTTTGAGTGGACCCTGCTGGTGCATAATCAGACTTCAGGAGACTGACTTGGGACAGTTGTTCGCAACCTTCAAAGAGGCATGTCCTTGCGTGAGTGAAGTCTCTGGTCAATGGAATGAAGTGAAGCTCAGAAGAGAAAAGTAGCTTTTGCCAAATATTTCAATGTCGCTGGGCTTGCAGAGAGAAAAAATTTGCCTTTGACAATTTACACTATGAAAATAATTTCGCAACGTCTGGACGCCAAATGAAAGCGAGATGTTCCCTTTCGGCGGAGGACAGCTCTCGGTGGTCTTTTCGCCTTGCTTTGATTTCAACCTGTCATCGGAAGCAGAACATAGCGTGACAAAATCAAGGTGATGCACACGCAACAAAATTAGTTGTTTAGTTTTGTGCCAAATGGGGAACACTTGGTGATGCGCCGACGAGAGATGTCTGCAGGTGCACACATTTTTTTGCAGTGTGGCGCAAAGCCCGAACACATCTCGTCAATGTCGTTACCCTGGGTTGGAGACAGGGTGAAGTCAGTCATTTCGGCTAACTCGGTGAGCCACACGCTCGAAAAACCGAGGACTCTCGAAATGTATTGCTTTGAGCTATGGACACTTTTCTTTTTGGTCTTTGGCCTGTACCAGTCTCCTTTGCCTGGATACTTCCCAAAGCAGATCTGTGGCAACCTGTCCGGGACTGGGCTGTACGTCAATGTTGGCTGCTGACTCCCTTGACCTTTTTGTCGGCGGCGCAGCTGTTCCCACCTCCAGACGTTGCTTTGAAAACGCTCCGAAAACTTCTGTGCGAAGTCGCACACTGAGTGCTCAGGTTCAGAGATCTGCCGTGGAAACTAATTTCAAACAAGAGAAGGCAGGACTCTCGTCGTCTGACGTGGGGTGTCTTTCTCCAGTCATCAGCAGTCTGGGCTCAACATTCCAGGCGTAAGGTGCATAAATATGAAAACAGTTGCTTACTGCGTGCTTCAGGACGGAGTGCAATTGTCTCGTCTATTCCAGCATATTGTTTTTCTTACCTTTTCAAAGGCACATGTTTGCAAGTGGAGCTGAGAGAACGGAAAGTCCAGAAACTGCCTTCCATGCAGGCTCTAAACGTTCCACGGGGTATTGCTCTTTACAGAGCTGAATGAGGACAACGCTCCAGACCCTGCATGTACGCAATCGCGGCACGAGGCAACTACGATGGAAATGATGCAATTTGGTCCTGTTCGGTTCAGCGTCGTTCGAGGGGTGTTGTGCGTCTGTCACTTTCAAAACTTTGAAAACCAAACATTCTGACGCACCCATACTTAGAAGTGCGATCTGGGAATTAACAGAAGATTTCTTTCGTACATTAGGCCCTTGGAGACTCCTTCGACCAGAGCCAATGGTCGCTCTGAGCAACAGTTGCAAGATTAGGCTATTTCTGTAGACACCTGTCACGCTGTACAGATAAGAGTGCAGAAACCTGGCGGATTCCCTGACCGAGATTTTAAAGATGCTGGATTAGTACTTACATAAAAGGCTGCAGATGCTTCATTGTCAACATTGTCGTACCCTCTCCGATGCGTTGACGTGGATTGAACTGGTGTCACACGCTCGAATGCTTTCCGATGGACTGCAGCTTGCAAAAGTTTGCGGCTTGTATGTCAAAAGTAGTTTGGAATCAGAACGATGTTTTCAGTTTCACTCGTTCAGATTGACCAGGTTGAAAGCGCAGGGCGTCTGGGAAGGCAGCGGTGCGAGGATCTGGGTTGAGGCTCCCCGCACCCCTTGGAAGTTTGTCCACAACTGAACACAAGAAAGCACACAGGGACACTTTGTGGCCGAAATGAAAGAAAGTAAACAAGGTTGTGGTTCACTGTCAGTGAGCATGAAATAGCTGCGTCTTTGGTGTTTGAGGAGTGAGTTCATATTGAGGATGGTTGGAGCCATACATGTTGGAAATGACCTGCGAAGAGACGAGTTTGCTTCCTCCTTGGAGTGCCATTTTTCTCAAGTTTGACCTTCACTGTTTCACGTGTTCAACCGTGAAGCGCCCGTGATCGTTCGCGCTGGAATCAATTATTGTGACCATGTTATCGTCCACAGAAGTCCCCAGCGTCTCGTTAGAGTGTCATGTGCCTCATTTGTTGAAACCCGAGTGAAGAAAAAGTGGATGCCACCCGACGGAGGAAGCCCACTTTCGGGAGCATGAGTAAGTGCCTCCCAAACGAACTGCTGTGTTGTATGCAGCTTGGATGACAATGTTGACACATCAAAGCGGAGTGTGCATGTCAGAGCCTGCGTGGGAAGAGAAACAGATTGATGTTTCAACTCCACAGTGATTACACGTGGAAGTCTGGGAGACTGATGCCTTGATAATGCTCATCACCGCATGCACTACCTGTCAACTGGTTTCTAACGTCGCAAGGAGGTGGTTCAATGCTGAAACCTCCCCATCTTTACTTGTGCCTCTGCCTGAGTTTAAACACCTCAAACTGCTCTCTGAACAAAATCGTGGATCAAACGACAAACTGAGATTATGCAAAGAAACAAACAACAAAACCAAAACCCAAACAAAATAGGAAAACAAAAAACAAAAGAACCAAACCTCCAGAACACTAAAGTCTTGAGAAGGACTAACTCCCATGCCCTGACACCAGGTGACAAAACGTTCGTCTTTGGTCCACCACAGGCACATATTCTTACCCAGGGGGAACCAGGTTCCATTCTATTCCCTGTGTGACTGGCAAGATTTAGCATTTTCTCGGGTGACAATAAGAATTTTACTGTTGTTGGGGGGAGGTCGAAACAGAGCTTCGTCTCTACAACATCCAAGGCACCAAATTCCAAAAAGAAAAGAAATCCTTGTGAGGTGTTGTGTCCAAAACAGTCAGCACACATACATGGACATCAGGTGGAAACTTCCTGTGCCAGGTAAGCCTCAGTTCCTCAGTCACAGTTGGGTTGGTATTCAGTTCATAGTTCAAGTTCAGTTGTGTTGGGAAGTTGTATCTGATGTCTGCAACTCCATCCACTGTACAGTGTGGATTGGAGGTAAAGGCCACGCCCTCCTAGTTTTTTCTTGAAGGACACACGCACGCTCACACGAGCACACACAAGCACTTCTGTTTGAGAAAAAAACACGAAGCCGGCACATTTGCCTTCGCGTCGACTGAGTCCAGGCCAGACACACATCGTACAACTGTACCGAATTCGCTCTGAGGGACAAGATGGACAACGATTGCACATCGTAGTTCCAAACTTGTTCCTGCAGCACAACAGGGTGTGCTGTACGTACACGGTGAACTCCCGGCTGCCAAATGATGAAAAAGCGCCCTGTCCCCAACAATTCCGAGCATGTCGTTTGAGTCATTTGAATGGTTCTGTTTGCTTCTTTGATCCAATTCAAGGAGGAAAGAAGTGCGTGCGTGCGTGCGAGTGTGTAAATTTGCTTCAAATATTCCACACCACATTGTTTTGAAGCAAAATGTTCTCGGAAGAAACTTTCAACTGAACCCACAAACTTGTGACAAATGGCAGGGAAACTATACCATCTAGTAAGAGTAGAAGGGCATGCCTTGCGGCTCACCAAATTGCAACTGAAGATGAGATCATGAAGACCCAAGAAGCGACCGCTGAGTATCAAGCCACATAAGGCTCGTGGCAAACAAGACACATTGACTTCCCTGAGTGAAGATAAATTTGACCAACTCGTGTACGACCCGACGCGAGCTACTCTCCAGCGACATGGCGTGGCTTGGACTCTACCTTGGGATAATCAGAATGTATTGGGGAAGCTTTGCGACAGAATGATTGTTCATGTGGACTGACATCAATCGGTTCATTTGCAAACAGGTTTTGTTCCGGGAAAGGAGGAGCAGATCAGCTCTGTTGCATCTCCCAGGGTGACCAAAACAGAATAACCTCATCTTTGCTCGAAACTTCAACAACCAAAAATCTTCAATTTTTGTCTCGATTTTCGGTGTGCAGATGAACAGAACGTCACGTGTTGCAAACGTGTTGGTGTGCTTTACTCAACCGAAAGTTCGGTGCTCATAAATTGATCTTTGGTGTGACTCAATGGAAGTCAGTTGTTGAAGAAACAAGGTTCTTGCTTCCGAGGTTAAAGTAATAGGATCTGCTCAGACAACGTTCAATTGGGTCTGCAGTGAGCCTCACTGCTGCAGGCTCAGCTCAGATTTACGACTTCTCTGCTCGATGTCTCAAAGCAATCTTGGTTTCGTGAACACCACATTTTTTGGAAATCCCTCAAAGCTTATTCTCTGTTCTTTATTTGTTTGCAGGATGTGAAGACAAGATTGAAAGGACCTACACCCAGATGCCCATGTCGCAGTTGAGGACCTATTGCGTGTACACGGAGCTGCGCTGGGTCCACGTTCGCTCGCCTGGTTCCTGTGTAAAGAAGAATTAAATGCGAATCAATACAGCACAGAAGCTGCCCCGGCAAAATATCCAACAAAACACAATTCCCCTGTCCGGAAAAGATAAATGGATGAGCGTCGAAAGAAGAAAGAATTTTGTGTCATGTTAACATCAACAACTCTTGGGTGCATCGCGCAATATTCTTCTGAGAGGAAAAAGAAACGTATTTCCAACAGGGAAAGTAGTCGTGATGTCTTGTGACACGTAGAAGGAAACTGAATTTTGGGAGAAACACAGTGAAGGAGTGCTGCACGACAGACTGTGGCTCTCAAAGGGAAAGTCAATCCACTTCTGCAGCCATTTGATTGAGTTTTGAGCATATTCCAGTTGAGACCCAGAAATCACGCTCTCTATGATTCATCTCAATGCCACAAAGTGAGACTGTCGCAACAAAACTCGCATCGTTGGACCTATGAATGGCATCTCTGATGTCGGTGGAATACAATTCCCCAGTGATATAATTTGTCCATAGAACTCAGAACATGAATATTTACTCGAGTAAACGACGGCGCTGAAGGCGTGATAAATCTCAGAGAACACAACAGGTTTATTGGCGGATCACCATGGGAGATTCGGCGCGGCAGAACGAGAGCGACTCCCCGCCTCTCTTCGCGCCTCACGACTACTACACGGACCTTCTGGACGGCGTGGACCCCGAACCGCCGCCTTCCTATCACGACTACGTCTACGACCTGCCCAACTTCGAGCACAAGTTTGAGTTCGCGCTGCTTATCTTTGACCTGATTCTGCTAGTCTTAACGCTGGTGTCCAACATTGCTGTCATTGGCTTTGTCTGTTCGCAGAAGAAAGCTCGCACTACCCACAACATTAGTATTGTCTCAGTCACCGTCTCTTCCATCTTGACCACGACTTGTGTCCTCCCGACTCACCTGGCCCTCTTCCTGTACCATCCGTTTGACAACGTCAGTCCCTTCCTCTGCAAAATGAGCAAGTACATCGGATTTTGGTGCAAGACCGTGACCATCTACTCAATACTGGGGATGGTAATGAACAGGTACTTCAAGGCTGTGGACCCTCGGGGCCAGAACTTCCTCACTGGAAGGTGTATGTTTTACTTGAACTTTGTCTGGTTTTCTGGAGCTGCCTACAACATTTGGAAAATTGTCGTGAACCGCCCATTGCTGCTCCGCCTCGAATCCGGCCAGGAATTCCAGAACGTCTCCACCGTCAAGTGGTGTTCCAACTCGGGAGTCTTCCCGAAGCTAGAAATGGGTTTTCTTGTCTCCGACTATATCATCGTCTTCACAGTGCCCTTTCTGATATCATGCTACATGTTCTCATCACTGCTCATACACATGTGCAGAAACTACAAGACTGAGGAAAAACTGAAATCACAAGGACGCATCCTCATGGCGGCTTTGTTTGCCTTGCTATTTTTCGTGTGCCAACTGCCATTACAAATCACAGACACTATCTTCCAACCTTCGTTGGACATAAGTGAATCTACGATCGGGATTGTACGCATCTGCGAGACTGTGTCTTTCATGGAAGGGTTTCTGAACGCCGTGGCCTACGTTGCATGTTGCAAAGAGATTCACCACTCGTGGAAGCAGATCATATTCGGGCCTCAGCGGGATGTGACAATTAGAACGGGTCCTTCAGCCAGGGTCCTCTTGAGAACGAACAGCTACGACAACGTCGTCGAAACCGTGTGCCTTAGATAATGACAAAACCAAGCATCGTGTGCAACGTCGTGAATCAAGAGGAACATTGAAGTTGACTTGATATGGCTTGCTTCGCTGGTTGTTTTTTTTTGTGTGCTGTGTTCTAATTGTTCCCTGCAAGGTGAAATGAGTTGTTCACCGTCTGCCTGTTCACACGATTGACGCAATGCATGCATTGCAAGAGCAGTCGGAAAGTTCAGTCTGTGTGCAGGAACGACCACACGCCGACTTCTGTGATTTCGGCATTTCAATGTGAACTTGCAAAATAAGTTGTTGGCCGCCAAGAAGCCGGCGACGCTCGTATACTCATCGAGAAGCAAAAATGAATTGTTGTACTCGTACATACCGTGTCATTTTGTGGACTTGTCATATGCCACAATTCTTTGTCGGGCGTACTTGTGTGCCTTCTCGTCCACCGACCTACCAAAATGTTCAAGAAACTGCATGCCAACACATACGTTTGACTTTGGCAGTCAAGGAAGTTGACCCGATGCAAAAAGCGTGTCAAATGCCCTCCAGACAACAATTGCCGAATTTTATTCAAGACGAGGTGAAAGTTTTTTTTGGTACCGTGCCAGGAAAAAAACAAGTTGGTGTCAAAATCAATCAGCTGAAGGACTGTGTGCAAGTTCAGTGAGGGAAGGACACAAAACAGCCATTTATTTGCAGGAATGAGCGCATTCTAGGCATTTGCGTGTGCAACGTGACTGTCAAGTCAAACTGATGCATGGGCCAAAGTCTCTGCCAACGACCAACTGAAAACAACCAGTAGCGAGATTGAAGGGGCGACTTTGGCGGAAAGTTTGTTTGGTCCCGTAATTCTGGGCCAGGCACCAGCCACCTTCTCATTTCTTTGTGTTTGAGTTTTCCGAGTTGATATTGTGCCCTTGGATCGGAGTTCGGTTGCCCCTGAGACTGCTGCAGCTTTTTGACAGTTGCTGAGTGCATTTTCCACCTTGACATTGAGAGTGTACCAGTGGAAATGCAGAGAGTTCCAATGATGTGTCAAGAGAACAGACCGCAGTTTGGTTGGTCTGACCAAGATTCTTTGTTTGGAGGGGCATTCGTGAATTTCGCCTGTTTTTTTGGAACTTTTTTAATTGGGCGTTTACTGTGCAAGACCTGCGAGGGATGCGACGGAATAATTCCGTTCTGGAGAACAGAAGCCATGCAGGGACCCCGACACACCGAATCGCTTCGTTCTGACGCAACCTTCTCGAATGAACGTACGTGATGGTTGGTTCTGTACAAAGGTATGCTTCCTACGTGAAAATTGTTTTTCACTTGTCCCGACAAAAAACATTGGCATGTCCCATTGAAAACAAATAAGAAACTTGGACCTCCATGGCAAAATATCAATTGTCAGTACATCCCATTTAAAACAAGATTTTGGCCAAATCCTATCATAAATACAGTTCAAACTTGAATCTGCAAAACATGATCAGTACTTCCCATCACAAGTGAAACAGTTGCCCTTCCCTTCGAAATATAAACATTGGAAAATTCCACAAAAAAGCAACCATCAAAAACACAATTTTAAAACCTGAAAACTGATTTGTTCTCTGCAGAGTTATCCACAAGGGTCCAACATTCTCTCCAAAGAGCATTGCACTCCCAAGAATAAGTTCAATTCAACTCAGCACCTTTCAGTTATTTGTGTCTCGAAATTTATGTGCCAGCACACTCCATCGTGAGAGAACAATTCGGTGTGTCTGGGGCCGCAGCGAAAGGCTTTGGTCGCCTTTTTGTTCAGAAGGGACCGGTCCACTCTTTTCCTTTGCTTCCTGTTCCAAATTTGTGTCCTTTCACTCCTGCGTCATTCTCTTTGCTAGATGTAGATACATACGTATTTGTTTGCACTCAAGAGAAGTTGCATAACCAATACCACCGATTCAGAGGCAACTGACATTGCCAACGTTTTCTGCTTCGGGAAGGAGCACTTGTCAGATGTTTCGGGTAATGGCGGTCAGAGGTGAATGTGATGTGTGTTTTGCAGAGGAGCGGGGGCTTTCTGCATTTACACACCTTGCCTCTTTGGGTCTGCGACGAGCTGCGATCTGGTCAACAAACAAAAAGGCGGCAGAAAGAAAGAGATGATGTGCCTTGAACTTTGTGGTTTTTGTCACAGATGGCCCATTTTGCAGGGATAGATATTTTGATAGGTGCATAAGCTGCCTCTTTCTGCTCGGGACTTCGATCGACTCGTGTTTTTGGTTGTAGCACAGACCTTTCTGAACGTTTGCCAGTGTCCAGAAAATGTGGTGACAGCAAAAACGCGGCAGTTCAGTGGGCTGAAATGCTGAAGGAGAGCACGGGAACGTGAGGGGAACAAACCAAAAGTTCGCTGCTGCAGTTGCAGTGAGAACAAAAATGTTCTCAAAGCTATGCTCATTTTCGATTTCAGACATGACGTGAACGCAGACAGTTTTGTGCGAGAAGCCTGTTGTTTTTGCTTCGTTGCCTGGGGAATTTGTGACACGACGTTCATTTACTGATTGTTTGCACGGGGTTCCGCCCGTGGCGGACGCTGCGTTTCTGCGTGTTTCATATTTCCCGTGCATGAGTACGTGAAAATGGAAACTTCAAGATTTTCTGCTGTTGTGGATGGCTGTTTTGTGGCGTTTTGGAGTGGTTGTGGTTCTATGTACAGTGTTCAACATCTGTCAATCTGTCCAATCTTGACCTCCTGTTTACTCGTACCAAATGCGCTGTTGTGTATATATAAATGAACATTATCTTCTAGGGAATAAAACTGCATCACACTGAACAGAAACGTCTGCACCGGTTTTGCTGTGCGGACATGTGTTCGCAATTGTTTGCCCGGACTGCAAGGGATCCTGAAAAAGCTGAGCTGTGCGAACAATAACGTTTTCAGTTTCCATCCTGCGTGATCGTTTGGTCGATTTAGGAATCAACAATTCGACAGATATTCGGTCTTCAAATACGTTAATCTGTATGCAAATTAATGTCAAACACAATTTGAAGAGCAAAATCAAATTTGAATCAAGCGAAGGTTTTTGAAGCGTTGTCTTCTGGTTTGTTCAAAGCTGCTCTCACAGAACTGGCAAACCTGTCGAGGCTGGAAAGGCTACAGACCCAACGAGTTTGGTCGCTTGTTCGGTTTCCCCTCGCCCCGAACTGCAGATAACAAATTGTGATAACATGTTGAAATGTCGTCCTGTTGTTGCACAACTCGTGGACTGAAGCCCTGGACTCGTACTCATCCAGATCAGAACAACACACACACAAAAAAACACAAGTTGCCAAAAGTTATTTCAAACTTCTCAGGTCAACTCGTTCGTTTTGGGCGCTTGCTAATTGTGCCAGATACTCATCCGCTCATACTTTCATATGTTCTGCCCTTTTTTTGGACTTGTTGGCAGGAGAGGTGTCGAGCCGGTTCTGCAATCAAAACGGAACAGCGTGAAAAATATTTCGCATCCTGGGGACATTGCCCTGCATGAGAGACGTTGCTCTTCAAGGTGTCAAGTTGTCCTCAGTATTCTTTCGAGAGAGGAAGGAACGAACGGAGAACATAACACGGAATCAGTGTCATGAAAAACGCTTGGGACCTGAAGCTGCCTCGACAATTGCAAAACGTAAAATGCAGCTTTTTATTGCTGCGGATACGGATATTCATGACATGAAGATGCAAAAACAAGATTTGGAGTTTTAATTTGCTTTGTGAGGGCTTCCTCCCGTAGGAACTGAACCCAGTGCATGTTCAGCTGGGTGCAGCTTTCCCTGTGCCAGCAATACATCTGTTTCTGATATTTTCTGCCCAGATTAGCGTCTTCAGTTGAACGATATTTCTGTCGATTCTTGCCATTTGTGACCAGCCCCGGGCTCAGTATCGTGGGCTCAGGTGGCTGAACATTTTATACCTGGCGTCCAAGGAGAGATACAAGAAAAACTTTCACGAAGCCCGTCGCCCCTGGGTATCTGATCCAAACGCGTCTGAAATGTGTGAGCGACTGACGTTGGAAGAGGATGCGTCAGCTCCACAGCTTTTTCCAGAACTGTCTTTTGAGGCAAAATAGCAGCTAAGAGTTTGAATGAACTTCCGGGAATCTATGCAAGAGTGGGTAAGATCACGGTCCCCAACAGAACTCTGGAACTCTGCAGTTCAGAGAGCACTCAGACTTTGGTGCTGCATGGAAATCTTCGGAGAGAAGAAAGTGGAGAAACTGGAAACTGTTGTCCGTGGATAATCCCGAGCCTTACCATGAACCAAAATATATTGAAAGGACCCGGAAATGATCTTCCGCAGCTTCATGTGGCTTCAACAACCGTCCATACGCTCGTACATTAATTTGCAATGTTGTGCAGCTTCTTGTCAAAATCATAACCTTGTTCCATTTTTTCTCATCAAAGAGTTTCGACCTTCGTGTGTCACGAGTCGCTGTGATTGCTTCGTCTGCAGAGCCGAAAAACTCGATGTTGCCTCATCCTGTGTTGCAGAATCGTGTAATTTTCTATGATCCTCTCGGTTCAGCCTGTTCCCCGTCATGCATGATCTTCCACAAACGAAGTGAAGCACAAGAGTGGCGGAATAGTGTTTTCCTCTTTTTTTCTTCAGACTTGTACCTGGACTCCTGGAGAAAGCGATTCTTGGGAGCTTGGCCCCCAAAGAACCTGTTCCTCTGTGCTACTGTCCCTGAAAAGCAAGTCGTGCGGTCCACAAACTGCCAAGGAAGACGTGACCACGTACACGCACGTTTGAGTGTCAGTTTCATTAATTTTATTTACTCCCGATGTTGTCAATCAGGAACACCAAAAGCACATTACACAACCAGCTTGTCTGACACACACCAATGTGTAATGGCTGCAAATGATTCTCCGAACAAAGACACGGGGACTTCATTTCCAGCAAAGAGTTCGGATTCAGGTACGAGGGAAGTCCTATAATATGCGGTTTCTGTCCGGAAATTTGTACTTTTTCGGGAGCTTCTTTTTCTTGGACGGGTGCAGGAAGTCACAGGATGATCTTGTCCTTGTTTTGATCAAGAAAAAAGTGTGTCACAATCCCAGACAGGTGGATGAAATGTGTCTCCATGGGGGGGGGAGTATTTTGAGGGGCGTCATCTTCCCATTGACCCCACTCAACACAACCTGGAGATCATGTTTGGTGAAGAAAGTGAGGAGGAGGACACTTCCAGTGAGGGAAATTCAAGTTCAGAACAGGAGGAGT
>JAAUXT010012583.1_pt1 | contig 13718 bp, 11 predicted proteins | sample 7278171 | NCBI WGS metagenome assembly JAAUXT01 (sample SAMN14350112, study PRJNA611818) | marine sediment metagenome | isolation source: surface marine sediment (1.8m) | place: French Polynesia: Moorea | collected 2018-08 | reverse complement strand
CCCCCCCCCCCCCCCCCCCCCCCCCCCACCAAGGATTTCGGAGAGAATATTTGGGAGTTACAAACACTTGGGAATTCTCGGGAGAACTCCGATACTTCCGTGAAGACTTCTGTGCTTTTTGTGGATCTTTATGAATTCTTTGGAGAACAACCTGACTCGTGAAAGCTGTGTCCTCCCACATCTCAGAGATCAAAGGCATCGTCCCAAGAAGGGCCCCCTCCTCCAACATTTTTAAACCGGCAAACATCCTCCAAACCCCCTCCATAAGAGGCAGGTGTGAGTGCGACTGGTGATGCATTCCAACAAGAAAACAAAGCGCAATCACCAACGAGTCTGATTTCTGCCGAGTTTCTGCGGGGTGGGGTGGGGCACCACTGATCGGTGGCGGACAGGGGCGATCACCACGGACAAGGATGCTCTCAGATCGTGGTCACCGGTGGTGGTCACTCCATCCCACTTCCCCTTCTGCCACCCTATTCCCATTCGATGGTCGAGACAAAATTCCACGATTCCAAGACCGTGTCACCTGAACACCAAAATCAAACTCATCTGAAATGTTTGTAATTTGCCCTGAAAGTTTTGTTTAGACAGGGGACCAAGTGACTCGCACTTCTGGCCCAGAAGACTTTACTCGGGGGGGGGGGGGTAAGTAATCCAAACTTGTTTGGCTGGAAATTGATCGGCATCAAATCTTGAGCAAAAATGTTCAGGTGACAGCCATCTCCCAGTGAGGCACCTCAGACACACACGCGTACCACTGTGCCCGCAGCCAAGCCAATAAGCTGCGGGCATTGTTGTTGCAATGAAGTAGATGAGTGGGTGGACAACTGCAAACTTTTGGAAAATATTGCTCACTCCAAAAAGAAATCTTTTCATGACTGGTGAAACAAGAAGATGCCATTGTCATTTCTCGGTTTCAACCATTTTCCATGATTTTTCCTGGAGTTCCAGGTTTCCCAGAGACAAGCTCATTTTCCCAGGTTTCCAAGGATGAGTGGGAACCCTGCTGTTGCCAATGCGTAACACAGGTTCGCTCCGAAGCGTCTTGTGGTCCCCCCACCCCTAGATGTCGTAAAGTCTAACTTCCCAAGTTATCTTCCCACCAACGAGGGTGATTTCCTTTCTGACGATCAGCGTGTCTTGTACTTGGAGTCTTGTTTTCAAAACCATTGTGGTCATTGAAGCGCAGGTTCACAAAGTAAATGGCGCAAACGGTTTGACATTTGTTTGTCATGCAGATCGTCATAAGAAAATCACCCCCGTATCAAACTCTTCTGGGTCCCCCTCCCGTTCTGGCGGACGGGATATCCAACGCATGACGGCCAGTTCCATTGATGACAAGAGAGTAACAACCAAATCATTCAACAGAAACAAAAGCGTGGTCTTACCACAGACTGTCAAGCTGAACCCAACATGAGAACAGAAGGTGGTGAGTAATCCGTGACGAAAACAAAAGGCTGATTCGAGTCCACAGAATTGCACGTGTTCATGTTCGGTGTTCAAACGGCCACTTACCGTCCGTTTGGACGACAGAGTTGAATACGCCGCAAAGGTTCGCGGCTGTCGTCGCGGCTCCACTGGTTGACTGGGCTCCGTTCGGCTTGCGACTCGCCATCTGTGGCGGTTTGTGACTGATGTTCATCGCTGACGTGCTGTCCGGGTCGATCCCCAGCAGCTTCAAATCGTCGTCTTGGTCCTTTGCAGCACCAGGGTTCGCCCCATCTGCAGCATTCTCCGTTTCCATCGGATGACTCGCGGTTTCTTTCGCAAGGTTTTCCTTCGGCAAAGGAATCTTTCCAAGTGGCAAAGTGCCAGCGATGTCTTCAGCCGCGTTATCCAGCAACTGGTTTCTTTGCTTTTCTTCGTTCAGTTTCTTCATGAATGTTGAAGCGTCGATTCTAGGGACAGAGCTCTCAACAGAAGTGAATGCAGGCGGCGCTTTTCCAAAACTGAACTGTGGGATCGCTCTCTTCGCTGACTTTTCTTTGGCTTCTTGCTGCCGCTTTGCCGCGTCTTCAATTTTCTTTCGCTGTTGTGCAAAGGATACTCTGCCAAACTTCCCGGTCGCTGGCAGTTCGAACCTGATCTTGTCTTGGGTTTCTTTCACTTTCTCTGTCTCGGTTCTTCGCTTCGTCTGTTCTTCACGCTCCTTCCTTTTCCGTTCGTCCTCTTCCTCCTGTTCCCTCAGCTTCCTTTCTATTGCTCGTTTTTGCTGTCTGACTCGTTCTGATGCAGCAACATCATCATCTTTACCTGTACGTTTTATCTTTTCCGTCGCTGGAACATCTTTCTCTGTGTCATCACTTGCGTTTGTCGCTGTTGAAGCACCAGCCGCCTTGTCCAATTTTAGCCTTTGTTCATAGAAGGGATTGTCGTTCACGTAATTCTACAAAGGATCAACAATGAGTGAAGAATTCGACATCCGTACGACTGCAAAATGAACACTTGGTGGTGAAAAGACACGCCGTGAGCGTCAAGCGGAGCTGGCATGTCCGAACAACAAATTACGTCAATATTTCCCTGGGGTGCCCAACTTGACTCTCAAATCAGAGAAGTAGGTGAAATCTTCACAATGTCTTCACCTGATTCACGTACGCGAAAAAGTCGGCAAGCACTGGGAGGGGGGGGGGGGGCTCACAGTGTATCCCATCCCCCTCCGCCCATTGGGAACGCGCTCAGAATGCGGACTGCAGTGACAAAATGCGCGCCTAGACCAAAAAGGCTCAGCACCTCAGCACTTGTGAAAACTAGGAAAGTCCTATCCCGGGGATTCCATTCAGATCTTTCCTTTTTCTCGTCAAAATAGACACTGTACACACCTTTCCAATCCAGACAAACCCCCACATTACCTGGTAGTTTTTGAAGTGCTGTTCGGTTTTCAAGTGTTTCTCTGCACACTTCGCGTCCCCAGAAAACACCGTGCACAGCCGGCAATAAAAGGCGTGAACCGGGATCAAGAATTCGATGCCTGCAAGAAAACACACACGTTTTATGTCACGTGCATAACCCTGTTTCTGAATGTTCTTTACGTCAGATGCGGCGAGCTGAAGGCCTGTCACGTTCTTGGACCGCGCGGCAGATTTCGCCAAGGCCTTGAAGCGTGTTGTGGCAGTACCTTGAATGGCCTGGGAGACAGTCTGTCCTTTCTTTTCTTTGGTCTTTGGACTTGCAGGGGTTTCCAGTGCCCAAGGCCGATCGTGTTGGTCCAGCTTCTGAAAAGGTAATTGACCTGTACAAGTCTGCACTGACGAACACTGCAAGCTCGATTGGAACAAAGTCTTCGAACAGCTCCTGGAAGTTCACGCCAAGCTGGAAAACCGGCACGATGTAGATCTGACAAATTATCGCGGCGCAGCGCATTATACCATCGTTGTTGAGAAAGAAATCTTACGTACACTTGTGTGTTGTTTCTTTTGCAGATGCTGAAAAACTTCAGCCACGTTGTTCGCTAGCACGTTGCATTTTCGACACCAGTGGTTGCCTGGGTCAAAAAATTCGTAGTTCACATGAAACTTGGGCTTGGGTTTGCTTTCAGCGCGATGTTTCTTGTCCGACTTTTTATCGTCCGCTGAAGCAGAAGCCGCCTTGACTGAAGAGCTCGACGGCGTCCTGCTCCGCTTTCTCGATTTCACTCTGTCTTCTTTCTGCACCGCGGGTTTGCTGGGAGACTTCAAACACTTGTGTTTCGTGTCGGTCTTCTGTGCTCGAGATGACTTTAGTTCCCCGTCCGATTCTGAAGAGCTCTCCACGAGAATCGTCTGGCCCTGCAAGACACTGACCACTTCAACGGAAGCAGAAACCGTTGTGATTGGCAATATCGATAAAAGAACACATCTGGTCCCGCCCAATTGGGACTCGCACAGTCAGAATCTCTGCCAATTCGAACTGACCACAAACACAAGGATGCAACAATTCGAACTGACATCAAAAGGGAAAAGGGAAAAAAGCTGGTAACAGGTGTGGACTTGCACGACTTGCCAACCAGACCGGCAGGAAGAAACGAGAAAACTGGAGAAGCAGCGCTCAATGCAACTGCGGGTGCGATTCCCCTCAACGCAAAAAGAATCAATACGGAGTATCTATTGTGGAATTTTTCCTGCTGGGGTTGGGGCATGGGTGGGGGCAGGATGAGAGTGAAAAGGGCTTGAGGGAGGGGGTGAAGCACCAGCTTCACCTTTCCTGTGCCATACCACAAGATACTCTTCCCTGAAGGGATAAGGCACAATTACCTTCGCCAATTTCGGCGTGACTTCAACTTCAAACTTGACGGATGTGGGTGGAGCGGTCCCCTCCACAGGTGGCGTCCCAACCGACTTTCTCAGAACTGTGATCTGCTTCGTGATCTCGTCCTGCAGCTTCGAGTTCTCCACCAGCAGCGGGTCCTTGTGCCCATCCTTCTGCTTCTGTTTCTTTCGCATCATTTCTCCTTGCTGTTTTCGCAATTTCCCAAGTTCTGTCTCTAAAATCGCGAGCCTCTTCTTTCTTTCTTCTTTCTCTTGCTCCAGCTTTTCCAGTTCTTTCGCCGAAAGCACTGGTTTCGTTTTTCCCTCAGAAAAATCTTCTTTCTTCGGAGATACCTGTCTGTTGCGATCTCGATCCACTTTTGGAGGAAGAACAGTTCGATTGGAAGCCTTGTCTGATGCGATCAGCACATTGCGAAGATCGTTCTTGGCGAGTGTTTGGGGCGGCGAAGGTTGTTTCTTTCCTCTGTGATTCAAATTCCGGTCTTGTTCTTCACCAAGTGTCTGCGAATGTCGCTTGTGATGTGTGCGAGTGTCGTTCCGACCATCAGATTTCCTGGAATGTGTGTCGTCCTTTGTCTGTCCACGACCGTCGTCGGAGCCGGCGGCGCCGCCGCGAAGCTTGTCCTTCTCTGGTGGCTTGCTTTTGCTGTAGATTTGGTCCAGCTCATCTTCATCTTCAAACAGCTTGTCCTTGTAATCCCTGACTTCCTTCGACTTCATCCCAAGACTCCGGTTGTGGGAGTCACCTTCAGCTGAAAATTCGCGGGCAGATGAGTACAGATTCCTCTCTTTGTTGTCTCTCTCTTGTTTCTGGCAAGTGCTCGTGAGATAGTCCATCGGGTGCACCCTCGTCTGTTCTTCCAAAAACGTTCTGGCCTGCTCCTCCCTGTAGCGCTTCGCTCGCTCTTCATAACTTTCAGCTGTTACCATGGTCTTTCTCTTCATGCCCCCGGTTTCTTCAACATCTGCTGACGAGAAGCTGCCTTTGTTGCCAAACACTGCATTCAGGTCGGAAACAATGAGTCCCCTGTGACGGAAAGAGTCTCCCTTCCTGATGGTGTTCTCCAGCTCTTGTTTCTTCAGCTGCTTGGCTCGCTCCGCCTGCGCTCTTTGCTGCATCAACTGTGACATTTCAAAATCAAATCCAATCGATTTTAGGATGTTCTGTATGGTTGGATCCACACTTTTACCATCATCAGTCGAATCCAACGTCTGAGACTGTTCCCTGGAAGCTCTAGTGAAGCTGTCTGTTGTGTCAGAACGCACGTCAGAGGAATTGAGATCTGCAGGTGACGTTCGGACCTGATGGACATTCAAATCTTCGTCTCCATAACGCAGGAAACTGTCTCTGCCAACGCGCCGCAATGAGAATCTGTTTTCACCAGACGAAGATGGCCCCAGACTGGTGTCCTCAGCTGAGGACGACCCGTAGAGGTGTCGCTCCAGCGACGGTTCGCGGTACTTCTGTGCGTCTCTGGGAGGCTCGTACAGTCTGCTCGGTGCTTTCTGCCTGTAATCGGAGTCCCCGAACTGATTGATGTCCACTTCTCTGGGTATACTTTTTGACAACACAGGCAGAGTTCTGTCCGGAAACACGGGACACTCCTCCCCTGACATTTCTGTTGCATCATCACCGTACAGAAATTTGTCTTCGTCTTCAATGACGAGCGAAGCAGCCAGTCCTGGAACCATGGGCAACACACCAGCCGCATGCTTTTCAGGGTTCTCTGTTGCTACGAAGTCCTGTCCACGAGTCTTGTGATCGTACTCTCGCACATTTTGGGGCTGGAATGCACTGTCCTCCGCAGGCTCCCGACTGGGAGTAACGGGCGACATTCGCTCTCTGTAGCTTTCTGTCGCTACATCGGGATTGGGTGCACGACTCTCCCATCTGTGTGATTCCGCTGTGTGTCTGTCATTGTGAGCATCTCTTCCAGTTCGCCCGAACTCACGATCCCGGCGACGGTGCTGATAGTCTGACCGGTCGCTTTTCGTTTGCACTTCTGTCTCATACTCGTGCTGTGTGACGGGAGGGCCGAGGCGTTTCTGCAGATAGCGGTCGTTCCCCACTGTAATTCTCAAGGATTGGTCTGGCGACAATGACGATCTGTGTAACATCGCAGCCTCCTGCAAAGACTCGGATACTACAACGTACGAATGCAAACTCCACGCCACAAAATCTGGTTCTCTCACAAGATGACTCCGAACTGAAAAAGCTCGTATGTCTTGTGTTCACAAAAGTTGACGCTTCCCGCTGCTTCCCATCCCACTGCTGCCCCTTAAACTTTCACTCACACACACACACACACACACACACACACACACACACAAACACACACACGCACACGAGCGACGCGTTCATGTGCAGCCTGACCGGCTTCGCCGAGCCTCTGCTCAAAATATCAGGCCAAGTGCCCACAGAAAAGTGTGGGCCATTTCTCGTCTTTGAATTTGATTGGCTTCAACATTCAACACACGTGATTGTCTCAGAAGTTTCCGATTCTTGCATCCGGATTCAAGATACCGGTACAATTCTGAACAGAGCCGAATTTGCATCGTGCGTGAGGGGCTCAATCTTCAAACTGCTGCATTTCCCTGTTCAAATGTTTGAAACACAGTCCAACATTGCCCCGACCGGTCTCAAACTTGTTTGGAATTCTGTCCTGCGAGGAGGGAAGTTTATGTCACCGCTTCTTGGGCGTTTCGAACAGATGGTTGCTTTCTCATTTTCGAAATTTTGTGCAGTACAAACAGGACAAAAGACATTGACGCCAAACACATGGTGAAACAATGCAAAACGAGAATGCCCCCAGCATTGTGTCGCGCGTTGAGTTCAACAGCAAAAACCCTGATTGGCTCTCCAGCCAATTGCAGGCCAGTATATCTGGAAAGAAACCTGTGTGAGGGGGGGGGGTTACACAGGTTTCTTTCTCAGGGTGCTCAACTTTTCCGTAATGTTGTGAGGGGGGAGTCACACAGATTTCATTCCAGGTGGCAGCAAAAATTTTTCCAAGTCCAAAACTCCAACATTCAGTTTCCATGACGTAGTGAGGGGGGATCACACATGTTTCTTTCTCAGGGCAGCTCAACTTTTCCATGACATTGTGACCCCTCCTCCTCACCACGTCATGGAAACTGTGGTGTGTGTAGACAGACAGACAGACAGACAGACAGATGGACGGATACCGATCACTTAAGTCGCGCTCACGCGACCAAAAACCACAAAAAAAAAAGAGGCAAACAGAAGAAAATGGCTCAAAATTTCCCAATTTTTAGCTGTCACAATCCGATTTTTGTTATTACCAGAACCTTTACTGAAAGGGGATCTGCAGCAACACTGTCCCCTTCAAAATACTCCCAGTTTCTTGGTGAAGATGAGGTTCAAATTTGGGTCTTTGAGGTCTTTGGTCTCATTTGGGTGGAGGATGGTGCAGAGGAAGGAAGATGTCACGTTTGAATTTTGGGATTCAAGAGGTCAAAAAGGTTCAAATTTGGGGGATTCTGAAATTTGGGACTTGGTTGGATAAATGGCACTCTATTTTAAAAGGTACAAATATTTGGTGCAGCATGTATGCACTGTATTAGTTGGGAGTGGTAGCATTTTTTGATTTGTGAAAGTTTCTGTATGTTTTTTGGGTGATTTGAGGAGGTTTGAACTTGTCGAAGGTTATTCAAGTTTGAGCGATCAAAACACAGGCAACTGAGACAAATCACCTGTCAGCAGTGAGGGCAGAAACCATGTATACGCCAACCAGTTTCATGTTGAAGATAAATTTCATATTTGGATCTTTTGGGTCTTTTTGAATTTAGTTGAGTCAAGTTTTTGAGGTCATTACATTTCGGATTTTACTGCACAAAGTGTATGTATCTCAAAAAGTACAAATCTAATGAAGGTGTGTAGGTGTTGAACTGGTCTGATTCATTTTTAAAATTTATAGATGGTTTTTAGGTCAGCCTAAAGTTTGGGTTCAAATTTGGGATTTTAGGGAAGTGTTGGAAGAAGACATTCAGCAAAGATTTTGGTGAGCTTTATATGTAATTTGGTGACAAGTTTCAATTCATACGTTTTGCTTGGAAAAAACATTTTCAATGGAGAATTTCATCTGCTCTGATCCGAACAATCCGCAATCTGCAACCACATCCAGTTTGAAACAATACCTGCGATTGACTCCGAGGAGAGTTTACCCTGTTTCTGGACCTTCCGCGAGAGCCGCTGTGCTTGCTGCGACTCCTGGAGCGCCGCCTTGTGTCCATGTCCGGGTCTTTATGACTGCTGCCCCTGTTCGACTCGATTGTGATTCGCAGTCCCTCGCTCTCGTAGGGTTGGTCTGGCGATCGGGACGGCGCTGACCTGTGACTGACTCCGTGCTGCCTTGTTCGAGACCAGCTCCTGGATCTTGACCTTCGTGGCTCCGATCGCTTTGGACTGCGACTTCGTGATCTGCGCCTGCTGTTGTACCTCGAGGACCCTTTTCCGAGGTCATTCCTCTTCGTACTTGAATAATTCGACCTGGCCCTTGTGTCTGTGTACACTTTATCTCGATAATCATCGTTAGATCTGCCCCTGTACGCCGACATGGTTGTGTGAACTCACAGAAATCCTTGTCCGAGGCTCCAAAGTTCCGTCTTCGTCTCTCTTAGTAAATCCCACAAACAACTGGATAGATCCACACTCCACCTTGCTGTTTGGGGATTCATCTGAAGGGGATGTCTGCACAGATGCGAACTTCACAAGGATCTTGACTCTGTCCCATTTTCGGCCAGTTCAATCCTGATAACTTTTTATTCACGCCCCTGAAAGCACCAAGGTTACCGAACAACATATTTGAGTTTCAAACAACAAAATCATGCACCTGTAAACCAGGATCCCGTACAAAACCAAACTTCACTGTGCTCCACACAGGGCGCCGCCATTTTGACGCATGCGCAGCAAAGCACTGACCTGGAGGTGTACGCCCCAGAAACCTCTGAAATCAGGTTCCAAGTGAAAACTGGAATGCAACCAGACTGGGCGCATACAAGTGCGTACAAAGACGAACGTAGTTCATTTTTGCATGGAGTGGGAAAGCAAATAAATTTACACCAATGCAAAACAAACAAATTTTGACATGTTTTTGAAGGAATTGGGAATTCGTCTGTGAACACACAAGTGAAACTTTTGCCTTCAAAAATAAAACAAGAAGCTCCGTGCGGTGATTTGAGGAATTTGAAAATGTCAGAAATGACAAAATGGCACTGAAATGGGGAAAACACCAGAAAAAATGCAAGCGCAATGAATATGATCAAAAACACTCTTCACCAAATGTTGTTTATTTCGACAAAGAAAAAAAGAGAACAACAAACAACCATGTGAAATTTCACAATCTACCATTTCGAATTTTGGCTCTGAAATTTGCAAAACTTCTTCGGACAATTCAGGTTGTCGATGGTGTTGAACGAAATACCGTAAAACTCCGCGTGTGTAAGTCGCACCCCAAGTTAGACACCAAAAATCTGATACAATAAATTTATTTTTTCACACATTTTCTTTGTCAGACCAAATTTAGTGGGTTTTTATCAGAAAAATTGTGTGAAAACCAAAAAAAAGAACAAATCAAGGTAAATTTTGCTGATAATGCAACGCAAAGTTTGATTCTTTCTTCTGGTTTTACTTGTTTTTTCCTTTGTTTGAAATCCTTCTGACACAAAAATTTAGAAATTTTTGAGGTTGTGTTTCTGTTCTGCTTCAGAGCTGTATGACAAATGCAGTTCCTCTGGTGTGAGTCGCACCCCAACTTTTGAGATAAATTGGTGCAAAGGCAAAAAGTGCGACTTTACGCGGGGTTTTACGGTACAACAACCTGACAAATTGTGAGAGGAACTATTTTCGCTGCCATGGGATAAGGCTGAGGCAATTCTGCAGCTGCATTTTTGACAGTGACTGGTGACACTTCAAACAAGAAAACCCTTGTAGGGACCCGATGGTCGCTCACTCTTTGTTGCAATGTTCCAAATTAATTGTTGTTCGCCAGCAATGTGTCCCAAAAGTTCAAGCATTACTGCCTCAGTACACAGTGATATATAGTGCATGAAGTGCTTGATGCAAAAAAAGAAATGGTGCAAAAAGTTATTTGCCTATTTCACATGAATTTTTGAAGTTGTACAATGTCATAAGACTGACCATGAAGTATTTAGGTTGAAATGGTGATCATCTCAAATATTTCTCCAAAGAAACCAAGATGACCATTTTGTTTTCCAAAAACAACACATCAAGGGATACCGTTACTCTCTCTCTCTCTCTCTCTCCACAAAAGGAAATTTGGGGTTTGATCAGATGAGGGCACCCCAGCAAAACATGGCAGAACAACTTCTTGGAAGGTGGGCTTGTACAACTGAAAGGAACTGAAAAAGAGGGATGCAAAGAATATGTCCCAAATATGGTTTCTACAAAATAGAAATCTTGCAAAAAAGAGAATATTGCTGATAATACACACTACACAGCAGAGCTATAAAGTATCTAGGTCATGACCTGCTCAATGGACTCTTTTTTCAATCTTCTGTGGTACTTTTGAGGTACTGGGACCTCAGTGGGTGTTGTTCAGACAAAATTTGTACCTTTAGTTTGCAAGTGTAATGACCATCTTGGATTTTGCAAAAAACACATTTTAAGCCATTGTGGCCTCATTTTTACTTGAAAATGTGTGCAGTGTTGTTCCTCTATATATCTATGGCACAAAATTTATGTTGCATTTTGGTGTCAAAAATAGAATTAACATGTCCAAAATAGCTACCAAACAAGGTAAACAGTCACAATTTTCCTAAATTCCATGTTCTTGGCCCATTTTATCATCTCTTTTGAGTGATCTCCATATGTTCTGCATTTATTTCACTTTGTGCAAAGTTGCTTGGGGTTTCTGGATGTTGTGGACCATTTTCAGGTCATTTCTAGACAAAAAAAGGAAGCTTTGGAAAGTTTTATTTTTCAATTTTTGGTTGGCACAAAATTCTTTTTATGCGTTTCTCAATGTTTCAGACCATTTCCAAGCCATTTCTGGGAAAAATTTGGGATGGAGTGGGCTACTCCAGGTGGGGAGGGGGCTATTCCAGGTGGTTGGGGGGGGGCTATTCAGGTTGAGGTTGGGACAACATTTTTTATTGCATTTCTCAATGTCTCAGACCATTTCCAAGCCATTTCTGGACAAATTTTTTTTTGGGTGGTGGGTGGGGGTGGGGGCTGTTCAAGTGTGGACAGACTCACATGAATGCTACTGGTTTTCAAGCCATTAGCCTCACCTACATGTATATATATCGCCAAAGCGACCATCAATGAATGGAGCTGGGTCGCTGTGTTTCGCGCTGCGTTTATGTTCGAGCCCAATTTTCCGTACCGTCTCGTGTACAACACGCACGCACTTTTCTTGGCCCAAAATCGAACTTCAAAGACCCTTGGTACGTCTTGTTCATGAGTATGAGTTTCCTTAAGGGAGCCTTTTTTACAGAGACGGTATACACAGGGCATGGATACAAGGCTGCATTCAGCATGGTGTCTGCAGAGAATGACGCACAGAAAATTTTTATTTTGCGTGCGCAGTCAAGTTTATTTTCGTGCGGAAGTCAGCAAGCGCGACAACTGCAGAAGTGCACTGCAACACACAAAATCAACGCAAGAACTGGCAGCACGCCGTGCGGGCGCAGCGTCGTCGCGGCGGAATCGCACGATTGTTTCCACGGCTCAAAGTTTCCGATGTTCTCCAGAGGAGTGGGATCCTTCATCCATTGTAAGACCTGAAAGACACAAGTTTGTGGTCACACACACACACACACACACACACACATACACACACACACCACACACACACTGAAAAACTCGTGAACGATATATATATATATATAGAAGGGCGTGGGCTTCTTCGGATGGCGTGTTTATACGTGTACTTTCGGTATACGTGCCATGCAGGTAACACGAGTGCATTTGGGTGCGTACATATATGTATTGCGTTGCAAGTTCGATTTTTGTGTTCTCTGCCGCCGCCCGCTCCCCCAAAAGAAAAATTTGTAGCGTCGTGCTACGCGAACCCACTTTCAGCTTCAGGCGGATTGGGTCCACCCAAGCCTCAACACCAACTTTGTTCCAAAAGAAATTCTGCGTGCAAGAATTCAAAACGAACTGAAAGTTGACCTGATAATGTGTGACAATGTAGACATCATTCCTCGTCAGGAGTTCCTTGATGAAGTCGTCCAGAGCGTCCAGCCTGTGAGCCTGCTTCAACCAGCGCCCGTGCAGGTGCATGCCAAAAGGCGCCCTGTTGCGATTGTAAAACCTCTCAAAGTTTCTCCGAAAGTAGTCCAGAACTCCCTCTTTTGAGTCCATGCCTTGAACCTCACATTCCGGATTGTCCAGATAAGAGCAGGCGCCTCCTTCAAGACTTTGCCATCTGTTAATGGGAATCTCCCAGAGTCCGGGGAAGCTGCTGGTTGGACAGTTCCTCTCACAGAAGGCTGGAGTCGGCGGGGGGAAGTCCAGTGTGTACGGCCAGTTCGGGTCTATCGCCGAGAAGTCAGACGCTGACAGAGGTCCAACGAGGAAAGTAGAGTCATACTTGAAGCCTCCGAGCTGCAACACGTCAATCTGTCTGCGGTTCGTTTCAAGGAAAGGTTGTCTGGTACCACGGACCTCTCCAAATGGCACGTTGGCGTCGTCAACTATGTTCTGCCTTTGCTTTTCAAATTCTTTTCTCAGTTCATTCAGGTCGATGCGGGACCACCACTCGATTGGATATCTGTGAGTGTTGCTGTGAGATCCAATTTCGTGTCCTCTGTTGTGAAGATCTTCCACTCGTCTGTATTCTGTGAGGTTGTTGCTGACAAAAAAAGATGCAGTTATTGGACATCCATTCGGATTGTCTCTCCCAGACCTGAGCAATCTCGTGTAGAATGGAAAGTTGATCCCGTCCACTTCGTCATCAAAGCTCAGCATCACCATTTGGGGAACGTTCTGGGACTGCAGCGCTCCTGGAGCAACTCGTCCGGCACAGAAACAGTCGGGCAGTTGGCAGTTGTTAGAATTGCACTGCTGTCCAACAGCAAATGTCATCGTGATCACAAACACCACAAGTTTGGCCAATTCCATGTTTTCGAAGTTTTGCAATAAATCCTCACAGCCACACGCACCTGTACACCTGTTGCTTGAAAGAGAAGTTGCTGAATCGCCCAAGCCACAGAAAGAAGCTTTCTTTTCCGCTTCAAGGTACAGTGGTCATGAAGCACAATCACTGACGCGTACTTTCAGAATTGATGCAGCCTTTGCTTTTGAAGTCTCCAATAGCGCTTAGAATGTAATGCCCAAGTGCATACTTTGTGGGAATCAGAGTGAGGCGTTTGCTATTTTGTTCCAACTGAAAACACCTGCACGAACGTGTTTGTGATTTGGTAATGATTTGTAATTGATGGTCGCGTAGCCGGCCATCTAGGTGCCGCTGTCGGCTTAAAAACCCT
>JAAUXT010120524.1_pt1 | contig 13722 bp, 14 predicted proteins | sample 7278171 | NCBI WGS metagenome assembly JAAUXT01 (sample SAMN14350112, study PRJNA611818) | marine sediment metagenome | isolation source: surface marine sediment (1.8m) | place: French Polynesia: Moorea | collected 2018-08 | reverse complement strand
TTTGTCTTGTACGTTTGGGCCTTTGTCTTGTACGTTTGGGCCTTTGTCTTGTACGTTTGGGCCTTTGTCTTGTACGTTTGGGCCTTTGTCTTGTACGTTTGGGCCTTTGTCACGCGCTGAGCATTGGAACGCGTGACGCATTCAGTGTGAGCGCTGTGTGAACAGATTCAGCAGATGCACCTCACCATCGCCTGTAGATCCGGGACTCTCCGTTGGTTCCGCCCTGTTCACGCAGGAACCGTTTCACACTGAGACTGCAGCAGCACCGTCCTCGCAGCGTTACCTGAGGGGGGGTGTTGGAGCTGCAAGCCAACGCAATTGTTTTGTGGATTTCGTTGTTTGTGAAATCTTGAGCGTGCGTCTTCGAGCTGCGAGGCCTGAGCGACTGTGATGATCGCTGTTGAACGAACTCTACGTTCTCAAAGACATTCAGACTCGTCCTCCGTGGCCCCCGGAAACTAACTTTGAAACGCGCATCTCTGTTCCATGAGAAATTAATATTTTTAATTTGTTGGGGAAACCTTTTCCCATTCATCGCCTGGAGTTTTAATGAAGACGCGAAGCTAATGCGATTACGCGCTCTCGATTGGAGTGTGGATTTCTCCGAGAGAGACACAGAGAGGAAGCATTGAAACCACAGGCGACACTGCGCAGAACAACTTGCTCTGCTGGGTGCAAGATTCGAAAGACTTTGGGAGAGAGTGTTGCCTCACCGTGGGGAACTGGAGGGTACAATTCAGGAGTGGATTCAAGAGGCCTGGGGGCCCGTCCGTGTTCAGTCGAGCAACCGCCAAGTAACGATGCGTGAAGACTTTCTGTAACAACCGTCGTCCCGGACACGATTCTCCCCACGTTGAGGTTTCCTCAACACGTGGCCAGCCCGGCTGCCAACAGGTCGCGTGACACAACACCGACAAGTCCTCTTGTTCAAACTTCGGATCAACATTTCAACCAGGTTGCCATGGCCCCTGTCCTGTGCTTCAAACCAAATTGAAGCGCTCTTCAACCGATCGAACACGTTGTCTGCAGTTTATGGGCAGCTTATGAACCTGGGAACTTTTTACCAAAGGGACCGGATTGAGGCAACACATAAATGTTGACGGCGGGGGTCAGCTTTTATTCCAGACGTGAAATCGATAGAGCTTGAAAACAACGGGGCAGATGAAGACCTGGAGCGGCTGCGCGGAGCGGGGAGCGGGCGAGCGGTCCTCAAAGTGGTATCAATCAACAGATTGGGCGCTGCGAGTCACACACACACAGCCCCCTCCCTCCCTCCATTCCTGCATTGAAACGCTTGGGCCCGCTTCAGACCAGGTGCGGCACGCATTGCGTCCTCAGTCACGTCAATAGGCGTTGTGTTGCACCGTTGACGCAGCGTCCGTTGACTGGAGCAGGGACGCAGCGCATGACGCGTGCACTGTGAACCCGGTGTGGCTCTGTCTCAGTCAATAGTGGTCAATACGGGGAGCTCTTTGCCGTTTTCGCTGTGCGTGAAGTGGGCGCTTTTTGTCGTGTTTTCGTGCCTCGCAGGTGGAGTGTCGGGGGGAGGGAGGCGGGATCGCTACCGGTGATACCGCATTGATCCATCGCCCAAGTTTGCGCATTAAAACTCAAAACTGCGCCGACGGGAAACGGAGTGGCGCCTCTTTGTTGTTTAAAGGCGGGGTTCACACAGGTGTGTGTGTGTGTGTGTGTGTTCCCAAGCGCAGCGCCCACTGATTTGCACAGACACAACGCGGGACGCATCCGGTGTGTGCCTGCCCGTGAAACACACAATCAGTTCGCATCAAAGTGCTTTGTTGAGAAGCTGCGAACACCTATTGACACAGCAAACTCTTTGTTGAACTTGTGTGAAGATCTTCACTGCTCCCCTCCCCCCCCCCACCCACCCATCTTCGTGAAATATGATGTCAAAATTTTCAATGTCAGCCTGATGCATGGGGGTGTCAATATGTCAGCTTCGGTTTGCGTCTGCAATTTGTATGAGGCGTGTGGATATGGAGGGTTCTGCTCCCGAGGAGCACTGCCTTGTGGTCGGGGCTCCTGACGCATTAGCAAGTTCACCGTGGCCAAGTGGTAAAGTGCCTGATGTAGAGTATGACCAACATGATTCTCTTTGTTCAAGAGCGCAGGAACTGGGATGAACAACAGGGAACTTCTGATATTTTTACCCAAGGAGCAAGGAGGGACACACGGAAGGACTCTCTCTGTGTGTGTGTGTGTGTGTGTGTGTGTGTGTGTCTCTTTCTCTCACACACACACATCTCTCATTTGACTCTGCTGAAAATTACACTCTCAACTCTGCAGCACCTCCTCTGAATTTGATGACCAAACAACTTTTTTTCTTGCTGAGGACTTGGAACTGGAGGCAGGAAATGGAGCCTCGAATCTGTGTGCGAGGCTGTGGCCGTGTTCCGTGAGCCGGCAGCGGGCATCACGTGTGGATGGAGGTGGGAGATAGGAGTGTGAGCATGCATTAGGAAATTGGCCACGGAGAAGCTTTAACTCTCCCAGAGTCGGCTGAGCAAATTCATATCCACACAAAGCCATCGATTTCTGTCGCTCTGCCCCGTCTGATTTAACGCCATCGATGGTATAATGCTGTGCAGGGTGTCGTAAAGGTGCGAGATTAAACGCACAGCTTTTTGGGCAGGACTGGGCCGTGGACCCCCCCCACCCCACCCCACCCCCAGTCCCGTTCCCCACACAGCACGTGGATTGGTGCACAAAGCTGTTTCCCGGACACAACGATTTGTCGGGTATCGTTTACAGACACGTGAGTCTGATCCAATCGGCCATTCTTTCTTGATGAGCTTTGATGTCTTTTGTTCCGCGCAAGTAACAATGATATTTCCTGGCAGAACAGAAGGAAGGAAATGCTTTTTCAATGGTGTGTGCCAAAATTTAATTTGGGAGGAAGCCTTTCAGTGTTGTTCGTGCGCCTGCGATTCTGTGTGATGCTGCGGAGCGTATTCAGGCGCGCTCCCCTCCTACAGGGGAACATGACGTCGCATCGGAAGAATTGCAGTTTTCATTGAAGCTGAAATATGCGTGTGGGAAATATTGCCTTCAGGTTCCTGCCTTGTGTGGATGGAAGCAATGCACGGTGGTGTTTGGTTTGAGATGGTGTGTGTGTGTGTGCGTGTCTGTCTGTCCGTCTGTCTGTCTGTCTGTCTGTCTGTGCGTGAGCCTGTTCGTGTGTGTGTGTGTGTGTGATCGCGTGTGTGGTGTGTCGGTGTGAGCACTTACCCGTCTGACTGGTTCGGCTCTGTGTGTGTGTGTGTGTGTGTGTGTGTGTGTGTGTGTGCATGCATGCGTATCCGTGCTTGTGAGGGATCAACGTTTGACAAAATTGACCGATGAATTTCATCAGTAGAATTCATGTTTTTGGGAAGCCTCTCGAATCTGTGGAGCACCCACCCACCCAGCACGTTATTGTTTCTGCACGGTTCCGCTATTGCTGATCACGTCTCTTTGTGACAGATATGCGTGCTCGGTGGTGCTCGACAAACAGACTGATGCCTGAACAAAGTGATGTATGTGGCTGCGGTGGCGGGACTTGCCATTACTTGGTTACACAGAGTCGCAGTGTTGATCTGCATGCTGATTGGGTCGTGAATAGCCGTGGCTCACGAGGTCCTGGTTCCTATTCTGGAGTCTCGTGCGTGTGGATCCACGTACCGGCGGATTCGCAGCGCCTAGTGCCACTTGACGCCCCGTCGCATCCAGTGTCACTGATTCTGACCGGGATTCGCTTGTCAAAGGAAAACGATTGAGCCGTCAACAAATCCAGGTGCGCAGGCCAAGCAGTGTTCCTGCGTTGCAATAAGCCTCTTGCCTTTCAAAATGTTTCCGTACATGTGAAGGAGCCCACTTTGTGGGGTGACAAAAGTTAGTGGGTGCAAAGAGGAGGTTCTGTTGAATGAAACAAAGATTTGCGCTGACTGTGGTGAGGAGGAACCAAGGTTATTGCCAGCACTTGGCGTCGGCAGCTGTTGGCTGCAGGTCACAGGTTTCTTGAAGATCCACTGGCAAATGCGTCTGTGGCACTTTTGTCTGGCTTCCGAAGGTAAAAAGGTGAAAATGGGTTGACAGGGAAGACAACATTCATCTTGATTCCTCTTCCAAGAGGAACTTGGCTGTGACACCCAGTGTTCACCCGGTGTCTCCCGTGTCTCTTGCCCTGGACCCCTGAACCGAACGTCAGGACAATGTCTACCTGCAATAGATATTTGGTGGAACCAGAGTCGCGACCCCCGGAGAGGGAAGTCGCGCAGTCAGGCGCAAAATGCCTCATTTCCCTTTGCAGCAAGAGCTGCCACTTAGGCCTCCCCCATCCCTGTTGGTGCCCCTCACTTTTCTGAGGGGTTTGGTTCCACTTGAGTCTCTGGTCCATTAGCCCTCCCCCCCGCCTCAGCCACACCCTGACTCCGCAGGAGGAGCGGCAGTGTCCCCCGCTCACCTTCCCCACGAAGACGAATGTTGGAGGCGATTGATGAATGGGCGGTGGGTAATAGGAGCGAGCATTATCCATTTCTCCCGTGCAGGTCCGACTAATGCGCATCACCTCGAGAAGACATCTATCCTCATCGCGCCCGCAGCGCCGCTGATGACCCGGCGTCCCCCGCAGGTGCGCGCATCCCGCGGCCGAGGTGACGACGCCGTCCGCGGGGGGAGGTGCCCGACAGGCCGGGGCGTTCACAGGGGACGCGCCGTGCGGAGCGAGGGATGGGTCGTGTACTTTGCGTCCCCGGCAGGTGCTTGGGGCTCGCGGCGCAGGTGAGAGACCGTCCGCGGGGGAGGTGGCGGTCAGGTCGGTTTCAGGCCTGCAACGCACGGCGCAATCTGTGTGTAACAGGCCTGACCTGTTCCGGGTAAATCCGTGAGGTTGAATGCTCAGTCGTGTTGAGCTGAGAGGGAAGCAGCATTTCGTCATTTCCCCGACGTCTCTCAGGGTGGCTGCGTGCATCTGTTCAGTGCCGCCCCGTCATTGGATCTGATAGAGAGGCGCACAGAGAAACAGGTTGCGCGGTGCTGGGGAGAAGCGGAGCCCACGACGCTGTAAAACGATGTGCGCCGACTGCGCCGCAGTCACCGCCACTGCCCTCCTGCCATCTCAGAGGCCACTACCCCGCTGCCTCGCCCGCCCAGGCACAACTACCACCACCTCACTCTGCTCCTACCCCACCATGACACCCCACTTCGCTGCCACCACCGCCTCCGCCCCCCGCCCAACCCCGCCTGCGCCGCCGCCAACACAATCAGTTCCCGGTCATGAGGACTCGCTCAACCCTCGCCGATAGCCGTGTTCGATTTGGCGCGGCAACGCGGTGCACTCTTCTCGTTCTGAGATCTCAATCTGATGGCGCTGTCTATAGGTTCTGCTGAGGTCGGGTTCTCGCCGTGTTGTCTTTCAACGAATTCAACAAGTCAATTGGCTCAGACCGTGCCAGGCTCACTGGCTGCATCCCCACACGCACGCCTCCCAGCATGTGCCCCACACACCCGGAGTGTGCTCCCCCCCAACCAGTGACGCCTCCCGTGTGCCTTGGGCCCTGATCCTGCGTCGTTGTTGAGGGATCTGTGGAGGTCGCTTGGTCCGGCGCGGCGCCGGCGCAGTGACGGATGGGCGATGATGACGCGAGGTCCAGCGGGTTAAGCCTCCCTGCAGGTCAAGTAATGGACAGGTCCAGGCTTTGTCTTCCCCCGCGCGATGCATCACGGCGGCGGCCCGGGTCACGTGGGACGCGTCACGTGGGGTGTGTCACGCGTCACGTGTCTGTGAACAAGCGCTGCATCGGCTGAACAGTTCGTTGACTCGCACAGGGACGAGACGCATGACGCGTCCCGTGTGAACATGGGCTGATGCGACGCGCTTCTCATGTTTTATGCATTTATCTATGAAAAGGTGAGGTGGCGTTGCAGCGTGGCGTGGTGCGGGTGGGGGGGGGAGGGTGACTCTCGTTGTGAGACGAATTGAGATTGGCAGATTCACCACGATCCGAGATGACACCAGCAGTTTATCTCCAGCCGTGGAGCTTTCAACGTTAAATCCGGTCGTCTCTCATCTTGGAGCCACACAGACGGATTTGCTTGATTAATACTCAACGTTTTCTCTCTTGTGTCGTTGCAGGTACGTTACCCAGTGTTGTGTCCTGGACGGTAGTTCTCGTGGACTTCATTCAGGCGGTTCGCTGCATGGTTGAGTTCTCTGGATTTTGTCGGGAAGAACAAGCCTCGTGGCGTGCGGCACAACCCGTCTTCTACGTGAGGGCCGACTTAGCGCGCAGCATAGGATTACAACGGGTGCCGCATCCAGTGTGAGGGGCCCCGTCCGGGGGTGGACCCGTTTGAAATGAAATATTGCGACTGGAGAGGATCTTGTGAAGTGCACGCTGCACGCAAGATGTGTGTGTGTGTGTGTGTGTGTGTGTGTGTGTGTGTGTGTGTGCGTGCGGATTGTGCTTGTGTGATTTTCGCGCATCGCATCGTGCTAGCAGCGTTCTCCCTGCCCTTCAGGTGCGTGTGTGTGCGTGCGTGTGTGTCGCACGCGAACGAGTGATTTCCGCCGCCGCTTCTTCCTGATGAAGTCTTCATCAGGTTCATCGATACGGGAATTGGCCGTGTCTTCAGTCCCTTCACGCGAAGAACGCATTCTCTGTGAGACAAGATACGAGGTGCTGTCGTCAATCATTAGTGGGAATCTTCCAATCGAAAAGTTCAGGTGATTGTGTGTGCGTCACAAGTGCAACTCACTGACGAAGGTGGAACCACGAACCGGCATTGTGTTTGTCTCCAGCAATGCTCGACTGCACACTCGCCGAGCAGTTGATGTGATTTGCGGTCCTCGGTTCCGCGTTGTCTGGTCCGCATCGCTCAGTCCGATCCGTCTTGCGGTCCGGCGCTGAGGAGCCGCCGTGTTGTTCACAGTCACAGAGAGAAACAAAGGTCCTCGGGCTCCACCCTGTCTGCTTCCTGCAGCTGGGAACCATGGAGCTGAAGTCATGTTCAGGTTGTGTGTGCGTGCGTGTTTGTGTATGCGTGCGTGCATGTGTGAAACCATTCTTTTGTGGGCCTCTGTGCGTGTGTGTAAGTACGCGTGCATGTGTGTGTGTGTGTGTGTGTGTGTGACAGGAGGGGATCCACACCGTCACGGAAGTCGAGGCAGCTCTGGTGCGAGTGCGTCCTTCGTCCCGCTAACGTGAACACGGGAATCGAGACGTGAGTGCGGCGGTGACAGTCATTCGCCTCGACTGGGCGGGTTGACTCGCTTCCCTCCGTCCATTCGGTTGTCTGGCCACGCTACCGACTCCCACAGTGATTCCTTCAGGTCGCAGTGCCAACTCGTCCTCGTAGCATCCATCTCAAAGCGTGATGTGCACAGACGCTTGAGAAGGTGCGAGCGACTGAGTTAGTCACCTGAATTGTGGTGAATTCGAGCCTGGCAAGCGTGACTGTGTTTCTTCAAGGGAGTTCAAACCCAGCAGGAGCTCCTGAACATCGCTCGCTTCTGTCAATGCGTCTGCTTTCTCAGCTCCACCAGGCTCTTCCAGATCACGCTCGCGCATGCGCGTATCTGACTGTGATTTCATACGAACCGATGGACCCCGTTTCACACAGGCGCCACACACTTGTAAAGTGGAGGGACACTGCGTCGTAATGGACAAGGCGTGCATTGAGTACCAGCGTCAGAGCGGAAACGTGACAAGGAACGTTACGCAAGCCGCATCCAGTGAGAAAAGCGTGCCTTCCCATTCCTACCTATGTTGTGCGGTCGGGAGCGGATTCGGCGCTCCGTCCTCAACCCAATTAGCCGTCCATCTGCTTTGATACGAGCCCGGGATGGATTTTCTAATAGGTGTCTCCTTCATCAAAGCAGTCCGCGCCTCCCGCCAATTGGCCCCGCAAGCCGAGTCAGAGCTGCAGCCTGTTCCCTGCAGGACCAGGCAGGACTGCAGCCTGTTCCCTGCAGGGCCAGGCAGGACTGCAGCCTGTTCACCGTGGAGCCTGACGTGTCACACCAAGGAGCGCGCGGTTCAGCGCTGGGCGTCTCTTCCGCGTGCTTAGAACAATCACCATTGGTGTGTGTGTGTGCGTGCGTGTGTGTGTGCACGTGTGTGCACTCTCCAGTCCTGTTCACACCAAGACTTGTTTGCACGTTGAAGCGTTCGTTCTGTCGTCAAAGCAGCGCCGCATGCGTCGTTCGGGTGTGAATCTGTTCAGTGATACCACTGTATCTGACAGGGACATGAGGACCAAGACCAGCACTTAAGTCTTGAGCTGAGAAGCCACGAGGCCAAAGGGAGTGTTGTCGTGTTGTCTTTCACTGCTGAGAAAAGCGGGTGAATATGAGCCCATGCTGAACCACCCTGGACACAAGAGGATGCAACACAGCGTTGTGCTGCATTGAGACCCTTACGTGACGCACCGGTGTGTAGAGTTTGGTCGGAGCGGGCGGGGGTGACGGCGGCGGCGGCGGACCGCGGGGGGGGGGGGAGGCGGCGGTGGGGATCGGGGCGGCGGGCCGGGGGATTCCCTCGGAGGAGAGTCGCGTGTTGAGCCGAGCTCCTCTCGAGACGCACTGATTACTTAGTAACAACTGGGCGCGTCCTTCTCTCCGCGCGGAGCGCGTGTTCACACGGGGTACGTCGGGCCGGTATGTTGTATCCCTGCACAAGTCAGTTGGTGCTAAACAGACGCAGCGCCCATTGACAGAGTTGTAGCTTCCCTGTATTCTGGGATGCAGCACCCATTGACTGGAACAGTGATGCAGCACCCATTGACTTGTGCAGCAATGAGCCACCCATTGGCTTGTGCAGGAATGCAGCCCCGATTGACTTGTGCAGAGATGCAGCACCCATTGGCTTGTGCAGGAATGCAGCCCCCATTGACTTGTACAGGGATGCAGCACCCATTGTCTTGCACAGGGATGCAGCACTCATTGAAGTGTTCAGGCATGCAGCACACATAGACGGGTTCTGTGACACAGCGCCCGCCGCGTCCCGTGTGAACGCTGCGCAGGCGTCAGCACTTCTTCCTCCTCAACCGGATTAACACACAGAGACACTGATTGCGGCGCCGAATGGAGGTGAATAGGAGAGCAGCGTGTTGCTGGGAACGGAGTAGGCACGTTTGGCGTGTTGTGGTGGTGTCGTTTGTCCACCAGTTGGAGATGTATTGACCTTCTGTCCGCTTCAGCTTATCAGCTGGTTATGCTGGCAGTTTAAGCGTTGGTCTTTCAGAGACATTGCGTGTGTTGTTTCCTGACCACCAGGTGGAGCCCCGGAAGTCTTGAAAGTGAGGTGGAACCACACTGGTTGTCATGCGTTACGTTCCTGTGCAAAGTGAACGGACGCTGCGTCGGCCTGGCGTCCACTCAGTGTGATCCCTGTCTTGATGCGGGTGGGCACGAACACGGAAGCGGAGTTTTGCTCGGCTTAATTCCACGCTGCGAGGCCATCAGTTCCTGTGCTGTAGCTGAGCCCAAAGCTGCGATGAAACAATGAGGGTAATTTGACAGCCTTGGGACCCACCCGGACCTGAGACACATCCAGCTTCACTGCTCCGTCATCCGCGGCGTTCGTGGGCAGATCGCTCTGACGCCAACAGCGGCGGCGGACGCGCGCGTCAATGCACCGACGCACCGTCGAAGAACGTGTCCAATGCGGACACCTTCCCCCCCGTCTGACTCTCCCATTGTGTGAGGTGCCCATTTCTTCAGCCAGATCGCGTTTGGATAAATGAGACTCAGAGATCCATTTGGGGGAATCTTCTCTGGGCTGATAATGGCTTCTTCACGGAAAGGGGTGAACGGCGAGTTTAATCTCCAGGTATTAGCGTCCCCCGCGGGGGGCTCAGCCGCACAGGCTAATATCACCGTGTCAGGGTCCTGAAACTCTGCAGGACCTGCAGGGTCTGCGAACACTGCAGAGTCTGGGAACTCTGTGCCGCAGAGCGTGCGGCGTCCACGAACACTGCAGGGTGTGTGGACCTGGCAGGGTCTTTGAGCACCACAGGGTCTGTGAACACTGGAACGGAAGTTCCTTCAGAGTGAGGCCTGCTTCACCCCAGCCTGATGTTGCGTCGTCACTCGCATCACAGCGCGTGGACGTGGACGCAATACGCGTGACACACCTAGTGCCGCCCCACGCCCGCCCACCGACGCACCCAACGCCGCCCCCGCCCACCGACGCAACGCATGACGCACCCAGGCCCCCCCGCCCACCGACGCAACGCATGACGCACCCAGCGCCCCCCACCCACAGGTAGATTTCTCGCCCTGCGCGCAGCAAATGAAGGGGACGCGACGCAGGATGGATGAGCTCCAGGTGAGACGACGCTCCCTCGTGTAATGAAGCCTCCAAACGACTAATGCAAACATCGCCGTTTATTCGCCGCATCCATCATTTAGCCTCGTTCTGCAGCAGCAAATCTAATGGCACGCGCTCCTCGTGGGGAGAAAACCATTTGTTTTCTGTCCAATGGAGAGGACAGCGGGGGGCGCTGTCAGGCCTCGGTATGAGGTGACCAGAGGGGCGGGAGGCTGGGGTGGGGGTGCTCAGCACTGCTGTCGTCAGTTCGAGCCGCGTGACACGTGTCATCAGGGGACGTCACTGGAAATTGAAAGACGAGGTTTTTCTCGGGCAGAATTGGGTGAACAAGGAGGGGCTCTTTTGGACAGCGTGAGAGGTTCCCATGTGGTGACAGCAGCTCCAGTGCTGTGGTGATGTCCGTCTGCTCTCCAGACAAGCTCGATGTCTGAAGAACTGCGTTGTGGGAGGACTGCCACGTGTTTCACTGATCACAACCGACGCGCGGGGATTGGTTGGGGGGTGGACTTTCTTCCGATAGGTACCTCCTTTGGGGTTGTGAAAGTGCCGCGTGCAGTTCATCCGTCTCCACGGCTGCCTTGACAGATTAAACCAAGTGTGTGTGTGGGTGGGTGGGTGGGTGGGTGCCTTGTGTGTGTTGCACCTGGTGTGTGCGCGTGTCCGTTTCTGTTGCGAACACGAAAACACAAGCAAAGCTCCCTGCGGACCGAGTGTCAGGTTGTTCAGGAACACCAGCGGGAAGAACCTCTCCTCTAGTCGCTCTGCGTGTTTCTCGACGCGCAGGTGACGAACCTTCGCCTCATCTCCCAATCAACCGCTCGAGCCGCAGCGCCGCTCACAAAGAACTCTAATTCCCGCGGAGAAGGGGACGGGAAACGACCGAGTAATTTGTGCGACTGATTAGAGTCTGAGGAGCGAGGCAAGCGCTGCTTTGATGTGTGTGGGTGTCCGCGGTGATGGGGGTGCGGTGAGCGGGGGGTTGACACAATCCGCACTCGTCTGCAGGTGCGGCCCCAGCCGCGCTCGGTCCTCAGCAGAAAGAGCACTCAAGAACAGAGAAGCAATCTCCCACCCTCGAAGCGCGTTTGGAAAAGGAATATCACACGGGTTTGTGCGATTTGCTCGATTTTCTTTGCGCGTCAAGTGATCGCACGAAGACGTGGAATGTCGGCAAAAGGACACTGACCGTGCAAAACAGCCACGCCATCTGGAACTCACTCACTTGTGTGTCACAGAGTGGGTTCCTACACAGAATGATGCTCATTTACACGATTGCGAATGGGTGTTTGAAGCAACGATTCACACACCGTCAAGAGTGTGTCAACCCTGACTTCGCAGCCGCTGTTTCCTGCTGAGTTTACTTCGCGGTCAGAAGGCTGGAGACACTCGTTAAGTTTTCCCTGCACAAGCCGTGTTGTGGCTGCAGTACCTGTTGTTCCCCCGAGGCTTCTGATTGATAAGGGCCGCGCATTTATTGGGTCAATTGCCTTTATCGGTGTCTCTGCACACGGGGAGGGAGCGTGGAAGGGCAGGCTGGGGAATGGGTGCGGAATGTGGGGTCCGCTGCGAGAACGCTGCGTGCACCGTGCGTCAAGGATCAAGTCCAGGGAGCGGTGTCGCTTGTGCGGGACGCGACGTGTGACGTGTCTACTGTGGGTGCGGCCCACAAAAGTTTTTGCGTTGGGACAGGCTTGGTTCGTTCGCACTGAGAACCAAGACGGATCCTCGAGCTGCGAAAAAGCAGGGCGGTGGGCTTGTGGGCAGCTCTTTGTGTGTGTGTGTGTGTGTGTGTGTGTGTGTGTGTGTGTGTGTGTGTGTGTGTGTGACATCCATGTATCGCTGGACACTTCCTTGGGCGTCGTGGCTTGTGCTTTTCGTCTTGCACAAGGACGCAACGCGTGGCGCAACCAGTGAGAAAGAGGCCTTGAGCCCAGATTCGTGTTTTCTCACCAGGCTTGTGCCGCTACATCAACTGGATGATCCACAGTGGAATCTGCCCGCAGCGCAGTTCCGCACCGGAGACCCATTTAACAACAGGTGATTGTTGTTATGACAGCGGCGTTGTCTCCCGGGGAGACGGATGTGTTGTGTAATGGTGTCGGAGGCTGCGCTGTATCCACAGTTGAGCGCAGCCGCGCCGGACTCGCAGGGACGCACGGGAAGCGTCACGCCTGGCCTCATCCTGCAAGTCAATGGACGCTGCGTACCAACCAGTGCGTCACACGATCGACGCAGCGCCCGATGACCTGCGCAGCGACGTCACGTGACGCCTGCAGCGTGAACGCGGCGCCAGCGCGGAGTGATACATCACCCGCGACGTTGTAATCACGCAGCTGAACGCCGCATTGCTCCGCGGCGCGACGCCGTGTGGACACTGAGGGCTCCGGGCTCGCTGCGTCTGTGGACCTCTGCGTGGGTTCCGGACATCAGAGCGACGCTCAGATTTGTTTTGGACACACTTGAGGATCAGAAACCTTTCAGCATGCAACATCTCTTTGTTCCATTCACGCCTGTTACTGAATGCGACGGATCAGGGAACATCGTGCCCAGAACCTTGGCTTGCACTCTTGGACTTCCCGTCGCGAACACGCCCATGTCCTGCCTGCGTGCGCAGCACTGGTGCAGCAGACTCAGCGAGGGATAATATGCAATTGCCGTTTGCCAAGACTGAGAAAGGGTCGCAAGACGTGAAGAAACTGTGTCATTGTCTTCTGGATAGTTTACAGTGTAGTAATTTTCAGGTGCATTTGATTTCCACGTTTCAAACGAGCTTCTGTTGCCTGTCATGGCGGTTTGTACCTCGTGACATTTCCGACGCTTTTGAAGACGATTCAGCGTAAGTTTCACGTTCCTCGGGGGAGCGGTTTGAGAAACAGGAGGCTGATTGCGCCGCTGAGCTCATTATCTTACTATCTCCGCTTTGTGGTGAAGAACCTGAGTGGATCAAAGAGACGAGAAATTGTGGAGAGAAGAACAATGTCCGACACTCGAGGAGGCGAGAAATCTGTGGGCTGAAACGGACCCAGTCAATATGATGTTTTGAATTATCTGTCCTTGGAAACAATCGACTCATGGTCGTAATTGGAGAGAAGGAAGGAGCAGACAATTGGACAATTGGGCAACTGGTTGCACGATTCTGTGTGTGTGTGTGTGTGTGTGTGTGTGTGTGTGCCTTCTTGCGCTCTCTTCTCTCTTCTTCCTCTCTCTCTCTCTACCTCCCTCCCTCTCTCTGTCTCTTTTTCTGTCTGTCTGTCTCTCTCTTTCTCTCTCTCTCTCTCTCTCTCTCTCTCTCTCTCTCTCTCTCTCTCTCTCTCTCTCTCTCTCTCAGAGAGAGAGAGTTTGATAGAACACTCACACTCACACTAATAGATTAAAAAACAAAAAAAAAACA
>JAAUXT010048181.1_pt1 | contig 13726 bp, 17 predicted proteins | sample 7278171 | NCBI WGS metagenome assembly JAAUXT01 (sample SAMN14350112, study PRJNA611818) | marine sediment metagenome | isolation source: surface marine sediment (1.8m) | place: French Polynesia: Moorea | collected 2018-08 | reverse complement strand
GAAATTTTTTTTTTTTTTAAATGATCAGTGATGCTCACTGACCATTTTTTCCCAAAGTGGGTCCACCCCCCATCCCCCTTAGACCCACTCTGGCTGAAAAGTGGGTCCAGGAAAATTTTTTCCAAATGGTAATATCTTGCTTCTCACAAGGCATTTATGAACAACGAACGTTTATGTGACCACACGCTTTTTATGCGTAGCATTCTTGTTGAGTTGCGCGATGCCAAATCTCAAGTGGATGGTCCTCCTCTCTCTTTCCTGCGTGTGGTTTTTGCGTGGTCAGTTTGTGTGACGTCAAACAAGCGGAGTCTCCAGCCCCTACAATTCTGTTTCCACAAAATACTGAAGGTTCTGAACAGCCTGATTCTTTGGACCGATGTCAGTTGTTTCTTACCTCACCCTTCCTTCCTGCGGACAGGGATGTTTGTGGCTCACTTCGGCCAAAAATTTGTACACCTTCCGGAAACAACAGGCATGTCATGATCGGAATGGGTAGTGAAATTGCTGGATTGGAATCCGTCACAAGTAGTCTTTTTCATTCACGCTGAATCAGTGACAGTTTGTGTGCACAGCGTTGGTTGAATCCACTCCACCGATATTGACAGCCAAAACGTCAACACCAAAGCGAATCCGACTCACCTGATACAGGGAGCAGACTGACAAAATTGATTCGATTTCCTGCACTCTGGACCTTCTGGTGTCAGGATAAAGTTGTGGTTTGTATCTGGTTTATTGTGCGTGTCAGTCGAGCTGCAAGCCAGCATTCTGTCTCCATGGCCTGTCTGTTGAGATGCAGGAGGGAGGCACACATGTTTCTCACAAGACAAACTTTGTGCAGCTACAACTCCAAAACTGCTGCGGAATGGGGAAAGCAGAAACTTTCCACAAGGAGAACGTGACTGCAAGATTAGGCACAACTTTCACACAACAAGGTGATGCCAAAATTGCGTGGTTTGAGAGGGAACGACGCGCGCTTATTGTAATCACCATCAGTCAGTATGTGTGTATGTGTGGACATGTTGAGTTACCAGGGGGGAGAGTAACTCAACATGCTGAAAATAAACCAGGATCATTTTCAGGCCATTTTTTCAGGCCATTTTTCATTTTTTTTCCATCTTAAGTTGGCCAGCCCATGTTGTTTTATTGGGGGGGGGGTTGCTCAATATGGTGAACTTTAACCAGGATCATTTTCAGGCCATTTTGAGCATTTTTCATTTTTTGGCCATATTGAGTTACCCCCCCCCCCCCCCTTCCCCCATTGACTCAACATGCATGGGCTGGCTAACTCAGCATGGAAATGGCCAAAAAATCTTTCGGGTGATTTTCTTTTCTTTTCTGAACTGGCGTAAGGCCGTGCGCTTTTTTGGCGATGGCCTTCTTGTTGGTTCATTTTCACGAGCCAAGCAAGGAAACTCCACCTGGTACAAGTAATTTCAAGTGAAACTAGAGAAGCAGTGCTCAAGGCAACTGCTGTTCGCAGTTTCTCTTGCACAGAAAGAATTCGTACAAACTATTCAAGAAAGAAGAGAGAAATGAATGAAAGAAATGAATGAATGAATGAATGAATGAATGAATGGGCAAGCTAAGCCAAATGTCCCTTTATTTCGTTGGTCCCAAGCCACCCTGCAAACTAACCACACACACACACACACACACACACACACACACACTGACCCCACCCCCTGCTGATCACTCCCAACCAGCCAACCCCCACTGGCTACCCTCCGGGTCATCCACAGGGGAAGGGCTTGGTCATCGTCGGGGGTTGAGACACAGTGGGATGTCTTGTCGGCCAACCATCCCTTGCAGCACAACCATAAGGTGCTCTGCTCGAAAGGGACATCGCTCAAAAAGAAGTGACTTCAGCAAGAGAACACGTTTGAAAGATTGGGTTGAAGCGATTGTGCTGGACGCACGAACCTAGGACACTTGGTACCCGTGTTGGCAAGGTGCAAAACAACTGTACTCAAAATGCAGGTGCTCATAGAGTTTAACGAAATTTGTGAAGAACAAAACACAGACAGATCCACACACAGCATCATCAATTCGATCATTGTGTGAAGAACCCACAATTGTGAAAGCCTTTTCACAAAGAAGGGGAAATGGCCAATGTGGCTCTGCTGTTTTGTATCTCAGCAGGAAAATGATCTGTTGGTCAGCAAAGTGCATCAAAAGAGAACATGACGTGAAACTCAAAAGTAGTGGGAACAAAATTTGGTGGACCCACTGACACTCATCGTCTCGTTCCTGAAGCTGTCGATTTTTGATACCTGGATGGAATTTTCCGCTTTGGAAGGATCTGAAAAGAGTTTGAAAGCTTCAGCAAGGTGCCGGGAAATCGAGATAATCTCAGAAAGCAGCAGAACGTACGCCTTCACCTCTTTTGCACTACGAACAGGGACATCTGACAGGTTTTACTTATTGATTTCTTCTGACCAATTTCTCATCCCTTGTGCCCAAAAGGAAACAAACGCGAGAAACATAGTCGCTCGGAAATGTTTGCCAAAGCTGTGCGGAATCGTCCTCGGGCGATTTTGCTTTGTGGTGTCATCTTTTCCCTCGAGTGGTGCAGAAACAGTCTCGTTCGGTTGGCTTTGCGCGGTTGCCGTTTTTCCACTTGGGACTTGATTGTTTCTTTCCATCGAAGATGAGCGCCGCAAGTACCTCGCTTTTGCAGGCAAGACGGGCTGAAGACACATCTCGGAAGTTCGTCCATCAATCGTGGTCGACAGTTTGTGCGTGGGGTTAGTGAGAGATGAGGACTTGGGGAGCACTGGGAAGAAGCTTGACTGGTTCACTGCGTTAAAGAGTCGACGTCAATCCACACGACGAAAGAGCAAAGCGTGATGGAACTGATTTTTCGGAACTGAACGGAATCCCCTGAAATCGCACATGAAAGTTTTGGGGTGTTTGGTTTAGAACAACCGCTTTCACGTGCAGAGATCAGGGGATTCATCATCGAACTTGAGAATGCAGATTGTTGAAAGGGATCATTCAGGGAGCTGTGCTGGTCCAAGTGACGGATGTGGAATGGCCGAAGGTGGCCAACAATTTCCGGGAAGTGAGGCTCAGTCAAGAAAGCTGTCGATAAATCTCAGAGGTAATTGTGACAGGAGAGACAATCGAAGTACAGCTGCTGTGGTTGGAAAATTGCATTAGTGAGCCTTTTAAGGAAATGTTTGGTCATTTGATGAAGTGGATTTCTTGTGGTACGCCGCGAAATTGGCCTGGAGATCTCACGTAGATCACAATGAAAGAAGTCGAATACATTATTGCCGCAATTCGTTGAGTAAGACTGTTGGTGCTTTCAAATTCGGTTCTTTCACCAGCTGTGCACTTGTGGGATTTGCGTGTCATATCTGAAAGGTCTGCCCAAAGCAGAAAGAAGCAAGAAAGGTGATGCCGATGCAAACTGACGTTGCCTTGTCGCGAGAATTGCCGCTGTGACAAGCAATAAAGACTGTGGAGTTCCAGAGTGCAGGTCTGAGCCTGTTTGAAAGTGAATTTCCTGGGCAGGCGGATAAGAACCAGGCGACGGGGCCTTGAGGTGTCAGCTGTGAACGTTCTATAATTCAGCACAAGGACTCAAGAAGAACCCGCAAATTGGTCCTTTGTGGCTCCCCGAGTCTTGGTTTCCAATCGTTAAAGCTGTTGACTTTCACTCAAGAATCGCCTGGTGAGCTTGTGTTGAGCTCAAAGCGACTACGGTATTGCCTTCTGTGATGTGCACTGGCAAGCAATGTCGATAGTTGTTTCACTTCAGAAAGCTCCCGAAAGTATGGCTGTCTGTCATCCACTTGCAGAAGGTTGCAGTGAAATTATTGACGCAGCATCCTGCTACCAAAGTCACTTCGTGTAAACCAAACGCGGCTAATGTTTGACGTCCTATTTACAGTTAATTATCCACGCGGTGTGGCGCATGGTAATTTTGCAATGGATATTTTCCGTGCATTCGGTTGCAAATGAAGCTGCAAGTACGACGGTCGACTTGCTTTGTCACGGGCGTTCGCATTGCTCCACCAGCTCGCGTGTGGAAGCAGCGCTGCAGAGTGGGACGGCCAGAGCGCTCACTCAGTGCGACCAAAGTGTGAAACGTGGGGAATTTGGAAACACAACTGGATACAGTGTTGCCCTGCTCCAAAACCGGTCAGAATGGGAATGCAGTGGATGTTGTTTTGTGTTGGACTGTTGCCATGTTTGGTCATCCAGCCCTGACGTTTCCTTGGGATTGTGTACTTGCAGAAAAATCGGAACTGGGCACACCAAGACGTAGCACGGAAGGCGCCCATTGGATGAAGCAAGGCAAGTTGGATGGACCGAAAATGTGAATTTGCAGAGCGATGGGCGTGAACTGGAACACTTCGGATCGACCAGCTTGACACAACTGATACAGTTGTCAGGCTGTATGAGTGACCAGGTGAGTTTGAGTTTGTTGCTCACGATTGTTGTGTGATTGGAAATGAAAAGCTTCATTCTTGCTGTTGTCACTGTCGTCCTTGTGATGTTGACAACGACGCATTGTCTGGTTCGTTTGGCCTCCAGCGGGCGTTCCGGAGGTTGGCAAGATGCGCAAGTTCACGAAACGGCACTTCCTGCTGCTCACCTTCGCCTGCCTGTTGGGGTTCGTGTTCATCAAGCAGCTGTATGATACACACGTAAGTAGACGAGGCACTTGTCCAGAACAGATTCTCTGCGTTTCTGAGTCAAACAGACAATTTCGAAAAATTCGAACCCAAATATTTTTGCAATCTTTCTTTAATGGACCGCGAGTCGTGAATGCATTGCGTTGACAAGTGTGGCCATCACCAAACATGTGAAGTGTTTTTCGTCGTCGCAAATAGACTACGGGAAAATAAAGATCAATTTGCGCCGGGAATGTACGAGTATTGCTTTGAAATATTTCCCTCGTACTTCGCTTTTGTGGATACGGTTGAAACATATTTTTGCTCTGCCTGGCAGGATTTGGATGATGGTTCACAGTTGCCGCGAAACAGACACCTCAAGTCGAACTACGTGTACTCAGACAGCCACAACGACGTGCACATGATGGACCAGTCCAACGATCCTCCGCGCGAGTACGTCACTTTTGACCGAGAAGTGCCCATTATCTGGGTGGGAGGTGTGCCCAGGAGTGGGACTACTTTGGCCAGGGCCATGCTGGACGCCCATCGAGACATCAGATGTGGAGAAGAGACCAGAGTCATCCCCAGGATATTGGGGATGCACACCTCAATGATGAAGTCACAGTTGGAGTCACAACGCCTCTCAGAGGCGAAAATAACAAAACAAATTTTGAACGATGCTCTTGGGGCTTACATGCTGAGTATCATTACAAAACACGGAGAAAAGGCCCCCAGGTTGTGCAATAAGGACCCTTTCACACTGAGATCAATGAACAAAATATTGGAAATCTTTCCAAACTCAAAGTTTATTTTGATGATAAGGGATGGGCGTGCCACCGCCCATTCAATCATATCAAGAAAAGTGACAATACGAGGATTCGACACGAAGTCCTATCGTGGCTGCCTCAAGGACTGGAACAGGGCAATTGAGCACATGTTCTCACAGTGTACCGAGGTAAGAAATTGTGTCTTTGTTTGCGGGAAAAACTGAGTTTACCGTTTGTGCCAAATTGATTGAACTGATGTTTCCATCAACTTTTTTCATGTCTCCACTGTTATCTTTTTTCGGCACAAGTGTTGCAATGGCAAAGAAAATGTTTGTTGTAGTTTCCTCGTCAAAGTGACACAAATAACAAATGGCAAAATTTCTCTTGAATGTTGTGGAATTGAAATCTCACAATTGTCACGCATCAGGCGGGCATCCTTGTTTTGGTTTGTACATGTGCAGGCGGGGCCCCAGGTGTGTCTGCCTGTCCAGTACGAAGACTTGGTGCTGCATCCGAAACCGGCGATGGAAAAGGTGTTGAAATTCCTGGACGTCCCGTGGGACGACTGGGTCTTGCATCACGAACAAACGATCGGCAAAGAAAAGGGCGTTTCATTGTCGCAGTAAGTTCTGTTATGTTTTCTCTTTCAGCTTTTGATTTTCACACTCGCCGGAGCGCAGTGTATTTATTGCTCTGCTGTTGTGTGTGTATCAAGTTTCGGCGCTTTTCCAGACGCCCGATCCCCTGACATTTAATTTTTTACATGTTGGGTGACAAAATGTCGGGTGAGCAGGAGGGTCACCCAACATTTTGAAATCTTTGATGTTGGGTGACATCAAATTTTCAAATGTCTGGTGACCTTCCCCGTGAACTCGTGCAGGCTGGGTGCTCTTCTTCACGGTGCAATTCGTTGGGGCAGCATGTTGATACATTCAGACCAGTGATTATCACCTTGGTTTGCCGTGAAATGGACCATTTACGATGATGAAATGGGAAAGTGCGATGCGTTTCGCGTGTCTTGTGGCAGCTGCTTGTTTCTGTCAGTGACACGAAATTTCCATTTGTGAAGTGTGAAAGCTGTTGGCGGAAACGTGTGTTCCACAATGCCTCGCCTAGAATCAGCCATCCAGGGTACACAAAATAAATCGCGTGCCAAGCCAACGTCCATGCATGATTTCGTACGAACAGAGCCGCTGGCGCCTACATGCTGACAAATTCTTTTTGGAGACTGCCACGAATATCTCTTCGTGGGAGCTGGAAGTACTTTGCGGATGATTGTAAGCGACAAGATCATTTTCTTCATAAATCTGTGCTGACAAGCACAAATGAAAGAAGCTGTCAATGACAGATGAGGTGCGTGACAAAGTACAGGGTGGCACGCGTTTTGGTGCTTTACCTGCTGATTAGTCGCGTTACAATCAGAGAAAGATAAATTGTGTCTGATCACAGACGTCTGCGTTCATTACAGGAGTTCAAAGGGTAGATTCTCGGAGAGACCAGGAGCAAAGTAAACGAAAGAAGTTGCGGATGGGGGAACAAATCACACGCAAATGACAAAGAGCAAAACTTATTTGGGCGTGCGCAGTTTGGTTGAACGAGACCTGTGTGTGATCGTTCTCCCAGAAAAGAGCTGCCGATGATGCTGTTTTTGTCATGGATCGCTGGGGACGTTTCGATGGTACATACGCTGTCGACCTGAAATTTCTGTCACGGGAAACGACATCGCTTTCGCCTCTGGGCAAAGAAATAGCTGCTTTGGCGACACAAATTTATGCAAGAGCACAAGTCCTAACAAGATCATACAGAGACGCTCCTCGCAGAAATTTTATGAGCTTCGGCCGACATTGAGCGAAGAAACTTCAGGAAAGTTTCTGAAAGCAGTGTTTCTTTCACTCATCAGAGTTTCGGTGAGCCGTGCAAATGTGGTGGAAGCCACAAATGTGCTCGTCTATTATGAAGGAATTTGCCAGTGTGTTTGCAGCTGTGGATGGAAATATTATCACATTTGCGCCGCGTGTTGCGACGTCCGAGGAGAGCCATTCTGTGTTGCTGGAATGGAAGCGGAATGCAATTTGCCCATTGACAAATGAAATTTAGACTGAATCTAGCACAACAGGAAAGTGGCCTGGGGGGAAAGACTCATTATCCAAAGCCGTTTTCCTTCATTCAGAATGAATACAAGTGTGTAATATCTTTGTGAAAGGATCACCTACGTTCTGCAAATTTTTTGATGAAGCATAGATAATAATTTTTGGCATTTATTATTCAGTGCAGCGAGTGGCAAGATGTGGCCTTTTGCATCGTGCATCGCTTCAAAGCTTCCAGGATAAGCTGCACTGCGATGATACATTGCGTGGCATGTTTTGTGAATGCAGACGTGCCCCAAGATGGATTCTGAAAGTTTTCCTTTGTCGCAAGACGAATGAGCGTACGAGTATTTCTTTCACCGTGAGATTCTTTTTGTGGGTGTCCAAAGCACGCAACTTGAAGCACTTTTGCGTGATTGCAATTTATTGCAGGAATGATCGATGTCCTGCGCGAACTAGACAAGTGGTGAGAGAGAGCACAGACACTGTCCTGACGATAGAGGTCCTCCTTTCATTGAACAGGTTCCGAAATAGGCGATCATCAGTAACTGTTGACGATGTTTCTTGCACCGGAAGGAGCAGAGTGACGGCTGTGGTTCTGGGGATTGGAACCAAACTTACCCTGGTTGTTGGTCCTGTTGAAACTTTTGCTCAGTGAAATCCTGTAGAAACATTTCAACAAATTAAACTCTCCAGGGAGGTCCAACAGCTGTGAAATTATGAGGTGAAAAATGTTCTGATGCCGGGTCCTCTCTTCCGAGCCGTCTTCGCTGTGCTGTCGGCCTGTTCCTCCGTGCAGACGAGTGTCATTCATCTGCCACGCAGTGTGACTTGTCTGGATGAACTCAGCGGAAATGAAGTTGATAACATTGCGGTGATTGCGTTGTGTCACTGGTCAGAAAGTCTATCTGCACGTAGGAGGAAGCATCACTTCTTGGTCTGACTCAGAACAGACCACAATATCTGCAGAAGGTCGAACCTTCATTTCACTCGAACTGCAAGCAACAAACCCGTCCAGTCTCATTGATTATTACCAGCCGCGCTGGTAATGGTTTGCCCCTGCATCTGCGTCCGTGTGTCCTGTGGGCACATTGCCACCACCCCATCCCCTACCCACAGACATTTTAAAATTAAACATTGTCCTGGTTGGGCATTTTCCTAGTTGGACATTGTCCTGGTGAGACATTGTCTGCATTGCCCCCCCCCCCCCGCCGCCTACAGAAATTTTCAACTTGGACAGGAGATTGTCCTGGTGAGACATGGTCCGGGTTACCTTTCAACTTAAAAGTCTAGTTTCTGCATGGCAGTGCATCTTGTACTGAGTTGTTTTAACCGAAATCAGCAAAACAGCGTGGGTTCTTGTGGGTTTGGGGCCAGTGAAGCAGACCTCTTCTCTCCCTGTAAATAGGACATGCCTTGGGTCCTTCACAGAACAATGTTTCACCTCAACAATTGCTTCTGGTGTGCAAAGCCCCACCCAACATTTTTTTTGTCCGTAGTCGCTGCCCAAGGGGAGAGGCACGTGTTCACCGACAGGCGTACTTTCTTCTTTCCAGATGTCAGCCCACAAAGGTGTTTGACAAACAAAAACACTCACCAGTTTGTTGACGTAAACTGTGTGCTGTTGCATTTGCAGACGGGAGCTGTCGACGGACCAGGTGAACAAGCCTGTGAACACGGCGGCGCTCACCAAGTGGGTAGGACACATCCCTCCCGACGTCGTGCACGACATCGACTCAATCGCGCCGATGCTGCGGCGCCTCGGTTACGATCCGGACTTGAACCCGCCCAACTACGGCCAACCGGACGAGCTGGTCGCGAAGCACACGGCGGACCTAACGCTCGAGGAGAAACACGAACGTGTCGCGGGCGGCGGCGGCGCAGAGGGGGCTGGAAACAGTGAACACGGTGCTCAGGACAACGCCATCCCCAACCACTCCTGAGATTGAGGGTTGGATGGTGGTGGTGTGGACACGACAAGCAACGCGTGCGAGGTGGATGAGGAGGAGGAGGAGGAGGACAGGATCGGAGCATCTACATGACATCAAAATTCATTCGCTTCTTGTTTTCTTGTTCAGTTGCACTCGTTGGGAAGAACACGCCAGATTGACAGTGACCGCAAACCCGAGTTGATTCCAAGAGATCTTTTGGTGAGGACGAGACACGGACACGATGGCCAGTTTGGCATCAGCGTGTGGGACGATCGGGGCTTACAGAAAATATTTTCCTGAGTGGTGAGATATTTCTTGGGAGAGAAGTGTGTGTGCTCAGCATTTGGGGGTTCTTCAATTTGTGTCGTTTTTTTGTCACGTTTTAAGCTTCGGTGTTTCTACGCAGTGTGTTTTCTTCAACTTTAAGAGTGCAATGGATATAACTGGAAGTTTTGTATTGCGTGTTGCAGCTGAGTGATTGGAAGTGCAGAAGAGCGAAAAATATTTGTAAGTGTACGCAGAAGAATGAGATCCGAGTCTTGCTTGTTGAGAAAGTGAATATGCATCAATACCTGGAACAAGAAAACTGTGATTTGCACTGCAGGTAGACGTCTACTCGCGCATAAAGTTTGCATGCAGCACTGAGCACAATTTGTGGAAAACATTTCTCATCATGCTTATGCTTACATTCCTAGTCGTCGTCGTTGTTGTTATGGACGAACTGGAGAAGGGCATTTTGGTTTCGGTTCTCCTGACAAACCGAGCCTGATTGGCCATGACATTTCGTGGGAGTCGAACTGTGTTTCGAGAGTGGCTCGAACGACGCCAGCCAAAACACGCAACTGCGTGCATTTTCTTTCGCGTGGTGACTGTCTTTAGATTCACATCATTGGCTGAAGATTGCTGGAGTGCATGACAACAGAATTGAAGGTCACAAATGGATGTCACTCACTTTTGTGGGGACAAGATTTTACAGCATTTTAAGCTGTAGAAATGCGTGACTGCTGGCCAAGCAGCTTCGAAGCCGGTTTGCTTGTCACCTTGGAACCGCAGACGTCAAACACTTCGTGCAAAGGACATCAGTTGATATTATCTTACATTGTGTGTGTTCACTTGTCATTTTCACTTGTTTTCTATGAGACATCATTCAATGTGTTTATGCGTGTTAGTATTGGACGTATTCTGTGTGTGTGTTTATCAGTATTTGCCCTGTTCTCGAAACTTGCGAAGAAACAGCCGACTTGGGACTGCTTTGTTGTGGGTCATGAACAGTGATCAATCTGCGAACAAAAAACAACAACCGCAACCCACCGATGTCTTTGTTTTGTCGGCCTGACCAACGCTTGGTTGTGTTGGGTACGTGCACTTTTTGTGTGCAGAATAGAGGAAAAACGTGTTCATTCTGAAGAAAAAGCTCACTGCAATCGATCGTGGTTGTTGTTCAGAAGTGGAAAATCGGTGGTTCCGAAAGTCGGCTGGCGCTCAGCTTTCAGCTGAAGAACCAATTGAACGAGGATACTTTTTTTGTTGACGTTGATTTACCTTTCACGAATGTTGACATGTTTGTTGTTTTGGGGAATCTCATGAAGCATAAAGTTACCGGTCACATTTTGTGCCACGCAATAGTGCCTGCTGAAAGTCTTCTTCAAGTGCTGTCGAAATTTGGGCAGTTCCTGCAAACGGACAAAATTTGTTTTGAGCAAGTTTGCTTTTGTTGGACACCAAGCTTTCAGCTTTCCACACACAAAAAATTCGCATAGCATGCAACTGGACGGTGAAATATCTTGTGTTTTTTAGTTGCTCATTCGGACTGACTGCTTTTGACAGTTTTGTGAGTTGATTTTTTTTAGCCTGCGGCATTCCACCGAGCCGCGGACTTGGGTGCAATCGTTGTGGTATTGTGCTGTATGTGAACCATTGGATTTCTGGACGGGGGAGGGTGGACCAACAAATTCAATTGCGTTTCTTTTTGATGTGGTCAAGAAACCAATGGTTGCCCCCCCCCGTCCGCGACAAAACCAACGGAGTAACAGGCTGGCCATGAGTAGCCGCAGGCGCGATGATCTTTGATCTCTTGTTTCTTTTCCAAGTGGACATCAGAACTGTGCCGCAGATGCAAGTAACTTTTGATTTGGGTTTTCGTTGTTATCCCTGCTGCAATACATCTTCATTTTATTCATGAAAAGTCAAATAAAAATATTTTCTGAATCGTGTTGCGTTGGACACACTGTATTTTGCAACGGCACTCGCAAAGTTACGTCGGTGTATTTTTGCGCATGTCAAAACCTTGCAATATTGAGTGTGGTCGTGAATAAGTTATTCGTTGTCAAGAAATCAATTTGCAAACATCAACATGCGTTGGTGGATAGTTTGCACTGACAGATCGAACACGAAGCAAGTGAAATGAAACAAGGAAGCCTGAGCAGAAGGCACAGCTTTTCCACGTCGCGACTCTTACTTTTTTCAAACGATCTGGATGGGAGGCGAAACTCAACAAATGACAACACAAACGCTGCGAGAAACATTCGCCTTCACTTCGCTGGACAACCTGCAGTTCTGACAGCATGCAAAGTGGCTGGAGAAAATTTTTCTGCCTTCGCTTCGTGACCAAGGTTTCAAGGCTACTTCTTGCCCTGGTCTGCTTGGTCGTCGTTTGCACAATGGAAGTTCAGCGCCGAAACACCGTGAGTATGAGCATCAATCACAAATCCGAAGACTGGGGGAGGACGTGCAATTTTTGCAAAAAATGCTTCTCCGTGGGTCAGGAGGGGTTGATCACGGAAAGGAAGACGGAAAGGAGTACGTGTTTTGTGTTTATCACACGAGCACTGAAAGCGTCAGCGCTTGTATACGAGTATCGTTCTGACCGTGCACCGTCCGGAAGTCTCCGATGGTCGCCTGTTCTCACAAGGAACCCTTGTTCGCGAAGGGAATGTTTTGCTCACAAGAACAAGATGTCCCGCGAGTTCTTTTTCAGGAAAAATAATTGTGTTGGCTGCCTGTTATCAGGACAGTTAAGAACGGCGCGTGCGTACACCAGCAATGTTTTGTTTGATGGACCTTTCACAGCTTCCAGCTGTCTGAACACTTGAGCTTCCCACTCCTGTGAATCGTCGTCTTGCGAATTGCAATATTGCATTCCTTTGGAGCTAAATCTCGATGATTCATGTCGTCTTTTGTGTGATCGAAAAGCTCAATCGATCAGACATCACCTGTGCGTCATGTACGTATTGTAAAAGCACACTGCAGAATGCTGCAATTATTTTTGTCCTGTTACCTTTTGCTTTTTCAGCTCAGGGGTGCACGATTTCACAAGAATAACAAGAGCTTTCACAAAGGCAGTGCGCATGAAAATCACGCAGACAGTTTTCCACAAGTGAATTACAACAGGGATGTTCCCTTCATCTGGGTCGGAGGTGTGCCCAGGAGTGGAACTTCTCTGGCCACCGCCTTACTGAACATCAAATCAAATATCACCTGTGGAGAGACGAACAAACTGATTCCAATCATGTTAGATCTACACAAGAAGGCGATGTCTTCTATATCCGAAGCATCCAGATTGCACGAAGCTAAAGTTACGAACAGGGTACTCAATGACGCTTTGGGCGCTTACATTTTATCCATTGTGACAAGGCATGCCAAAGAAAGACCTGTGCAGCTCTGCAATAAGGATGTACTGATCATGAAACACATCCCGAAATTATTGGAATTGTTCCCAAATTCAAAGTTTTTGCTGTTGATCCGGGATGGTCGTGCGACTTGTCATTCCATTGTGTCAAGGAAGGTTGCCTTGGAAAAGTTTGATTTTCACTCCTTCAAAGGTTGCCTCACCCACTGGAACAAAATTGTGCAACACTTGTTCAGCATGTGCCTGCAGGTGAACCCTCTTTCAAGTCACTTTCGCGAAAAAGCACACAACTCTCTGCAAGTCACCACACCTGGCTGTTTGAAAAAAAAACCACAAACACAAGTTGCCACTCAACAAAACTGCAATATGTACTTTCTGTAGACCGTTTTGGGTCTGTCTGCCAACAACTCAAAATTCCTCTTTTGTTCAAAGCAAGGCCTGGGCATCTGCCTTCCGGTTAGCTACGAGAGCCTGGTTCTCCACCCTGACAGAACGATGCGAAAGGGTCTGCTGTTGTTGAACATGCCCCGAAACAGGTGAGTTATGTACCTGACCAGTATTTCTATAAGGAAGAGTTTTCAGGTGATTTGAGGTGGGTTGCGCGATTTGGGCTCAAATGAGCCAAATTGGTGCGAGCCAAATCAAAGCACCTATAGGCAGCATCTTCCAAAAGTATGTGTACAGCAGTTTC
>JAAUXT010021637.1_pt1 | contig 13726 bp, 6 predicted proteins | sample 7278171 | NCBI WGS metagenome assembly JAAUXT01 (sample SAMN14350112, study PRJNA611818) | marine sediment metagenome | isolation source: surface marine sediment (1.8m) | place: French Polynesia: Moorea | collected 2018-08 | reverse complement strand
TCGACTCGCACATTCTCCGAAGGCTGATCGACTCGCAATGGGGACTATGTGTGTGTGTGTGTGTGTGTGTGTGTGTGTGTGTGTGTGTGTGTGTGTGTGTGTGTGTGTGTGTGTATGTGTGTGTGTGTGTGTCTGTGCGTTCCTGTTCGTGTGTGTGCGTGCTGGTGGGTGCATGCGTCCGGCTGTGCCTGCGTTCATGTTTGCGTGCACTGCAGAGGGAACCGTCAATAATTCGAATCCAGTTGCTCAATGTGTTGACCGTATTCTCACATTTTGCAGGTTCTGATCGTGTACAATCTGGTATGCGGCGTCATCAGCGTGTACACGTCGGCGGGATTCATCTACGCGCAGGCGACCATGGAATCGGACCTGCACGCGTACAGTCAGGAGCCTCTGCTGAAGCCGTTCATGGTGTTGTACTGGCAGACGAAGATCATGGAGCTGATGGACACGGCCTTCATGATCCTGCGGCACCGCAGCCGCCAGGTGACCTTCCTGCACGTGTACCACCACGCGACGATGCTGCTGCTGACCGACTACACGTGCCACAACACGGTGTGGCCCGCCATCTGCTTCATGTACTGCATCAACTCGATCGTGCACGTCATCCTCTACTTCTACTACGCCTTCACGGCCTGGTACCCAAACTACAACATCCCGTGGAAGCACAGGCTGACGCAGATCCAGCTCACTCAGTTTGCCATAGACTTTGTCTTCGCCTTCGTCGGGTATCTCTACTACGGCTACTGCGTGTACATTCTCATCTACCTCTTCACAATGACTGCGCTCTTTTCCAATTTCTACATCAAAGCTTATTTGAGTAGAGGCGCTCGTGCAAAGAAGGCAGCTGCTGCGGCGGCGGTGGCGGCCGCCAACGCGACGGAGAACAAGAACGGTGCGGACCAGAGCAGTGAAAACGGCGCCGCTGCCGCTGTGAACGGGTTTTACAAAGAGTCGAGTCGTCCGAACGGTTTGGTGAGACGAGAAATCAACGGGAATGTCAAGCAAGAAAAGTAAAGTAGGAAATTTTCGTGCTCCATGCTGCTCTCCACAGTCACTGACCATTCGTGTGTTTTGCTCAGTCGTGCGTCTCGTGCAAAACCTCGTGCGTTTTGTTTTCGTGTTTGAAGCATGAACAAGCTGCAAGTGTTTCAGATGATGGTGAGAACGTTGTTTTGTCAAATGGGAAGTTCGGGCCTTCGCAAATGGTTTCCCCAACTTTCTGCAGTGAAATGTCCTGCCATGTGAATAGCTGCCAAAGTGTCCACGAACGGAATGGAGTGGTGGAATGCTGTCTTGGTGAATTTTGAGTTCCATTGCATTTTCTTTTGCATTTTGGTGGTGCGTCTTTTCTTCCAAGTCTTGAGTCATGTTTTGTGAATAGCTCTAATGTTCCCAGAGATGTAATGTGAAAAAGTTTGACAGATATATTTTTGCACAAGTTTTTTTTTTTTCCAGAGAGAACGGATTGTTGAATGAGTGTGGGATTTTTGTCTGCGGAAACCTTTTCACGTTTGTGCGCGCAACTGAGTGTCGATTACTTCTGCTCAAAACTTGCTGGATGTGTGGTTCCAAAGAAGACCCTTGCAAAGAGGCACACCACTCGAATTCGCACCCATCACATTGAGTGAGCTACGTTCTGCCTTTGAGCCTGGAAATTTGTGCATTGGCTTGTCTAATTTGGTTGGTGCTAGACTGCGGAGAAAATATATCTGAAAGGTGGAAAATTTGGGTCAAAACAAAGACGATAAATTGCCCAGAAGTGAAAACAAGCGTGAAACTTTGAGTGTGTGGTACTGATGGGCTGGGAACATTTCGAACATTTCAGGACTGCAGTCGGGCAGGTGAATCTGTTTGTTGTTGAAAGACAATATCCTGTTTGAAATTCGGACCGATCAAGGCGAGGTCGGGCAAGGACTGTTGGAAGGCATGCGCCTCTGGATGCGATATTTTCAATCACAACTGCAACCTCCTCCCAAACGAACACCGGTACTTGTCAAACGTTGGAAAGAATCAACGTCTTGTGCATGGAAAAATCCCTATGCAGCCACAGATTGCATCAGGATTCGTGTTCAGGTTGTCTGCAAACCTTCGTGTGTCCCTTTTGAACGAAATTACTTGCTTGACCCAACCAACTTCCGGAAGACAAGCGAGGACTGTTGTCAGAATCCTGCGGGATTCCCACTTGTTTGCTTCGACCGCACTCTTCTGATGTTGTCAGAGTTTGAAACAATGTGAAGAAGAATCAAAAAATATTTTCTAATGAGTGAATGGTGGAACGGTTGAATGGCTCGTTACGAGTTTTGACAAGAGGTGAAGAGGGTTTCATTTTTTGGCCGTGAGTCCCCGCGCGTGAGACTTCGTGTGGAAAGGAAACTTATCTCAAAGGTGCGTGAAGTGCGCGGGGGTTTGGCGTTTCAAAATTTAGTTTCTGAAGTGAACGTTTTGAGTTTTGCTCGCAGGGGCGTTTTGTGCGCGAGGTTTTGCGGTGGGAAAATGTTCCAAGTTGCGGCTTTGAATGTAAGATTTGCTTGAGCAGTGAGAATAAACCAAGCAAAAGTTTCTTTCACGAGTCAAGTTTTGTATTTTTGCACTGTTCGTGACACACCAATTTTCTTGGGAACCATTCTGCAGTGAGCTCTCCGCAGGAAATAACTTCACAAAATGAATGTTTCACGCCCTTCGATTCACATGGACGTGTGTTGCAGTTGACACACCACAAGCCGCTGCTCTGCCCTCAACCGTGTGGAACATGTGGCAAGAAACGGGACAAATTGCCCGTGCGAAACCACACTCAAACTGCAACCAAACTCCAAACAGAAATTACAATGTTTCAAGCAGTAAAAATTTCATTCATTCGTACGTCACACAAGTGGAATCTGAAACTTCCCCAAATCATTTCTGTGCGTCAACAGATTCCGCGCTCAACCTGGACGGCGCCACATCGTGTTTCAACCCTCGTTCTTCACCGCAAACTTGACTTGGCAGCTGGTCTGGCGATCAGCGACCGGATGGGTCACCACCCTTCACGTCGAGACGCCAGCACAATTTGACAAGGCACACAGTAAATCGCTGTCTTCTCTGGGCGCCAAGAAACCTCGCGTCAAAAACCTCATTATCGCTTGTCGCGGTGTTTGACCAGAATGGACTGGCCCGTCACAGTCACCAGGCGATGGTTCTCCGCAACCGAATCTTACACGCGCCTCACGCGTATGTCTGTGTTGATGTCGATGCTCAGTTACATCACTGACGCAGCTCTCCCGCGTCTCAGTCTATGTGCTGGTGTTCGTGAACAGCGCCGAAGCTGTTGACGTAATTCCAGAGTCGCAGCGCCCCCTCTGAGCGCGAGAACATGTAGGCGCAGCACGAGAGGATGACGAGCCACGACAGCCACAGCACCTGGTCGCGATCGTGTGACGGGATGCTCGACAGCGGCCCCAGGAAGTCCACCTGGTACAGACGCAGCGAAGTGCTGTTGTATTCCAAATCTGAAATGATTCGGACAGCTATACAGTTTCGTTTTGTGTGTTCCACTTGCACCTTGACTCTCCCATCCGTATTTCCAAACGAACCCAAACCTATCTCCGCGTCGAATCGATTGCTCACGTTCCAGTTGGCAATGCATGCCAAAACAAGACGACCACACATACCATCTTGTCTTTCAGAAATTGAATGCTACATTTGTTCATCTCAGATGAGGGAAGCAAAGGCCAGGTTCATCGTCCATGATCTCCCAGCACCAGTTTTTACCAGCGCCACTGACTCGGGTGCCGAGTAACATTGCGGACAGGCAAGTTTGGGGTTGACTGAAAAGGCTGAAGTGCAACTGACTTGTGATGTTGTGGATGAAGTTGGCCATCGCGTCGACGGTACGGACAGTCGCGTTGAAGCGCACGATCTTGGAGTTGTGAAAGAACAGTAAGTTGGGCACGGCGATCGTTCCGAACCGCGCGTTCAGGCTGAAAAGTCAACAATAAGGGCTTGGTGACATTTGACCGTGAAACTGACCGGCACAAATCTCCAGAAACTTTTCGACAATGTGTGAACAAAGGGTGAATCCCGGTTCAACCGCAGCGAAGCCAATTTTGTTGTGACCGGCACAACGTCCGAATGTTCCAAATGAACCTTCAGGCAACGACAACACAAATATGCAGCAGGTTCGTGGAGAGTTGCACGTACGTGTTAAATTTGATGGCATCAATCGCCACGAAGTCGATCCTGGGAAAGACCCTGGGCAAGGCGTTAAAATGCGGAGCGACTTTGGCGCAGAATGGACACCAGGGGGCGTAGAAGAGCACGACGAAGCAGTTGGCCTGGGTCGAGTCGTTCACGCTGCTGTTGAGTCGCTTCAGAAATTCCTTGCTGCTCACAATTTTCACCATGGGCATCACAAAGTCTGTTAAATTCGCCGAATACACCTTCCTTTCCCTGCAGGTTATCCTTCTCAATTCAGCTGTCATGTTGGAAGTCAATTTTTTGACAGCCGAAATGTTGGCACTGTGAGCGAAAGACAACTGTAGGTGAGGTGGCAGAGGTGCGTCTTTGTCCAAGCTGGTGAGAATGTCCTGCAGCGTGACAGCCTTGCTGCTGCCAGACGGCACCGGCACGCGCTCCGCCTCTGCTGACACTTCCGTGTCCATTTCACTCAGTGCCTCCTGAAGGAAAGCTTCAGCCGGCAGCTGTGAAACCTCAGCGCCCTCCTCTGCCTCTTCAGTGGACACCTCCACGCTCCCCTCCTCGGCGTGCCTCTCGTCGGCAGTTGCTTCTTGACCACCAGGATTCCATGTGTCTTCACTGGTAACTTCATCGCAGAAGATGAAGTGTTCTGCAAAACAAAAGCATTCATTCAGTGGGACATCGGTCAGCAGCAGAAACACTCAATATCATCTCCATTTCTGTCGGAGAAGCTGTCGCACAAATCTGCAGGACGACTGATTTTGAGAAATACGTAGTTGACTACGCAAGACAACTGTGGTGGGTGACAGAGGTGCGTCTGAGACGGTCTTCGATTTTCCTGTGCTCTGGACCCAGCTCCATGGAGAAGATCCAGATTTCCCAAATCCCCAAAGGTGGACGAGTTGGTTTCGACTCCTTGAGGAATATTTATTGCTTGCTGTCAGTGGACCTGCAGTCAACACACTATCTCAACGCGTGCACAGGGCGTGTAAACCTCGGGTGAAACCACGAACCCTCATTCAGTGCAAGTGCACCAAGCATGCAGAAATTCAACCAATCATTTCCAAATTCTCAAACGAGGCCTCAGGAGGACGAACATTCACCACTACTCATGACGATCAGTTTTTCATTTTCATCTTTCGCTTGAACAATCATTTGTGATCGACCGAGCCGACAGCAACCTGCCTCAATTCTCTTACATCTACACTGTACTCTGCTTTTGTTGAGAAGCTGCAAGTCAAACTTACGGCAGAAAAAGGCGAGCAAAATAACGAGAAATCTCAACTGCAGCATGGCCGTAGTTTGTCATTCGTTCACGCTAGTCAGAAACTGCGTCGCATTTGTGTGGCAAAATTAGTTACATTCCAACTGAAGAAAAGTAGAAAAAACGTCCAGCTTGTGCTTTGCACAAGCCAAAGAATACCAGTCAATATAATAGGCATAATAACTTTATTACAGCTTTTGTGAAACTCTCTTTCTGGTTTATCAGGCAACATTAACAGGCACAAAATATTTGGCGCAAAATTCAGCAATAACCGGAAGTACGCCTTGCTCTGTGAAAAGAAGCGCGTCGCTCATTGGCTGGAAACATATCAGTCGACTTCATTGATTTCGTGCCGGCAGCCCAGGCATCACCTGTCACACAGCTCACACATTGCCAGTTTTAGAGAGAATTCTTCAAATTTTCACCATGGCGACGACTTATATGAACGTGGACCTGCATGCTTTACCTGCAGAAATAAACCAAACGATGGGTCTGTACTCTTTCGAGGAAAATTTTGATTACAGACCCTTCATGCATTGGATGGACAAGCACTGGACTCTCGCATTCTGGTAAGGGCCTGTTCACACTTTTCAACAAAGTCGCATCGTCAACCACGAGAGGGAAAACTGTTCAGCCTGAAAAATTTGAGACATAGGACAAGGGAAAATAATTTTTGGTCATCTGACTTGCATGGAGGAAACATCGCAAACCGGAAATCCATCGCATCCATCGTGGGGATGGAGTCTGGAGTCAGAATTTATCGATCGCTGCCATAGACACAGAATCACATTGTCTGTCATCGTAAAAACAAACTGGCGGTGTCTTAACGTTCAGAATTGGGACGTCGCACCTTCCGAGGAGCTGAACCGTGAAGTTTTGTTCCCGATTTCCGCACCCGTTGCCCGTGATGCCTTTGGAATGTGACCGACCGTTGTCTTTTGGAATGTCTTACGTGTGCTTTGCGATGCATGCTTGCACATTGGTCAGTGTGGGATTTACGGTTGAGAGGATGCGATCTGAAAGGCTTGTATCCAACACAATTGGGTGTGCTGTTTGCCAAGCACTTAAACAAGTGGTAGGTCCCTGGAGGCTCCCACATCCGTCCGTGCAGTTCCTTCTCCCTTGTCCACATGGAAGTGAAAGAATCATGTGCGGTGCAGCAAAGCAGAACAGTTTGACGAAGGAACAAGAATTGTATGACTGCTGTCAACACCACAAGTTTACAGGCGCCTTGTTGAAATGATTGTCCTTTCAAGCCAACAGCAGCTGCAAAGAAGAATTGTTCAGAAATAATGACAGCTGCGTGTTCAAAACTGCGACAAGGCGATGCCTGTGCTGTCAGTTCTGTGTTGGTCTGTCATGTGTGCAAACTTCCAACTTGCCGCAGTCTGACTTCACGGACGGAAAGATGTCACGATGGTCTCGTACTCTGCTCCCTGTGACGTAAAGAACTCATGAACATCGCGTTTCATTGCAGGTATTCTGGGCTGTACGTGGTGCTGATCTTCGGGGGGCGGCGGTACATGCGGGACCGGCCTCGCTTTGAGCTGCGCGGCGCGCTGGCGCTGTGGAGCGCCCTGCTCGCCGTCTTCAGCGTTTTCGGCAGCGTGCGCACAGCCCCGGAGCTGCTGCACGTGCTCAACAAATATGGCTGGGAATTCTCCGTGTGCCACGTGTCCTACGCCTACTACAACCCGACGAGCTTCTGGACAATCATGTTCACCATTTCCAAGGTGTACGAGCTCGGGGATACGCTGTTTATCGTGCTGAGAAAACAACCGCTCATCTTTCTGCACTGGTATCATCACGTCACGGTTCTCATCTACGTGTGGTATAGCTTCACGGGTCGCACGGCGTCCGGACGCTGGTTTATCGTCATGAACTACTCGGTGCACGCCTTTATGTACGCGTACTACGCGCTGAAGGCGATGCGCTTCCACATTCCCAGGGGCGTCTCCATGTCCATCACGACGGTGCAGATCTTGCAGATGGTCGTCGGTACTGCGGTCAACTATTCGGCATGGCGCGCTAAGAGTGAAGGGCGATATTGCAGCGTCTCCGACAACAACATCCGCTTCTCGTTCCTGATGTACTTCAGTTACTTCCTCCTCTTCGTGCATTTCTTCTACAAAGTCTACATCAACAAGACGCGCGCCGCTGCCGCGGCGGCCGCCGCCAAGACCCAGCAGGTCGGCATCGACGTCACCAAGACTCACCTTGGTGCCATGAACGGCGTTGCCAACGGCGCTGCCTTCACGAACGGATTCACCAACGGAATCCTGACGGAGTGCGCGTCGTCCCTGGAGAACAAGAAACACCAGTGACCACACCCATTTGCTCAAACTCTAGGCAAATCATGTTCACTCATGAACATTTGTGGTGTGTTTGGGGCGTTTCAGAATTCTGGATGAACCAACGGCATTTCATTGTCATTCGTGTGCACAGTTACAGTGTAATTGTAGGACGATAGAACCATTGTGTCAAGCCGCCGATCGTGGCGTTTCTTTGAGTAGGGAGTCAGTGTTTACCGGTTACATTTTCGTCGCACCTTTGTCAGTGAAGCAGTTTCATTTCATAACTCGTCGTACCGCACATCACGTTTTGTCCAGTTCTCTCAACATATCATTTTGCTGGACATGCTTGTTTGACATCAATCCTACCATTTCAGGGGAGTACTTGTGTGCGAAGTTTGCAGGTTTTCGTTGAGATTGAGAGGTGGCGGTTTGTGGAGGTTTTGTTTTTGAGAACAATCAGGTCATCATCTGTTTTTGAAAACAAACACCAGTATTTCGTGGCATCTCATTTTGTTGTGTCTTGCGCTGGAGTTCAGATGTTCGCCGTGTTTTGTCCAAAGTGCTGTTATTTCTTGTTTGATAGTTTTGACAGAAGTGGATGGACTTGTTGTTTGCTCGCATTTACCCACAATTTAGTGCGAAACATGGAACGTATGTTGTGTGAGCGAAGCCAACGTCTTGGGTGCCAAGTGAGTCAAGTTTGTTGAGGGTGAAACAGTGCGCCCCATTTGCTCAATCATGGCAAAAAAACCAGTTGTGTGTGCGTGACTTAAAATGCCAAAGCGCCGGTGGTGAATTGTGAATTGTTGTGTGATGTCTCCACTGTCATGCAGATGTTCGTTGCATTTGATGTCCAGAAAAAGGCAATTTTCTTCGAACCAGACCCTTTGAGAAAACCATGATGTTTGCGCAATTTCAATTTTTCGTGTCACTTCCATTGAGCACTGCAGAACAAAGTAAGCAAGAATCTCCTTTTTCCACAAATTGATCTGACACTGGTTGTGTGTCTCAGCCGACTACTTCTCTTGCTTCCGTCTTCGTATCTTTTCATGTCCGTTGCTCATTGATTATTTTTGTCTGCATGGCGACTGGCTGGGCCTGCAGGTGATGTTGCCCTCCCTCCCATCTTTACTGTTGTTCCCGGTGATAGTCGATTGATCCACCCATCTCACGACGGCCTCATTGCACACCCGCTCAATACGCGATGCGCCTGCAGGTGCAGTCACGCCACCATCATTATTTTTGGGTGTTCAGTTGAAAATAATGACTTCCATTTTGTCATGTTTGTTTCGTGCTTTTGCATAGTATTTTGACTTGCATGTCAAAGATTTTTGCAACTCTTCATGACACTTGAGGGCAATCGATAAATTTGAGACAGCGTTTTCTTGTTTTCGCGCGACGCACCCAGCGGTGACTTTTGGACAGAGGGAGTGCCAGTCACACTTTTAGAAACCTGACCATGGAAAGATGTGATGCCAACCCCCACCCTCCCAAGTGGGACACACTGTTGGCTTCGTACGTTTCATGTTTGATGCGAATTGGCAACGCTTGACTGCACGTACTGTTCAACTCTTTGTGTTCTTGTTCAAATGCTCATGAGATCGATCTGAAATTCATTGCCGTTACCGAGTGCAGAGTGTTTTATTGTGGGACAGGTTGTCACAACTTTTTTTGATTTGCTATGTTCGAGCAGCTGAGTTACAACGGCATCTGCTTGTCCGACAGTTTATCTGAGGGCCACACTGAACCCAATGTCCCCACCCAAGAATATTTTTTTCTTACACGACAGAGTTGTGGCTTTACGTGGTCAGGGTCTGCCATGAAGTCGGTGTGATTGTGAAACTTGTGCAAAACCAAATTTTGTTTCAGGGGTGAAGAGGTTTGACGTGCACTCTTCGGTGCAGAGACACTTCATGTGACAAACGTGCAGCTGCTTTCCCAAGAATCTTCCCTTTTCCGCATTTTGAAGCTTGTTTTGGCAGCGTTGCACCGGTTTCTTTGCAGCATTTCATGCTTGGTTTATTTTGGGTACTTACGGTTTCCAATGAGAGATTATTTCGTCAAAACAATAGTTCTGTGAAATTAATAATGCTCGTACAGACAAACCAAACGTGGAAGTTGTTGCCATTTCTGACTTTCATTGACCTGTGTGATGTCTGGAACAGACGAATGTTCCCGAGATAACTTTGGCTCTGCGACTGTGGCTCTGGTCATCCCTGGTGGAATCGAAAACATGCGGAATCACGGTTCGAGCTCGGTTAGCCGCCAGTCCACCGAAATGTGCAATAATCACTGACTTTCCACCTTGAAAGTGGATGAAGTGGATGCCTGGTTTGCTTGCAGTTGCATGTGCCTGAGCGTAACGCTGATTGCAAAGCTCATGCAATCTGCTGATCGACGCTCAATGTTGTGAGTGGATGGCTTATGTCCACACAGACTTTTGGGATCGAATCGTCTGCTGCCGCGAAAAAACAAGTCGGGTCTGGACAACCACTCGAGGAGAAACTCCAATTCTGACACCTGAAGTGGTTGAGAAGCTGCAAGCAGCTTTTCACCATCCAAATTGTCCCACTTTCGAACGCGTTTTGAAGGGGCCTCACATTGCTCCTCGACATTGGACTGCAAAGGTGGAAATTTTCGACTTGCCTGACGTTCAAATTCAAATGCCCAGAAAGAGCTCAACAGCTGACGAGACCTGAGCCTGGCATGCTGCAGGTGCAGCTGCATTTTGTTTGCACAATGATTGAATTTTGCTGGGGTCATTCGTCATGAACAATATTGCTGTAGAATGGTCTCTCAGTTGGAATGAAAAGAGAATAATCTCTCTTTCAAACGGAAATAATTTATTTGTGAGCTGTATACATATATTCCAATGGTAAATACAACAATACAGCTGAAAATCGATTCGAAAAATTGAAAAGGTTGAGCAATTTCAGGTGTTTGATGGAAATCATTCTGTGACTCTCATTGATGACAAATTCGAGTTGCCAACACCGGAATCTGCACGCAAATCTTGACATGCAACGCAACACAACTTATGGAAGAACTTCAAATGCTGTACAAGAACACCGGTGACTTCATTCAAAATACTGTTCCACGGTTCACACCGTACCCGTTCATGCAATCCGGTCAGTTGTTCGAACGAAAATGAATTTTTAACACCACCATGGTTTGATGAGAACAATACAAGTGCAACGCAACGAAGACTACGAACTGAAAGCTGCGTGCAGATTTGTTGATGCTAATGTACTTTCTTGGCGGATGTGTATTCAGCTGGCTTGGACGACGACTTCCACATGTAGTTCTGGAGGAAGAAGTAGATAAAGAGAGCGAAGTAACTGGCGTACATGACGGTGGAGAGGGTCAGGTTCTCGTACGTCGTCTGGCAGAAGCGTCCCTGCGACTTGACGAAGTAGGCGCTGCAGTTCACGATAAGCCCGATCAGCATCTGTAACAGCGCGATATGAAGAGACGCGTCAAACATGTGGACAGCTGCGCATGCACTCGTGCATGGTGGGGCAGGAGACAGGACTTGATCGAGACGGAAGACCTGCTTCGAGGCCGGGATCTCAAATGTCGTCTGAGGTTCAGCATCATGTAAATCCTCGAGGCACGGGCGTATCTGTGTTTCAAGGATCAGGCGAGATCCGGGCTTTCGCAGAACCTCAAACAATCAGCAAGATAAATGCATTGGAAATTCGCAACAAACCCCAACCGTTTCAGCTTGTGGATGGGGAGTGAGGCCTCATGCAGATTGGGCCAAATGAATTTGTGGAGGAAGATAAGATCCAAATCGCGATTGCGAATGATTCAGCTTCGTGGCAATAATCGCCAGCTGTGGCAAAAAAGGGAGAAAATATCGTGTTGGAATTGCCAATGGCAACTGTTTTCAGCAAGTTGGGCCGATCGCGCCGGCCCCGCCCATTCGCGGCAGAAATAAAACCATGGCGGGAAGAGCTGCAGTCATGATGTTGCAGAACTTCGTTTCCCGCCAAACAAGGGAGTCAAACACACTGCGTGATAGGCTTGCTGTTCAGTGGGTCATTCAGTGTGTGTGGAATTGTCGGGACCTTCTCCCCCCCCCCCCTGCCCGTGGGACTCTCCCACGACGACATTTGCCTTTCTGAGGTGGTTTCGCCCTGCAGGTCCAAATTCCTTGGGACTTGTTCGTGAGCCCCTCCCCTTCCCTCGCGTGGTCCTGGATCCGCTCTCGCGTGTCTAACACGGAACAATAAATCTACTTTTATCAGTCGAGAGCAGGATAAATTTACTCAAATGACTGCTTGTCCCTTTCATGCATCCGGCGAAACAAGAAATGTGAGAAAGTCCCAGTTTCTCACCTGTGCAATCTGCATGGTGGTGATGGTGATGGCGAACTGCTTGGGGAGCTTGAACCTCATGGCTCGGAGAGCGTAATAAGTGTACATCGCAGAGTGCACCACAAAGTTCATCACTTGGAACCATCGCCCCGGCCCCAGGTGCTCAGTGTAGCTGTACCAAGTGTACACCAGCACAGTCACATGGTGGTACCAGTGCAGGAAAATAAGGTTCTGCTTCCTGAGAACGATGAAAATGGTGTCCCCGAGTTCATACAGCTTGGAAACGGTGAAGAGGCAGGTCCAGAAACCGGTCGGACCTTTGGTGTAGGAAGACACGCAGATGGAATACTCCCAGCCGTACTTGCTCAGAACATACACAGTTTCGGGCACCGTTCTGAAGGCACCTACGATGCTGAAGACAGCCAGCACAGAGCTCCAGGTCGCCAGGGCCCAGCGGATCTCGAACGGGGGTCTCTTCTCCATGTACTGACGTCCGGCGAAGACGACGAACAGGTAGAGCGCGGCGTACCACATGCTGAGGGACCAGTTGTGGAAGATCCACTTGTGGAAATCCTCTTCCACGAAGTCGGCCTCGAGCGCCATGATGGGCGTCTGGTTGAAATCCGACTGGATACTCGTCCGGAAAACCTCGTGCACTTCCATCCTGCCGATGAGTTGTTCCTCCGCTCAATGTTGGTTGCGACGTACAAGTATCAATCCAATTTGAAGTTTGTTCGAGCACGCAAAATCTTGAAGCCAAAACTTTGTTGCGAACCTTTGCAAAACTTTATTGCGGGTCTTCTGTGCACCGCGCGATGTGTGCGCACTCCTTTTGCGGAACAATTGATGCGAGTTGCAGAATAGTCACCTCAAATGGATTCCAGCCTTTGCCAGCTGCGATTAAAACCAATCCAAGGTCATACCTCCTTTTTAAGATTCCTCTGCATGCACCGCGTGCGTGTGCACGAAGTAGAGTTCCAAGTTCAAGTGAAGCCACACATCAGACCACGTAGTCGGGTAGGCCAATTGTGTCACAGAAACCAATCGCGTCCGCAATGCTTCTCAACAAAAATCAGTAGATCAGCAAATCACACCACCACCGGCCTTATCAAGCCAATGAGTGCACAGCGTCAGTCCATTTGCACTTACGACACCACATGTACACGTAAGGCCCTGTAAAGAGGGTCAGGCCAATGTTTCAAGGAAGTGTTCTGTTTGATTGGCGTCACAAGGGTCAGCACAAGAGGTCGGTGCTGGCGAGTCCTGGATAAGGTGATGTGATGCGACAGACATCAGCGGTGACAAGATTTTGCGTGGTCCTAAATCCCGGCCTTTTTTTTTGGGGGGGGGGGACTGTTGACCACCAGGCTGTCAGGAGAAAAAAGACATTGGTTTCTGTTGCACCAAACAGGGTGGTGGGGTGCGAGCCTGTGTGGAGGAAAGGGCGAGAGGGGTATTGATCCTTGCTTCATTGATGCTGAGACCACCGTCATTCTTCCATATTTGCTCGGTTTTGTCAAGATCTGTTGCACGGTGGGAATCCTCAGTGGAACCTTGTATACGTACTGTTATATATATTTACCATGACCACCCCCTAAGACTGCCATGGCCTTCCATAGCCACAGCAACAGCCACAGCCAATCATATCATTCCCTAGATGGAGCCACTATCCT
>JAAUXT010120422.1_pt1 | contig 13727 bp, 16 predicted proteins | sample 7278171 | NCBI WGS metagenome assembly JAAUXT01 (sample SAMN14350112, study PRJNA611818) | marine sediment metagenome | isolation source: surface marine sediment (1.8m) | place: French Polynesia: Moorea | collected 2018-08 | reverse complement strand
CTGATTCGAGATGTAGATACACACAATTCTCTTTCTTTCGATGAAAAAACCTGAAAAATATGAACAATAAACGTGAAGTGTGCACCAAGTAACGGGCCCTAATACTACTGGTGGATTGTGAAGACAACATTGCAACTCCTTTGTTCTTAAGACAAGCTTTCCTTTCTTTCTTGACGAATTTGGCTGCATTTTGGAGGTGACTTGTTGTGCGTTCCATCAGAGAGACAGTGCTGGGCAGAACAATACCCACCACGTCACCCATGGATCCGTAGTGATGCCTTGAGCATTGTTGAATGTTTCTCTTCCTGTCCAGAAAATATTGTTTGCCACTTGGTGAGAGGTAGAAATGAATTTTTGCTCTTGTTGCACTGCTTGTGTCAAAGGCGTGGATAGGAGAAAAGAAATGGAGCAAAAATGTGTTGCTGCATTTGCAAGAATAAGGATCATAATACAAATGAAATACAGAACATTTCCCAGGTTTAACCAAATGAGTAAACAGAAAATCTCTTGCAAGCCACAGTTGGATCACACTTTCTTTCACAAAGACACCCTTGCATTGTGAAACAGACACTTTGATCTTCACTTGAAAAGTTGAAACATAAGCTTTGTAATGGTAAACAGCCAAAAAGATTTCATGTCCTGATGACACCAAAGGAAAGGTTTGTAAACCATCCTTTTTCAGGTTTGAACTGTAATTTTTGCAAAACAGCCACTGACTGAATGTTTTTGGTTTGTATCTCAGCTCATTGCTTGCGAAGCCCCACGCATGCTTCATAAAAGTTTGCTCTGTGTCCAGGGGTGTCTTCTGGAGAACCGCCAGGCCTCCATACAAGCATTTGTCAGCATTGGGGCCACCAATTCCAAGTGAGGTGATGGAAAGGTTGATGAACAATTGTCTGGGTGTTGTGAATTTCAAAAGACAATGAGTTGCCCCATTCTGCTGACAGTTCTCAAGATTTCTGGAATCAATTTTGTATCTTGGCTCTTTCTGTGAAAGTTTGAACAATGACAACTTTGAGAAGGCACAACTTGTGTATGTTACATCAGTGTCAGTCAGAGAGTTGTTTGCAGAATGCCAAAGGTGGACAAGTGCTTGGAAGGATGAGAACAAATGTTTTGTTCTTTTCCTTGGCTGAATTTGGGGGCAAAGAGTTCCTGGGCCGTCGAAAAAGCTGATATCAGAGGAAGTTATGTCACCTTCAACCATTAACTTTAGATACCTCTCAGTCTGCAGTAAGATCGTCTGAACTTGCGCCACAACAGGCCTGTACAAGGACATTTGTGCGACAGAAATACTGTTGATTGACATTTCATTTAGGTGGTTGGTGCTAAACTGGAGATCTATGTGGTATTTGGTGTGAATAAAATGAGAATTTATGATGGAAAATATTGATTTCAGTTTGTGTGATGGGGCAAATGTGTGTCTTACCAAAATGTGAAATTTGGTTTGGTGAGAGAAGACTGAAAACAAAGGCTTTTTACCACAGAACAGCATCAGCACACTGCTGTCCAAAACACACTCAAGATGCCCAGGCTTCTTTGTTGCAAAAATCAAACATTCTTGTGAGCAGTTCACCCTTGGCTCAAGATTCATGAAAAAGACAGTCACATTGACTCTGAGATGGGCATTTGTTTTGAAGCTCCACCATTCCCTCCACATCATCACATGGCAGGAGTCAGATATTTTCACACAAAGTGAATGGTCATGAAGGGGAGTTTTTTCATGACCAGAGCACGGGTTTTTGACAAAGAACAACCTCAAAGTTGAATGTATCAGTGGTGTTGGAGGTGGTAATTTCAGTGATGAATGATATTTTTGCAAAGCAAATATTTCTCTGTCAAGAACACTGAATGGTGGTTGGTGCATCAGTGGAGAGCAAAGTTTTCCTGTCAATATTGTCTGTGTATGAGAACTCTGACATTCATCTCTGATTTTTTCCACATAAATTTTGAAGGCAATGTGAGCTTCAAACTTTTTGTGGATACAGGTTACATGATCAAATATTGTGGCTTTTTCCACTTGTGAGTTTGCAAAATTGACAGACAGTGAAGATTTCAAATACAAGAACAAAGTGACATCCAAATAGTTGTGTACAGTTGTGTGATGGACTTGCTCCTGACCCGTCGTCAAACTCTCCATTCACAAAACAACCTGCGCCAAGGTCTCACAGATCTATGGGAACACCAAACATCACCTCAGACTTTTGTGTTGCACACCTGAACAGTAAAGTGCAAAGTTGATCCCAATGAGAACAACCTTCAGCATATTGCTACCTGGTTCGTGTGAGGCCTTTGAATAGTCCTGACTGCCATTGAATTTCAATTCGAAAAGACATTCATTGGTTTCAAATTCGCATGTGCCATTTTGTAACAATCTGCAGAGTCTGACAGAGCAAATTATCTTTCTGTGGTATTGTTTTTCGCTGTTCCCCTGAACAACAGCAGATCTACCGTTTCACTTTTCTGTGGTGGTGTTGTTCACCTGAACAATTGTGTGAAACGAGCTTTGGTGAGAACGAGAGTTTTGACCCGATACGATTGTTGTGATTTCTGTGCTGTGAGGAAAGAAAAACCTGTCTGACTTCGCCGAAATCCAGTTCTGGCGCAGCTCGCTAAAACGTACGCAGCTGCATGGTCGTCTGCCTCGGATTCTTCCCAGATAAATTTCAAGAATCACAAATCCTTGTCCATCAAATGACACAAGATCATGCTCGGCTGATCGGCTTCTTCAAAGAAGAGAGGGCTTGTCAAACAATTCCAATTCACCGAACTTTGGGTGCACAAGTGAAAGACCAGGGTCTGTTTGACAGTGTCCTCCACTGACGCCACAGGTGCAAAGTTTTTCCTTCAGAATTCCAGTTCAAAGTTGGAGTCCCCTCACCAAGTTTATGATCGGGCTGCCCTCAACTCAGTCCTGAAACCGCCACTGTGCCCTTCCCCCAAAGGGTGGGCGGGTACACGGTTTTCCTTGTTTCCTTTGTGCTTATTGCAGTGAAACTTTGAATCAGGAGACCTTCCAGTCAAGGCTCATGGCCTCCTTGAACACATAGAAAGACCCACGATGATCACACACACACACGCACACACACATACACACACACACACACATACACACATACACACACGCACACGAATGTGGCACCTGCTGAGTTCCGGCGTCCTGAACCATTGTCCCTGGAGCATCCAGAAGGGGCCTTTGACGTAAGACAGCAAAAGTTGAGGCAAGGCCACACTCTGAGCTCTACACTTTCTGCAACCTCTGAAGGTAGGCTGACCCTGTTTCTGCTGGAGACTGCTGCTGTTGACACGGTTCGTACTCACACACACGGACACAAAGAAGCCCTATTCTGAGGACATTTTGACCCTGATGTCGGGTGGGGCGGGGCTGACTCCCCTGGGCTGAATTTTGGATTTCGTGTGTGTGCAGCGTAAATGTAAAGGTGGTTATTCTGAGTGGTTTTGATTTTGGCGGAGATGGCAGCACCTCCTTGGAGCTGAGAATTGAATTCAACTTGTGGAAAGGGACCCATTCGGCTTTCGAACCTCTTCCACGTTGCGCAAGACAGATATATCCTTGAAAATGAGATTAGATCTTTTCATATTTTGGCTTTCGAAACACATAAACACCACCATTTCCTGAAAGAAATATATTGTTTTGACGACACCCTGTGTTCTGCGCAAACCGCGCGTCAACTCATTTGCAGGCCACTGACACCCGACCCATGACCTTTGTGCACTTGTCCAAATAAGGAGATGTACAACAAATATTTTGCGCAACGCCTGTGTTTTGGTCTTCGATTTGACAGATACAAATTCAGAATTTTTAGGGGACACTTTTATGCAACTTTTCCGAGGAGAAAAAGCCTGAATATGATGAGAAAAACTTCGGTTGCCATGGCGTTCTTCTCGTAACACGAGTCACGTGATCAAAAGAAAAATGGCGAAACTCGGAACGGGGTGACCTCTTCAAACTCAAGTGTTTTTATCAGTGCACTGGCAATGAGGTAATGCTCAGAACAAGAAAAACAAAGACGGGAATATAGGCTGGTTGAGGTGGATTACGAGTCAACGCCTAAAATTGAAGGTTTGTTGTGAAATTCGAAGGCTGAACATGTTCGAAGAGCAAATTTGTGATTTCGGGTGGTAACCACGCAAATATTCGTTGGCTTAGTCATGTTTGGAACCGTTTTTGGAGTGAAAAAAGTTGTCAGCGTGATCCAGTTCGAGCTCTTGTGCAGAATTAAGCGTAGTTTGGACACGAATTGAGGCTGAAACTGGCAATGGAATGACGGCGCTTCCATGGGCAGGTCTCCGCAGACCCTTCAGACTGAATCGTTCAAATGTCGACACCAACGTTGGAAGACCAAGCGGCCGGCCCATTTTTTTGCCAAGACAAATTTGTCTGGAAACAGCGAGCAGACCGGGTTTTGCTGTCGGTACAAGTCTGTTCGGGGCGAACAGGGAGGGGGGGGGGAGGGTGGAAGAGTGCAAAACAAAGAGTGGTTGAGCCACCCTGGCAGTCAGTTGTTTGGTGGGGGTGTGAGCACCAAGATGATTTTCTCAACCAGAGATTTTCCAAAAGATGGACAGAAGATACGCACGTCAGCTGGGTCGGAAGAGCGGCCCAATTCGCTCACTTGTATTTGTCCAGTGCTCTGCTGTACGACGAGGCTTTCTTCGCCCGGTGAGGCTCGTCGGTAGAGCACACGGTTTAATCCCAGGGTCAGGGGTTCGAGTCCCCTCTTGGGCGAAAGTGTTTTTCTTTTGTATTTTACACAAGAAAATGTCCCACACAAATCACCCAAGAAGTTGATTCATCCAACTTCAGGATTCTTTTTCTTTATTGCAGCGGATGATGTAGCAGTGGTTGAGGTGGGTTCATCGGCACTATGGCGGCTCGCACGTCGGTGATGTCTCCCATCGCCAACTACCCTTCCTCCACCAAGTACATGCCCACGTCCTCGGCCAGGACCCGCAGGTCAACCGGTGCAGGTAGGTCAACAGGTGCACCAAAAAAAAAAAAAAATATAGGGCGCATGTGGCTTTCCGACATGGACTGTTCTCCACATGTGAGGGAAATTGACTGACACACCGTTTCACACCGGATGCGGAAGACATTGCGTCCCTGAAGTCGTGCATGTGGTTGCGAAACACCCTGTTGACTGGTCCAGCCCCCCCCCCCTCGCTTGACGCGTGATTGTCTCTCGCTGCAGGCTCGTACGGCGCGTCGTCCCTGAGCAACAGCCCCTACGCAACGTCAGCGACGCGGCCCCCGACGTACCCCGCCGCCAGCGCCCGCAGCTCGAGCTACGCCGCCGCGGACTCGCTCTCTTACAGGTCGGTGCTGGGGGGAGAGATTCTGAATCCGCACCAACTGGTGAGGCCAGATTTACCATACCAACTGGTGGAGCCAGATTCACCACACCAACTGGTGGGGTCAGATTCACCACACCAACTGGTGAGGTCAGATTCACTACACCAACTGGTGGGGTCAGATTTACCACACCAACTGGTGGGGTCAGATTTACCACACCAACTAGTGGGGCCAGATTCACCACACCAACTGGTGGGGCCAGATTCACCACACCAACTGGTGAGGCCAGATCCACCACACTAACTGGTGGGGCTAGATCCATCACACCAACTGGTGGGGCTAGATCCACCATACCAAGAAGCAGGGGCTCTGGTCTCAGCTTCAGTGCATTTGGCAGACTGGCGCTGTTCCATGGCCCGGCATTCTTGTTCTTTCCATGCACATGCTGACACACGACAATGCAACTCATTTCTTGTTGGTATCCTGTGCAAACTGATGGCTGCGGCGTCTTTGCTTTTTTTCACGGGACAAGGGCGCAGAATGCACCCATTGTTGCACATGCCTTTGAACACTGGTGGCATCTTGCGTTGCATACCCGTGTTGATGGTCGTTGCGTTGACTTTGCTGATTGACCCAAACATGGGAGCAATGCATGACTGGATTCTGCCCGCACCAGTGGACTTCAGTGTATGAACGCACCACGTGAGACGAGACTTGTGTTATAGGCACACCGTCGGGTCGGCGTCGCGCAGCAAGCCGACGTCGCTCCGCACCGTCGTGTCGCCGCGTCCACCGCCGTCCACGACGCTGTCGCGGGGGACGTCGCTCGACGAGACGTCGCACAGACGCGCCGCCGCCCCCGACAGTCTCCTCAGCGGGCGCAGCAGTACCAGGTGCGTGCGTGTGGGTGAGGTGTGCGTGCATTGCTCAGATGCACAGATGTTGCCAATTATAGTTTCCAGGGTGTGGGAGCGTGTGTGGGAAGGTGAGGTGAGCGTGCATTGTTGACACGTGACATGTCCACAAGTTTTGATTTGAAATTTATTCTCCGAAGAAAGGAAGTGTTTTGCAGGTGATTTGACACCACATAGTTTTGTGCACTGCGTCTATGTCGACGACGCAACATCGTGAAAGCAGTGAAACCGACGTTTGCGTGCTTATTTGAAGTAATATGCCTCTCCCTGCAGAGTTAGCCCGCCGGTGAAAACGAACTATGGCTCAAGCACAACGTACACAACGACGCACACGCTCGGCTCCCGGCGCGACGCCTCCACTCCATCCAGGTGAACGCTTTGTGCGCACTCGTCACCATTCCATCTTCTATCCCGTCACATTCGTGTTTCTGTTGTGAGGCGAAGCTTGTTTCACACTGCGTCGTGCATTGTGATCACAAGCAAGTCAATGTGTGAGGGACCTCTTGTTGACTGGGCACTGTGACCCACCATGACTGCATGATGTGTCCTGTGGAACCCCTGGGTGTCCAGGGACGCTAACGCGAGTTTTCCCATCGCAGGTCCCGGTTCACACGCGCGGGGTCGGTGTCCGACATCAGGGCGACGTTCGAGAACCTCAGCACGAACAACTCGACACCCTCCACCTCCTCTCTCACCAGGTGCGCACGCGCGTGAGGGGGACGCCATCTTGTGAAAACGCCAGCCAGGAAACATGGTGGATTTGTTTTGGTGGACACCACACCGTCGTGCGATGTGTGTCTGTGCTGGTCAATGAACAGCAGAACAGGGACACACAGTGTTCACCCGTGTGCAGTGGTGTTCAAACGTGAGACACTCCCACCATCTGGCTTCATTTTCTTAGCACTCAGGTCCCAATGGGTTGTTGGGTCTCTTCTTGTACAGGACACTCCCACTTTTGATGCTACATTTTGGGGCAAGAAGTTGCGTCTTGTTCACGTGTGATTACGACAAGCCTGACGCATCCTGTGTGAATTTGTCTTGACGCTTGTCGTATGTTTCAGGTCAAAACGGTTCGGGAGCCACACGGACCTGTCGTCGACCGGAAGTACGCCTCGGGGCAGCGTCGTCAGCACGCCCGAGCGACGCGACGACGCGACGCCGCTGTACGATACAGGTGCGGCGTGTGTTTGTGTGTGTGTGTGTTTGTGTGTTCGTACACGCGCGTCTGTCTGTGTGTGTGTGGGGAAAAGAGACAGGCAGAGAAGCCGTTTCATCACCATTTTGAACATTTTTCACGTTGCACCACGTTGAATGAAATTTATCTCGCACAGGTGGTGGGAGTCGACACGTGGGCAAGAATTACTACAGCACGAGTTCTCGCACGTACGACTACAAGTCTCGCGAGAACGGGATCGACTCGCTGCCCGATATCCGCTCCAGGAACACACAGTCGCTCGGCAGGTGCGTGCGTGTGTGTGTGTGTGTGATGGTCAGACTTGGTTCGTACTATGGAACCGTGCGTTGTAAGCAATGGTGCAGGGATCTTGAGTTTTCCAGGACGAAACGTGTGTGACTTATCTCGTGCAAAACAAAATCGAGACGAGCACGATCGTGCTGGAACATCACGAAGGTGTCTGACTGGCATGATTGCTGTTGCGTGAGGTGAAGCGAATGACTTGGGGAAGGGAGGTGGGTGGAGGGGGTGGTGGACTCAACCCAAAGACCGCCATTCCCACTCCCAAGAAACTACTCGACTTGCGCATGTGTGTCCGCTCTGGATTTACACTCACGCATGCGTGGTTCATCATCAGGTCTGTGACGCGGTCCCCGTCCGTGGACCGGGTCGGCGTGACGGGGCGGGTCGTGGAGAACGGACAACCGGCCGTGACGAGCCCGACGGGAGGTGGCAGCACCGCGGCGGCGGTGGCGCGGCGGGGGTCCCTCACGTACACGCACCGCCAGCACAGCAACGCGAGCACCATCAGCTCGAGCGCCCTCTCTCCACAGAGGAACGCGTCATCGGTGAGTAACGCATGCGCGCAATGAGATTGTTGAAAAGTCTGCAGAAACAGGAAAGCTTGAGCTTTGCTGCTGGCGGTTGGAAAGATGGAGCAAGATTGATTGATTCCACGTCCAGGGAATGGAAACCTTCCATGTTGGGGCAGATGCACGAGTTAAGCGTGCCTACGCAAGTCCAATGTGAATTGTATACTGCGATGCAGCGCGCATTTACTTCGGGGGGGGGGGCAAAGCCTGACGCTTCCCGTGTGAATACGCAGCAATCGTTGTTGTGATCAAATTGACTAGATGCGTCATCTCTGTGCAACTGAAAAGGGGCTCAAGCCCCACGGTTTCCTTGTGGGAACCCGGCCTTGAGGCTCAGGTGTTGAAGTTTGGTTGTAGGGAAGTGCCTTCAGGGCATCCAGCTGCAGACGATTTCACCGGGTAAAGTCTGGTGTTCAGTTCTTGTTGAGTTTCTCAACTGTTTGTCGTTGGTGACATTGCAGTCTGTTGCCACTCGGGCATCCGGCTTGCTGAGCCAATCCCAATCGAGATCCAACGTCAGCCTGGCCGGGTCCAGTCTCCACAGCCAATCAGAGCAGAGCTCCGCTCAGACCGAGTCCACTGCGCATGTCAGTGCGTCCCCGTCCAGCCACCCCGCGGACCAATCAGATCTCTTCAGTCGTAGCCCGTCCCAGTGGAGCTTCAGTGACGTCACTTCCTACCTGAGAACCTCCGTGTTCGGGCTGACGTCCCTGGGAGGGTCCACTGTTACTGAGTCCTCTGAGATGACTCGGGCTGGGGCACCAGGGACCGCGACAGCAGAGGCACTGGGAACACAAGCCCCAGGGACCGGGGTCTCAGGAACAGGGAGATTGGGAGACTCCACCTCTGGAACAGCAGTGTCGGTGACATCAAACACCAGGACGTCGAGTACACTGGTATCAGGCCCTGGGGTCTCGGGAACTGGATCAGGAGCCACGGGAACACAAGCTTCTGGGACAGGGACCTCGGCAACAATGGTGTCAGGGACTGGAAACCCAGAAGCGGGAACTGTGGTGCCTGGGGCCTCGGGTTCGCAAGGTTCGGAGGCGGGGGTCTCGGGGACACAGGCTGCAGGGACAGGGACCCCGAGGCTGGGAACTCAGGGATACAGAGAGGGCAGTGTGGTGGGAGTGAGCCAGGTGGGTAGGAACTGGTATTGGAGCCAAGTCGTGAATAATACCCGTTGCAACGTGTGTTATTGTTGCTTGCTGGGTGCAGTGAGTGCCCTTTGGGCAGATACGCAAAGCCACTTTGTAGGACGTGTCTTTGTGTGGAACCAGGGGAGATTTGTTCAACGCATGAGTTTTCATGTTTTCACAGTCGAGTCGGGAGTCCCCGGACGCGGCGGTGATGACGTCACGAGGCCTCGTCGGACTGCGCAACGTGGGCAACACGTGCTTCATGAACTCCATCGTGCAGTGCCTCTCCAACACCAGGTGCGTCACGCACAGCGTCACACATCCCAGCGTCTTGAGGACGCACGTGTTTCCGGTTCAAGTCCAATCAGCGAGATACAGCTCTAGAGCACACGAAACGAGGAATGAAATGTCCGTTGACTCGTTTAGAGACTCAATGCTCAACTTTCACCGTGTGCAACAGGTGTTGTCATCGTTTTCACATCACCATAGCAATTCGAGTGTGTGTGTGTGTGTGTGTGTGTGTGTGTGTGTGTGTGTGTGTGTGTGTGTATCAAAAGCGAGTCTTTCCGTGTCCTCATCACCATGGCAACGTGTACGTGGTTCTTCCACCAATTTTCCGTTTCTCAGTGTTCGCAAGCTTGACTGCTAGAACTTTTGTGTGGTGAATCTAGCCCCACCAGTTGGTGTGGTATATCTGGCCCCACCTGTTAGTGTGGTAAATCTGTCCCCGCTAGTTGGTGTGGTGAATCTGGCCACACCAGTTGTTGTGGTAAATCTAGCAATCATAGATGCGAAAACAGGAAATTCGTGGAGGAACCACGTGTGTGTCTGTGCGTGTGGTGTGAAGCCGATCATGGTAACTATCACCATGGTAACCGTGTTTCCTCGTCGCGCAGGTTGCTACTTGAGTACTGTCTGAACGACGAGTACAAAGACGACATCAACACGACGACGAGCAACATGAAGGGGGCGCTCATCAACGGTGAGGAGCCGCGCAGAAACCGCAGTGTCGAGCACAGTGCGAAACGCGGCACAGAGAATCTCGCCTCTGATGCCAAAAAGCGCAGAAGAAGGATTTATGCATCTGAGCCGAAGATTAATTTTGCGAAACGCTCATTGTCACTAGTTGCGTTGAAGTTTGTGTTGCTGTCCCGTGTGAGTGCGGTGGCCCCCAGGCAGTCGACGCATCGCCCGCTGTCTGGACCAGAATGCATGACACGTTCATTATTTATCGGGCCTTTGAAACGATCTTGTTGCATCGTGCGTGACTTTCCTGTCTGGTGCGCTTTGCATTGACTTCGCTCATTGACCATATGATGGCTGCCATGCGTAGTGGAACCCACGTGAAATTGACCCGTCTCTGCCTGTCGTTGCACAGCGTACGCGAAGCTGCTGAAGCAGCTGTGGAAGGCGGGTGGCGACACCTACGTCACCCCGACCGAGTTCAAGAGCGCCGTGCAGAAGTTCGCGCCGCGCTTCACCGGCTACAAGTGAGTACTTCCGGTTCGTGGGAGGACTTCCGGTCTCAACAAGAACGTCCGGTTTCTAGCGTCAAATTGTGTTGACGTGGGTTGGCGTCGTTTGTCAGGGTGAAGGTGAAGCGTCGAGGGCGTCACCGGAAGAAGAAATATTACCGCGAGTGCGTTTTGCCTGACGTTGCGTTGCGTTCCCCACAGCGTTACGTTGCGTTCTGTTTCTGTCGGAAGTTTCTCAGTGTCAGACACGATCTCTGCCTCTTCAGTGTTCTCGTTTTCTGGTGTCCCCAGCTGGCGGCTTCCCATTTGGTAGCCTGACCTTATTCTGTAGCTGTGTAACTGCTTCTGGCACCAAAACAGCAAGAAAATAAGCAGCAGTGCTCAAGGCAACTGCAGTGCGAAGTCCCTTGCTGGTAATGTCGCCGATTTCTCCTTGTCCTCCATGTCTTCCACAGGAGGGGGGGGGGGTCCGGGGGGAGGGGTCCGGGAGGGGGGCAGGGGACATTTCATCTACCTTGCCATATACTGCACTACCACATGGTGCTTCGCCCTGAAGGGACTTCGCACAATTAGCCGCAACCCGTGTGGTCAGCTTGACCTTATTCTGCAGCTGTGCAAACTGCTGGCACCAAAACAGCAAGAAAATGAAACGGTCTGACGAAACTGACATGAAAGCAGCGAGCTGCCCTCAGGTTCCTTTGTGTGCAAACTGAGTCAGTCAGTCCCAATTTGGTTCCAATATGACTGGACACAGGCACCATTGCAATCCGTGTCCCAGCACCCCACCAAGGGTTCTTTGTCTGCAGGGGTCTTCCCGCCCTCATTCCCGCGCGTGGTCTGATTGCTCGCTCGTGTTGTGTTGCAGTCAGCAGGACTCGCAGGAGTTCCTCATCTACCTGCTCGAGGGGCTGCACGAGGACGTGAACCGCGTCACGGAGAAGCGACGTGCCCCCGTCATCAAGGAGGAGGAGGGCGAGGAGAAAATCAGGTGCGTGCGTGTGTCAGGTGTGCGTCTATGTGTGCGTGTATCTCTGTTGGGGTGGAGACTAGATCCACCAGTGGTGTGTGTGAGTATGTGTGTGTTGTGTTCTGGGGCGACATTGAGGAAACAAAGCCGTTTGTCGTGGCAAAGGTGAATCAAATGAAGGCGAGATGGTTGGGTGAGGGGTGGGGGTTCTCTGACGCCCAAACGTGCAAGAAAGAGAGAATGCGTCGAGCACCGTTGTTGTGTTGGTGGTGCAATGAGTTACTGTGAGCTCCCAATGACCTGCGGAATCCTGGGTTGTCAACTGATGTGACCCGTTATAAAGCGCTGTGAGCAGAGGCGGCGACGACGGCGATGCCCGGGAGGTGGGGCTGCTGCGCGCCTTCGTGACGTCATTCTGCTCGCTGTGCACGGAGGCGTCCCCTGGCGGCTGCGTCACGCCGGGGATCACCCCCCGCGTAGACAGGTACCACGTGGTACCCGGGCATGCGTATGTTGAGTTGCAGGTTCAGGGTTTGTGTTGCAGGTTTGATTGGAGGTTCTTGTCTTGTTTCTTTCACGCTTGACGCGCCTTGCGTTGAATGCAAGTCTGTTTCAGTCGTTGCATGATTGATGCACCATACGTGAAACCTGAGGCCTGCTTTCCAACAGATTTGTCTGCACGGACCCAAACCAAAACTGAAGCACCCAGTCCGACAAATGCCTGACTTTTCCCGCGTTTTTCTGCAGCGCGTCTGAAAAAGCGCGGGAGACGTGGAAGCGGTACCTGTCACGTGAGAACAGCCGCGTCGTCGACATCTTCGTCGGGCAGCTCAAGTCGTGCCTCACGTGCACCGTGTGCGGGTACCAGTCGAACACGTTCGACCCGCTCTGGCAGCTCTCCCTGCCCATCAAAAAGGTACTGCACATTCCTCACACACACTGCTCTCTCACACACACGCATGCTCACTGCCACTTACACCACACCCACATACACACATACGGCACACAAACATGTCAACCACCCTCGCAGAGGCGTTTGCGCGCACGCAGACATGCAACACACACACACACGCACATCCTGTCCTCCTGTCTTTGCCGCTTCATTTTCTCAGTTTCATATTCTCAATGCTTTTACAAAACATGTCGACAGCCCTCCCATCTGACGTGACTCTATTATCGCCCCCTCGCGGTGAGCGTTGCCCTGACGCTGTTCGTGTCTCCGCAGCGCGGCGTGAGCGACGTGTCGCTGCAGGACTGCCTCGACCTCTTCACGCACGAGGAGATTCTCGATGGGGACGAGCAGCCGGTGAGTTCCGAACCCAGGGTACCACCGTGGTTCTACCGTGGTATCCAGGGCACCGCCGTGGTCTCAAGAGCATCGCCTAGGTCTAGTCACACGCGTCATGCATCACTTTGCCAGGGCCCACACACAATGCGTGAAAAAGTAGTGTGAAAGCGACGTGCATTTGCCTTGTGCAAGACCGAAAGTTCTCAAATGGACAACGCCTGTCTCCATGCCACGTTTCGCCCAGAAAAAACAAGTAGCTCGTCTCTGATTGGCTCTGTCCGTCTCCATGGTTTCAGACGTGCGCGCGCTGCAAGACGCGGCGGAAATGCACGAAGCGCTTCTCGATCCACAAGTTCCCGAAGGTGCTCGTTATCCACCTGAAGCGCTTCAACCACGAGTCGCTGTTCCGCTCCAAGCTGTCGACGCACGTCGACTTCCCGCTAGAGGGCCTCGACCTCGCACCCTACTCGAGCGAGCGCAGTGAGTATTGGGCGCAGGGGAAGGGGCGTCGCACTGGGGGAGGGGGCGTTGCACTGGGGTGGGGGGCGTTGCCCGTGGGGGGGGGGAGGGTGCGTAACACTGGG
>JAAUXT010104833.1_pt1 | contig 13727 bp, 11 predicted proteins | sample 7278171 | NCBI WGS metagenome assembly JAAUXT01 (sample SAMN14350112, study PRJNA611818) | marine sediment metagenome | isolation source: surface marine sediment (1.8m) | place: French Polynesia: Moorea | collected 2018-08 | reverse complement strand
GGATTTTACAGTAAATCAATGACAAGTGAGGACACAGCAAAATCAGCAAAACATGTATTATTACTACAAAACTTCTCTGTCATGATATTTGTAGCAAATCTTCATTTTTGCTAAAAAATTAATCTGCCTCGATATAAAACAAAAGCAGCAGACACAGCAAAACTGATATCTACATGTAAAAGTCGCGCATCATGCGACTCATGTGGATATCCTGCAAAATGTCATGTTCTGTATGTTTTGACATTATGAATTTTAATGAGTGCGACTGAGTTGCGTGGATACCAAGATGCATGTTTCGCGTTTTGCCGGGATATCCACGCCGCTGTATGTTTCCAGCCTGAAAGTATGCGTGTGTCAAACACCACAAGTCACCCACATAACAAAAGAAGTTTTTGGGGACTTTTATCCTTCAATAAATGACTGTCTTTCAAAACTGCAACGCAAACCAAAATTCGAAGCTCTGGCAATGAAGCTGTTTCAAATTCCAAGAACACACGGAAAACGCCAATACTCATGCACGACAGTGGGAACATGTTCACATCACTGGAATAAGTTTGTTCTTTATCATCCATTTATCCCCAAGCCCAATATTTCGGCCTCTTTTGCAGACATTCTGTAATTAGCAAATGATATTGATCAAATCTGACCTGTTTCTGTCAGAACAACTGAATCACAAAACTAACAAGAACTGGCAAAGTGCAACTGCGAGAAGACGTTTCTTGTCCACATTTCTGACAACATGGCACACTGACCTCAACTGCCAAATTTCCTCCCTTGGGATTTTGGCACTTTCATCTGCTTCTCCGGGCCCTGGGGACGGGTGATCAACCTCCTTCTCTTGATGGCCACTTCCAATACCTCACGTTCTGCATGCAGATGATAGACTCAAAGATGTGCACATCTCCGAGGTCCCAGTGCTTGCACTTCGCGACGCAATCGTACCGTGCACATGGACCCCTCTTCGATTGGTTCGTCGCATACACTCTTTGTTTCAACCAAATCTTGGACCTTCAATGTTGAGCAAAAAAAAACTCCCATGAACAGTGTTTGTCAGACATACGAGGCATGTTTTTTATCTTCCCATTGTTTCGCCGATTTCTCAGGAAAGAAGCCGAGGATTTTGAGCGTACTTTTTATGCCAACAAAGAACATGCCAATGATGCCAACAGCAATGGATTCAACATGCCAACATGCAACAAAAATGTGTAAAAGAACTCTGAAAATGCACACATCATGCAAGTGTGGCGAAACAGGAGCAATTGAAGATGCACAAATGACTCTGCTGTACTGTTGCCATGTCACAAGAAGTAGCCCATTTTCAGAGGCATTTTTTGATGTGTTCACAAGTTGTTGGCATGCTATTTTGGCTCCTGTTCACATTGTTGGCATGTTTCCTTGTTGCATTGAAAGTTTGGCATATTTCCTCAGCGAATTCTGTGGAGAAATTGGCGAAACAACGGGAAGACAAAAAAAAAAGCCTCGTATCAACCAGATCTTGTTGGGTGCAGCAAAAACTTCATTGAGGAGGACAACACAACAAACTTTTGTTGCATTTGCTCGCGTGATCTCGCTTTTCGGATACTTGGGTGCACATGAGGACTGCAGGCTCAATTCGGAGAAGTACATCCTGATGGAGAACATAATTAATGACGTCTCCTGAGAACCGCGAGGTCGTCCTTTTGCGACCTGCAAACGACGGGTTCATGCTCATTTCAGGGTCCACGTCAATATGGAGGAGACTCTCTTCAAAGAGGCACTGCTCTGCTCTTCTGCACTCGTACTTGCTCATGCAAGGAGACCTCAACATTTCTTTTTCGATCCCAATGCACTCATTGCAGGATGATCCACCCAAGTGAACGAGGTTTGGGGAAAGAGGTTTGAAAATGGTGTTGAGATCAAAAGTGGTCGTTGATTGTGCAAAATAGTCTCCATTTTGACCGTATTGACCGGTATACAAGTCGCACCCAAGAACAAGAGGCACCACTCAATGTATTTTCACTGTTGATCTCCCAGCTGTTGAAACAATAGCAAACTCCCCACCTAAGTGTCAGACGCATTTCAACGTTTGGTGCAAAATTTAGACACCAAGGTACGTTTTTCAGTCCTTCGAGGTCAGCATCAACCCCATCATCCTGATGCCAAAAACACGAAGAGCAGCACCTTTCTGATGACCCCAGGACGCATTCCACAAAAACAGCTTCAAATCCAACAAACTTTCAGAGAATAATTGTTCCCTCGGACACGTGTGTGTGTGTGTGTGTGTGTGTGTGAGTGTGTGTGTGTGTGTGTGTGTGTGTGCGTGTGTGCCTGTTGTTCCTTCATCACCACCACGTCAGGCATTTGTGACCTGGTGAAACTGAGTTGTTTCCCAGACAACTCTGCAGGGCAACAGGCTCCTCCTTATCAAGGTATGACAGCTCAAATATTGTTCCAAAAGTGCTTTTCGGAGAGCCAATTCGGAGGAAAGTGGACAACGATCAATCTCGTCGCGACTTTGGCAGCACATTTCGCCACTGATTTTGCCCATCTACGTGTAGTGAGTTTCGTGGAAGGACAGACGTGAACACTTTCTGCAGGAATGGCAAAGGAGGGGTGTCCGATTTCTCTTGCAATGTCAGACAGTGTCAGCGCTTCAGACATCGCGGGAATGAATTATTTACCAGCCTCATGAATAATAGAGATAAAATTTACACCAATATCAAGCGTCTTGAAGGCACAACACCCAGAAAGTCTTTCGTGTACAACTAAGGAAACTCCAAAAGTGACTCTCGCAAAAGAAACCAGTTTTGGTCTTTCTTGACTTCGAGGAAAGCTCGCCAAGAACACGAAGTTGCGTTTTTTCACCACCAAGACATGTTCACAGCCCACACGAGCAGATAACGGCTTTCATCATTCTATTGTAGCGCGACACAGAACACAACGGAACGAGAAAAGATGCAGTTGCGTACTTTTGAACATTTTTCACATAAAAACAACACACACAGACACAAAAAGCCTCAAGCAAACACACCTTTGTGGAGTGTGTGTGACAGACTGTGCGGTGTATAGTTGGTGAGGACGATCCATAATTCTGTTGGCATTTGGAGTGATCAGGGACTTCTGAAGCTGTCCAAGTTTGGACATTGGTGTTTGAAGTGTTTCTGTGTCCAGACACTGCGTATTCCGCACACCAAACACTTTCTGGTGTGCGATAATAATTTGCTGTCTGAAACACTCCAAACAACTTGTGCAATTTTGTCAAATTCTCGAACAAATTGGTATCTTCAGCACAAAAGCCTTTGTCACGGCCCATTCTCTCGGCGTTCCTGTCGGCGGGTTTCTCGGTGCTTATCCAAGTGGTTTATACTTTGTTCTTGAGTGATGGGCTTTTTTCAAAAGGTAAAATGGAGACCATCACTGTGGTGTTGGCTGATTGATCAGGAGTAAGTCGACCTTCTGATCTTGTTCGTTTGGTGATGGAGACATATACACCATGCAGGGGGCAATTCTGATTTCGAAACGTTTGGAGTGATAATACTTTGCACAAGCGGCGCATTTTTCTTTGACAATGTGTGTGTGTGTGTGTGTTTGTGAGAGAGAGAGAGAGAGAGAGAGAGAGAGAGAGAGAGAGAGTGTGTGTGTGTGTGTGTGTGTGTGTGTTTTGTTGTCATAAACCCCCTGAATCCTCTGAGTAGTTTTGTGTGCTTGAAAAGTGAACGCGGCCAACCTCCACTCCAACCACAACCCCACCACGCACGCGCCTTCCACAACAAGACCTTCCACCGGGTATTTTCCACTTGTTTGGTGCTGCCATGATCACAGGAGAACAGGGAAACTCTGGCCTCTTTGCTCAAGGAAGCACAGTTGCTCAAGGAGCCCCCACCCCAGTACAACTCGTGCTGTGCAATCCAATGCAATGCCAAAACAGACCTCTTTGTGAGGCCAATGCGCCAGACACGTCGCTTCAACTAACAACACAGGTCTGTTTCTGGACACGACACACCAAACGGGTCGAAACTTCAGTCGGGCCAAATTGGATGGAGCCAAATTGGATGTAATTGTCGTGACAAATGTTAATTGACATGTCGCCGCAGCTCAGCCGGGTTTTACATCCAACCAAGGAGGGACTTAATCAGACACTGAGAAGGAACTGTTGACAAAGTCCCATCAGACACACGGTCGTTTGTGACCCGTAAACAGCTTTCTCAAAGAGTCTCAACTCTTTCCGTGTCTTATCAGTGAAGTAAAACAGGAGAATGACTTTCGCGTTGACTGGTGCTCAGAATCCAGCGGTGGTTCTTCCGGTTGAAAACTCACGAGACCACCCGACTGGTCTGTTGCTGGGTGAGCTTGGTCTGTGCCGGCTGGGTGAGCCCGCAGGCTGGTCTGTGACTGGGTAAGTCCGTCAGCCGGCTGGTCTGTGGCTGGGTGAGCTTGGTCTGTGGCTGGTTGAGCCCGCGGCTGGGTGAGCTTGGTCTGTGGCTGGGTGAGTTTGGTCTGTGGCTGGGTGAGCTTGGTCTGTGGCTGGGTGAGCCCGCGGCTGGGTGAGCTTGGTCTGTGGCTGGGTGAGCTTGGTCTGTGGCTGGGTGAGCCCGCCGGCTGGGTGAGCTTGGTTTGTGGCTCGGTCAGCCCGCTACCTGCGTCTGCACCCTACCACGAGGCCACGTCTCTTGCTGGATCTGTGAGGAGATAATGATGATTGCGACCTAAACCATGGACTCTTTCGAGGTTCCGAGAAGCAACCAAGTTATTGCAGACAGTGGGTGAGAAAACGGATTTGAGATCAGGAACGAGGAATTGATAGACAAAAGATGACGATGAAAAGGAAAGAAGGGGGGTTGACAATGGGGGCGGGGGTAGCAAGGCCGTTGATAAAACGGTGAACAAAGGCGCGCGAGCAGCAGGGCGTGTCTGGTGGTGGTCTGACACCCATCGCTGCAGCAGGGTCTTCGCCCAGTCAGCGGCAGTGTTCTCCTGCAGCACAGGAGAAGGTTAATTCAGCTTTGCATTTGTTTGTTTGCCTGAGCGCACCAATGTTGACGGACATGGGTCCAGTTCTTTCCGTTGAGCAGCACTTGGCCAACTTGGCACTCACAATCTGGACAAGGAAACGCGGGAGCAAAGGTACAACCTGCGCCAGGTATAATGAACACATGAAACGAAAACAAGGCTGAGAAATCGATTTGAACAACGCTCCAAATTCAAGATGTCACCTGAATGATGAACTGTTTTCAACATGTCCGCCTTGCTTTGCAACTGCCACTGACACCGTCTGAAATAATTGTCGCAGTGAACTAAGAGGTTATGCAAAGCTGAATCACAAAATTTGCTGTCCTGCAGTTCGGAAGATCAGGTTCTTGAACTGAACAAGTATCCAGCTGGGCTTCCTGCTCGTAGCCAGTTCCACAGTTCACGAATAAAGTTTCTCAGTCGAGTCTTGACGCGTCCAAAAGAAAATGTTCAGCTACAACGTCTACGAACCACGGGGCCTGCGCCGGAAGGTTTTTTCTCCGAGGCCTCCGACAAGATGTTAACCGCGCCACTGAAGCTTTTCGCCGCTCGCAGATGTTGGGTTGAGAATGGATCACCTGCGTCCTGACCCGGACACCCACCCCGACATCTGAGCATGTAAACTGTGTCAATATAAACAGCTTACAATATGGCCACTGTAGCTTTCAGCAGGTGACAAATAACTGCGGAGGAGATTGCAGTCAGCGAGGTTGCTACCGGCGTTCTTTATCACCATGGCCACGGGCGGCGTCGCCAGGCAGTCGATTAGGGGCCTGACAACGGATTCTGTTCCATGTTTGAACTCCACCTCTCGCGCGTCTCTCTGGCAACCGACGCTGTGAACTCAGACTGCATGGATACGAGTACCACATGTCAGATGCATCTGAAACTGTTGGACAAAGGAAGAGCGTCACATGTCATACAGACTGCGAATCCTCATCACAAATGGATAGTGCCGTGAAAGGTGTTTTTGGGTCCGAGAGGCATGAAGAGCGAATCCAAACCGGCCGGATGGTTTATTGCATTTGGAGGGAATAATGCATCAGTTTGGTGCATCAATAAACGGTTTAGTGCCACTCCAAAATGCAAATTTGGCAAATGCATTGCTTCAACCCGTCTGCGCTGAAAGTCAAGCCACAAGTCAATTTGTATTCTTTCTCTTTCTGTCCATGTGTTACACAAACGAGAAGCAAGCTGCCATAAAGATTAAATATTCATGGAGATTTGGACTCGGTAACCACCACGTGAGAAACACAAGGCTCCTGTGGTGAAAATGAACCAAACTCGGGACACGAGTCCATTTTTTTCATCTCACACTGACTTCAACCGTTTTTCTGTCTTGGGAAAGAGTGCGTTGTGTCGTTGTCTCAGCTTGGCTTTGACTTCAAGTGCAAAATGTTTTGTTCTCAAAAACAACAAGCATTTCAGCTCGATTTTTCTTGGGCCTGAGCCACAACGCTTTTCCAGAGGCAAGAAGTCAACACCTGGGAGTTGAATTTGTTCGGCTGTCAGCCAGTGGACTTGAGAAATAGATCTGGACCACAAGACGGCCACATGTGGCGCGAAGCTGGACTGCAGACACACATCAAGAGAAAACGAGACGCAATGAAAAGAACCTTGCCACACAAAGAGTTTGTTTTTGGTCGGCTTTCTTGGAGCGTTGAGCAAGTGGAGAAATGAGAATTTATCAACCTCGCGGCTGAGCAGTCCTGCCATGTTCCCACCGAGCGGCCATATTTTGCCAAATTGCCTGTGAATCTCGGAGGAGCCACAGATAATCCACCGCTGCTGTCACTTTGCTCCTGTCCTGCCAACATCCTCCTCCCGCCCTGAACCCGCGGCTCTTGTTGGGCTTCGTTCGTTTGTGTTCACAATGATGCTGAATTCATCTGCAAAATTCGTATCAGCGTGCACACTCGAATGCACGCCTCTGGTGGGCCGGGCGCATGTCGGGAACTTCAGCGCTTCAGACATGAAGCAGAATGTGAATTGATTCGGAGTCAAAGTGTCTCGCTTCTGAGGGATGAGTTGAATTCCTATGACACTCGCCGGTCGCAAAAGGCCCCGGAATAAACGAGTGCGCTCATTGCAATGTACACGTTGCCTCGGGTTTTCACCGCGGGTTCACAAATGTGTCAAATAGAACGTCGAAGTGGACCAATATTTGACAAATCTTGATGGGGTGGGTGCTGCTTCTGGTTGTGGTACTTATGATGTCTTCATGTTGAAAAAAATTGGCACGCACACAGCGTCATTGGCCACAAAAAGTTCGGAATTGAGGAGGTTTACGAACAGGATCCTTTTGTTCCTGAAGCCCTGATGGGAAAAAAAAAGAGGTGTTACTTGAGAAAGCAGTCTGGAAACTCCTTTTGTGCGTGCGTGTCTGTGGTGGTTATTAGCATGATAAAAGATTGGAAAGATTTGCATGAGACATATGCGTCGTCTGACATTCGGTGCCTTTTCAGACATCGGAACACAATCAGAAATGCAGATTTCTCCATTCAGCGTGTTTTCGGCGGGATTACCACTGGGATTCGAGTGTCTGTGTGTGATGGATTAAATTATAAGCCTGTTTTGTACGTGTCTTTCAGATTGGTTGGCAATATCCATTTTCTGTGTGCGAACTGTTGCCACAGCATTATGGATATTGCTTTGCACCGCCAGAGATAAGGAGATCAAATTTCTCAAAGACGCACGGAAATAAACCCGAGTGTTATGTCATCCCTGGCGTGAAGCTAGGAGATTTGGTATCCACCTTTCTGCAGCTTTGTCGTGGCGACTAGAAACTGTGTCGTGGGAAACTTTGCTTTGTTTCTTCAAATTGTTTTTCACTTTCACATAAAGCCAACCAACCTTGTTGCGATCTGGCGTGAATTTTTTACTTGCGGATCCATTTTTGGCTGATGCTTTGTTATTTGACACAATTTTTCCCCGGTGCTTGTGGCGATGGATTTGTGGACTTTACTGCATCTCATGAGAGATCAGAATGTAGGCGCTTCACGCAAAATCGATGATCTGGCGTCTCATGTTGTCTGCGGACGCTGTAAATGGATTTTGCACTTCTTCGCCTTTGTGAAACCGAGTGAAGTCCTGTTGTTTCCGAAGCATTTGTAGACTGCTGCTGCTGTTGTTGCTGCTGCTGTTGCTGTAGTTGTTACTGCTGCGAAAGACAGAATACTCAGGAAAATAGCTCTGATTTTGCTCCTTTTTTGATGAAATCCGGAGCAAAAAAGAAGAAACAAGCATCTGAAGCGTTTGTGTTTTTTTATCGGACTTCAAAACGTTCAGAACCGTTTCAGAAACGCTTTTGGTATCGAATACAGAACAAACAGAAAAAGAAGCGCTGTTGGTGTCCGCTTCCAGCAAGGATTACCAGTTCTCATCGCAATATTGCTGAGATTAGGCATTTTCCAATGCTCCACTTGTCAAAGGGTCTCGTCGTTTCAAGCAGTAAGTAAGCGGTGCGAGTTTAATGAGGCGAGTAAACTCATCTACTAATGTTATCACTGCGCCCTGCAAATACCACTCCACTGAACCTGGAGCCCGCACAGTCACCTTCTAAGCCTCTGCAGTGTAGGCGCAGCAGGAGAATCCGCAGGCGTTTGTATTTCTGACGGAATTTCAAAGACCAATGACATTGCGTCAGCATGCACTCAACCTGAAGAGCTCGGGACTCTGTATGTGCGTGAGTGTGTGTGGGTGTGTGCGTGTTCGAGGTATGTGTGTCTGTGTGCGTCTCCTTTGCGTGTCCATCCCCTTTGCTTGTGTGTGTGTGTGTGTGTGTGTGTGTGTGTGTGTGTGTATGTGTGTGTGCGTGCGTGTGCGTACGTGCGTGTGCGCATGTGTGATGATGCTTGCTCTGTGCACTGGACATGATTCTGCACACACCTCATCCACACAGTTTGGACGCGAACACCACTCCACACTCCTCGTGGGGTCAATTCCAACATCCTTTGCCTTGACCACGATGGGCTTAGTCTTAATTGGTCGCGTATTCAGCGCAAGGAGCCTCGCAGGGACCGGCGCAACATACCCCGTCAATCCGGGCCGAGTCGGGGAAGTGCTCCTCTGTCAGAACTGTAATCTGTTATCTTATCCCGCAGACCTGCTGACGGCTTATTTCTACTCGAAGGCGATTGGCTGCGGAGATCCTCAGGAACCTCAGCTCAACAGAGTTGTGTCGTGGAGCATTGGGAGGAAGAGGGATGAGGAAAGGTGGCGGCTTGCATCTCCACCGACAGTTGCGATCTTGTTCAAAATGGACAGAATACAAATCACCTCAGATGAAGAAAAAATACTGAGCCCAAGTCTTTTATTTTTTGTCTGCCATGTTGACACACAAGGCAAAAGGCTCACACACGTGTTTGGCCCTGCATGAGAACTTCGAGCGAATCAGTGGCTTTGCACGATCAAGGGATCAGATAATCTCCTTGCTCAAGCATATGATCGATCTTCCGCGCTGAAAAGAACATCCTGTCACTTGTTCGACTTCACCTGTTAACGAAACGTTTTGTCACGTCTTTGCCGTGTCCTCCCGTAGATTAAGGGGCCGAGTACCTCCCCTCCCCCGGACAAATTGGGTTTCGTCAAAATTTTTGCCTGAGACAAACCATGTTTTGGCTTTTTCTGAAGGGGTTAGCAGAGTTTTCTGCATCGGCTCAAGCGCAAATGTCCACAACGAACCAGTGGATCACTCTCGCCAACGTACAGGTGCCTTTGGCCATGTGCAGCAAGCTTGTTCGGTCGCTCCTGTGTCACATGTGGCAATCTTGTCTTTCAACCTAACCTGCTTTCCTGCATCTGTATGCGAAAACAAAGTCGCCGTATTCACCCATGGAAAAATCGCACCCAAGTTTTAGACGCACCCCAACTTCTGCCTTGTGTCTCATACTCATGTACCAGATGCACCCTACGTTTTGGTGCTCATTTTTATGACAAAATGGTGCGTCTGAAACACGGGTGGATACGGTTGTAACTTGGGGATAAAAAGTAACCCCTTCCCCCAAAAATTTGAACCTTCAAGAGTTGAATGCTGGTCAAGATTGAAGTGCCCTCTCAATCCGGGGGTGTCAGCTCAAAACGTGTGTCCACAAATCCACTGCGGTCAAGCAGCAACATTTTCATGTTCTTTATTCTGCTTGTCACAACTGCGGGTAGCCGCTCGAGAGAACGCGCTTTGTGCGTTGCAGCTGCTCAGTTGGACTCGGCATTGGTCGCAGAAAGCCTGCATGGCCTGCTCCTCTGAGACGGGCACATTGTGGCGCAGAAACACTTTTTCCTTTCTGAAGAACTGCGGCAACAAAAACCTTTTTGTGCCTGCAGACTGCAAAAAGGTACCTTCTGAACAGTGTTCATATTTCTGCACAAACAAATCATATTTTCCAAAGCCTTCAGCAGATGTAAGAGCAAATTGAATTCCCAGTTAATGTAACCTTTCATCCAAAGATGTGCAGGGCTTTCTGCGCCGCTCCTGCCTGCACGGGGATAAATTAATAGAACCTACAGAATGTCTCCACACAGTTTGTTAGTGGATTCCCTCCAGGATACGAATGTCGGTTTCAGTTTATTCTTGGCCGCATCTTCGTGTTTGAAGAAACCCATGAACTCACATGTTGCCTCCCGGTCATCCAGATTGAAGATGGACCCAAAGCACTGAGAGTATCACGTGTGCAGTGCCAAAGACAAGCTTGGCTTCTTTAGAGAGACTCTCAAGGCACTTTGGAGGTTGAAATTCAACTTGCATTTTCACTTGGAGCGCGCGCGCGCGCGGGCGTGTATGTGTGTATGTGTGTGTGCGTGTGTGTGTGTGAGAGAGAGAGAGAGAGACAGACAGACAGACAGACAGACAGACAGACAGACAGACAGATAGAGGAGAAGAGAGAGAGAAAGGAGAAAGAGAGAGAGGGGGAGGGGAGAGAGAGGAGACAGAGAGAGAGAGGAGACAGAGAGAGAAAGAGAGAGAGACAGAGAGAGTGCGTGTGTGTCCACGTGAATGCTTGTATGTGCGTGTATGGTTGTCTGTGCGTGTCTTTGTGTGTGTGTCCGTGTGTGTGGACTTGGTGTGTGTACGTGTTCATCGCGTGTGCGTGTGTGTGTGTCCGTGTGCGTGCACGTGTTTCTTGAGCTTCAACTACGCTGAATGCTTTGCCCATTTTGCAAGAAGTCCCCGAGGACCAAGTGCATGATCTCGTAATATTTCGATCTGCGCAGAACTTACAGTGGGATTTGTGTGGCGTGTGACAGATTTCATTCCGCTCAATCCTCGCAGCATAAAAGACAAATCAATCTATACTCCAAAGCTCCACGAGACCCAATTTGTCCCACCACTCACAGCGTGGTCTTACTTTGCAGAGCTCTTTGATCATTTCTATTGACACTATAAATCTGCTTACACAGCTACCTTAAATCTCATCTTGACAAAATTATACTTCTCTGATCGTATTACTAAGTCCATTCATCCTGGCAGCTTGGCTGATAACGAACGTGACTGAAATAGCAACGCTTAGCGCTGAAGGTGCTCCCCCCTTCTGGTTCTGCCTTGACCTCTGTGTCCACCTTCATGCTCAACATGCAACTTTCAAACCAGACAGGGGAACCTCTAGTTTTTGTTGACCCAAGCAGCAAACTGCACAAGTGCATCAACGAGTGCATTCTGCAAAGCAACACCCACAACCACACCACGCATTGCGAGCTTCAAGCGATGGCAACAAAAACCTTTCAGGACTGGAACACAAAAGTAGCTTTTCTTGAGAAAAATCTGTTTCTACGATAAATGTGTGGAGCCGTTGAAGAGAACAGCAGGCATATCGTATCAATTTCATTTTCTGCTTCCGTGAAGCAATCTTTTATGGTTCGTGCTCGCCCGTCACCTCGCTGCCTCAAGTTAATTATTCCAATCAATTTGAATCCTGCTGACACATTCATCATCGCAGAGCAGATCTCCCCGAGCGGGCTCACTGACCTGTCCGTCCGTCTCCAGGACGCGAGCACTGGACTGAAGGACGCTGACAAGAAGAGCAGGTTCCTCCAGATTTCCTTTCTCTTGTGAACATGTATCTCCCCTGGAAAGGCACTTGTTGAGCGAGTCTTCCTGTTGAAGGCTCACGGAGGAAAATAAGTTCGATGGACTGACTAGGAGTTCACTTGTTCGGGCAGCAAGAAGACTGACCAACAACTTTGTTTCTCTCTCCTTTGCTTCAATTGCTGTTTCGTGGGTTCCTGTGGCAAGTGTTTATTTACTTGTTTCCTGCACTACAAAGCAGATGATCTCTGGAGGGGATCCGGCTGAGAGTAACAGCCCCAAGAGAGTGCGCACAGGGTTCTGGAGGACAAGAGTGTGTTTAGAGGAAGGCTGCATGAAGTTCGGGTGGAGGTTCCCACGGAAGTGGGAAATCCAGATTGAGTGCATGGGGTTTGGAGAAGGGTGGCACTGCACAAATAAAGTATTCCCGGCTTTCCCTCTTTTGTAAGCTGTCATTTCCTTGAAACAGGGAAGTTTCAAAACAGAACTTCAAACACTCTTTCAGTTCCGGAGTCACCTTTCGTCCCAGCACTCTTGCAGGCAAGTTGAGTTTGGCAGTAGCAGCAAGATTTTCATTCCAAGGAAAGAATGCTTGACTTATTGGCTCTCAAGTATTTCCAGTCTGGCTACAAATTAAAGTTTTGTGAGTGGCTGTCATTTTCGTTTCCTGCCATTTTTCCGCACAAAGGACAGATCAATCTTCTCAAAAGCTGAATTGGACCCAATTTTCCTGAGGAAAGTAAGTGGGGTCTCACTTTGTTGAGGTATTTGATCATTCTGTGGACGCTACAAATCTGCAGAAGTCTTTTGTGTGACCTCCCTGGAAGAATCGAACAAAGATTAAACGTTTCTGAACTTTTTTCCTGCAGAGAAAGCGGACGCAGCCACCTCGGTGACATTCGTAACTGGCTCAGTTTCCTGAGTTCGTGGCGAAAAACTGGCGCAGATTGGCAAAACATCCTGTGGGACTTCCTCCCACCTTTTTGCTTCAGTTCCATTTCTGTTTGATCGAAAAGCCATCAGTCTCATTTCCAACTCCCTGACCTGATGTCTGTCCTGGTCTCTGTCTGGCCATCTCCTTTTCATTCGGAGCTATTTTTGCGATCAATTTCAATTCCGTCGGTGTATTTGTCATGATCTCCCTCCACGTCCCTTCGGCGCAACAATTTGCGCCCATTTTTGGCTTCACTTCAAAGCATACCTCAAACATCATTTCCTGCAAGCGGTGGTACTTTGCTCTCTCTTTGCCATTGCTGCTTCCGTTGTCACTATGAATTTTCTCTGTTCCATATCCTCGAAAAATTGAGAACATTATGTTTTAGTTAATGACCAGAAAGCTGTCGATTATCAAGCACCTCGTCAATTTAACCTCCTCGCCTTTGGCTCAGAGGTTAAATTGGCAAGGTGCTTGATAATCAACAGTTTCCTGGTGATTAACTGACTTTAAGCACAAGCAAGCCTGTTCCAGTTTTACTTGATCTCCTATTTTTAAGCGTGTGGTCCCGAAGGGTGTTACCACACACTTAATGTAATCACCATCAGTCTGTATGTCCGTCCGTCCATCCGTCCATATGTGTAAAGCAGGTCTAACTGGGGGGGGGTGGGTCCAACCCCCCCCCCCCAGTTGTTACCCGCTTTAGCTGAAAAGTGGGTCCAGGAAAATTTTTTACAAATGGTTAAATATTGCTTCACACAAGGATTGAGATCATTCCCCGCT
>JAAUXT010061313.1_pt1 | contig 13730 bp, 14 predicted proteins | sample 7278171 | NCBI WGS metagenome assembly JAAUXT01 (sample SAMN14350112, study PRJNA611818) | marine sediment metagenome | isolation source: surface marine sediment (1.8m) | place: French Polynesia: Moorea | collected 2018-08 | reverse complement strand
CCCAATATCCATATTTGTTATTGAAAATGACTTTTCAACCCAAACTTTAGCCTCACCTAAAAACTGAGTAAAAATTGTCAAAAATCAAAAATTAAATGCTCCCTCTCAAATGCACATACAAAATACTACATTTCATCAACATACTTCTTTTACCAAATTCTTTTACCTTCTGAGATACAGAGACATTTCTACATCCACACCCCATTTTTTGTGCACTTCCAAACTTGATCTTGTTGACCTCAGAAGCCCAAAAATTTCAAATTTGACAAAGTCCTTGCTTGTACATTATCCCCAACCCAAAATGAACCAGAAGAGTCCAAAAGATCCTGAATTGATCTTCAGTTTGACCATGAAACTGCTGTACACATACTTTTGGAAGACGCTGCCTGCAGGTGCTTTGATTTGGCTTGCACCGATTTGGCTCACTTGAGCCCAAATCATGCAACCCTCCTCAAATCACCTAAAAATCCTGAATCAGCGTCACAATTGTATCAACAGAGGGTACAGTCATGGGCTCAGAAACTGGATCAATTCTGTCTCCCAACCAAATGTTTTGAAACTTGTCTCTGTCATACGAGTGCAGCAACATGTGGAATTTGTTGGGTTTTTTTTCACAGGACCCAATGAAATGGCAAAACCACGACCCTGTGGCTTACCAACAATGGCAGAATTTCAACTTCGGAAAGCAAACTGCACCGCATTACTCAGTTGTCGAACACGTGTCCTTCACTATTGGTGGTGTGATGGATCCGATCCTCGGTTTCGCAGCGTGGAATCTACACGGTGTCGTCAGCAGCGGCAAACGAACTATGCACCGCAACTTGACCACGACCACTCGGCACACCATCAGAGCTAAAACTCAAACTCTGGTGCAGCTGTTTCCTCAGATGTGGAGAAGGCATGAATGTCTCGCGATTTTCCTGACCAACTTGCTTTCTCCACAATGGATACAAGTTGAATGTGATGTGCCATTGATCTCGAATATATTGTGCACCAAAGAACATTTCTCTTTCCCTGACCTTGCAAATGAAATATTTGTGTCTTTGGGGTGTTATGCATTCCATGTGATCAACAATGAGTCCTGTTACTATTTTTCCCACTTTGAGGATAACCCCACCAACCCCAGCACAAAAGGACAGAAAGCTAAGGCCAAGAAGTTGAAATCAAAGATAGTTCAGGGTGCATGGAATGTATCAATGGTTGATCTGAAGGCGCTTCCTGCACAGGACCATCTGCAGTATCTTTTTGAAGCTATTCATCCAATTCTCCATTTGCCATTGGAACAAAAACTTGGGACATCTCCCACTTTTGATCAACAAGAGTACACAATTTTTCACACTTCATTTTCTGAACATCCCATTGGAAATAATGTGTTCAGTTGTGAGGATGGTACTTATATTTCATCAAAAAATCGATGTGATGATGAGGATGACTGTCCAAATGCCATTGATGAAAAGCACTGTGTGTGCCAAAATATCACAGAAAAGATCCAGTGCAAATATTTGATTACTGAGAAATCAAACAGGACATGTAGCTCACTCTTTCAAAAATTACCAAGCAACTGTTGCAATGCTTTCACACAAACAACATTTGAAAAAGAAATTCCTGTCAGCAGATCTTTTGTTTGTGTCCAGAGTAAACATGAAATTGATGATTAAAGTAAGTTTGTTCGAAGAACACAAAGTGGTTATTGTGGAAACAACTGATTACAAGCTGTGTTGTGTTTTTTCAATTCCTGAGAATTGTACAAGCCTCAAACCCTGGTATATCAATTGTTACACTCTTTTGCCAAGTACATCAATGCAAATATCACTCATAGTTGTGTCTGTAGTTCTGGGTTTGATGAATGTTTTGTCTGTTGTTGTGCAGATTTTCAGTATAAGGAAAACTAAAATCTTTCAGAAGAAAAATCCAGGAGCCCGACAAACAGGCAATGCTTTTGAAGCAGTAGTTATTTGTGTTAATGGGTGTGACTTTTTGTTTGGGGCATACATGTGTATCATATGGATATCAAGTCTAGTTCACAAAGAATATTTTGTTTTGAAAGAAGAATGGTGGAAAGGCCATCCCATATGTTTCACAGCTTTTGCACTTGCATTGATGTTCAGTTTTACATCCCCTATTCTTCTTGCACTTCTGTCTGTGATGAGATTCAGGGTGATATCGAAGCCAATGTCAACAAAGTTCAAAGAGACTGCCTTTGTTGCACAATGGCTGACTTCTATCTGCATATCAACATTTATTCTCTGCCTCCTATTTACATTGTTGACCAACCTTCTCCACACATCACTGCCATTTAATTTGTGTCTCCCCTTCATTGATCCCACCAATTCACTTGTTTTGTTGAAAGTTCTCATTGGCTTAATCACTGCTCTTGAATTCTTTTCATCTGTATCAATTGCAGTTGTTTACTGTTTGCTTGTAAAAGAAAAGGAGAAGACCCAACTCCAAGCAACTTCTAATTCATCAAGCAAACGTGACAAAGGGATGATTGCGCAGTTGGTGATAATTACTCTCTCAAATGTCTTGTGCTGGCTACCATCCAGTGTTATCTACATGGTATCCATATTTTTAGACAGATTTCCAATTGACATGGTGATCTGGGTCACAGTTTCTGTATTGCCCATCAACTCTATTGTGAACCCAATTGTCTTTGTTGTTACAACATTGCGAAAAATCTGTGCGTCAAAGTAACTTGTGTGAAAAACAACACATGTGAGTGGAATTTTAATTATTTTCCAACGTGTTGATTTGCCATGGAAATACCTATTAAAGCTACCATCTTTTTCACACTCAGCAAAATTTTTATGTCTTTGACCTCTTCTTTTGAGAACCACGATGAAGTCAGTGTGAGAGCATGGAAAAGTGGGGTGCGCCCCCTGGACCCCCCATGGATCCGCCCCTGGACCCGCCCCTGGATCCAGCCCTGGATCCGCCCCTGGATTCCTCGGAGTGAGACTTTTATTGGCCGGTTGAGTGACGGGGGAAACAGCGGCGAAATTTGCGCGTCAGACGGAGATTGCGGGAGAATTGCGAGGAGCGGACGGGATGTGAATCGGGAATGGTGCGGGGGATCCCCCAGGGTCCAGGGGGACGGGGCGATCATGGAGAGCTGGCCCCGCGGATCCAGAGTTCAATTGGAGTGCCCGGGGGGTCCAGGGCTTCAATGAATTCAAGTTCCCAGCTGAGTCAGGATTGGAACACAGGGCCATTTCTGTCCGCTCAGCCCTCATGACACCCTTGGAAAGTTCACAATCAAGGGGAAAATTTTGGTTTTTCTTGAGGGGTAGGTGAGCGCCAGGTGCCCTGCCAGTTTTTGACAGAAAGTGTGGACGGTTGAGACAGAGTCTTCCGTGCACGGTCAGACTTGGATTTGGTCAGTCCCTCCTTTTCTGACCATGAATTCGCTGGCGCGTTGTGTCGGGCGATATTTGGGGGACACGCTACGTCCTCTGTCCGGTGAGCGTGTTGGATCATCGTGGCAGTGACAGATGACCACAAGTTCAAATGGGCAAAGCAAAAGCGCTCTCCATGGTGCAAACAGGGAACCAATAAGATTTTTCTGCAATTCGTTAAAATCTGATCTCTTTGGTTTTGTGGCTCCAACTTCCACAGAAATACAAATGCTTCCTGTTCTGGTAAATTTCAGACCAATTCAACAAAACCTTGGAAACCTATCTCCTGTACCTGGAACACATATCACTGGTTCGAAACCACCATCCCACAAGTTCCCTATGTAAATAACACGGTGACAATTGAATTATGTAGTATTTACTGAGCCCCCCATTACACCTGTGTTTACCTGGCTGTGTGTTGTTATTTTATTTACAAATCATACGTTGTCATGGCTGCGGCGTTTGGGAGCCTCGAATTGAGTGTAAGTGATCTGGGTGGGAGGCGAATCTGCCCCCAGAAGACACGTGGTAATTATTCCCAATTATCGCCTGCTGTTGCAAACCCTCTGCAAGGCACATCCTTGCCCGGTTTGGAAAATTACCTAATTTGGTTGAACGTGGCATCTTGTTGTGCTTTTGGCCCAGACTTTGTTTGGATGAGATTGGGGTGGTTTTAGAAAGTGGCACGAGTCGGCAGAAGCAAACTTGGTGTTTTGAAATGAGCAATGCATGGAGACCGCAAAAGAACAATTGTGTGAGTTTGGCTGATTTTGCCTTTCTTTGAAGCGATTTAGTTTCAAAACGGTTCTTGTCCCGTGAGTGAAAAAGAATGGCTGGTCTGAGACCTGACTCATGAAGAAAAAAGTCCCCCTTCCCCCAACCTCATGTCTGGCGGTTTTGTTGCAATGTGCTTTAAGACAAAGTATGGGGCAAACCCTGGATTCATGCGTTGGAAAATTTCTGTGCCTTTTATGCTTGAGTTTCCACAACTTTCATGACTGGCGAATCTTGGAAGACCATGGACTCCTGAAGCCCTGTCTTCCAACCTGGTCCCGTTAAAGTTTCCTTTCTCCAATTGGCCTCCAAACTAAACTGGCATCAAAAATGCAGCTAATTTTCATACTGACATGTTTTGATCACAAAGCGACATTTCCCGTTGAGGTTGTGTCCCCGACCGGCCCCATCCCCCTGCAGTCAAACCACGGACATCACAGACGCACGGACAGATGTGTAATAGCACGTTGTCCTCGCTCAAACATGGGACATACAACACTTTAATGACAGGGCCCTGGTCCTATGCGTATCGCGTGGAATACATTACATTTGCCTGTAATACATTAATTCTTCACATGGTCTCCGTGAGCTGTTACTGGAAACTGGTGGTTAGGCCCAGGGAACAGCCAGGTTGACGCAGACTTTCACCTGCCCACAATTTGTGTGAATCCAACCCACTGGGGACTGGGTTCACCCTGGATGCGTCAAACGCTGCGTCTTTGTGTGAAGGGCCGGACACATTGGCGACGCGCGGTCCTTCTCCAGGTTGACGTCAAGAAAATCCGTCATTGGGTGCAACGTCAAAATTTTGACGCCGACGTCCAAAAATTGGCGCGTCACAACTGACGCTGCGCCAGTTGAACACAGCGACGCAACGCGTGGCGCACCCAGTGTGAAACAAAGGCAAAACCGCGGGAAACCGAAGCCCCTTTATTTATATTTCAGTTTTGGGTTTGTTTACAGAGAGGTAAACCTCGGAGACAATGGGATGAAACAGTTTCAAGGCAGTTTCAGCAGACAAGACATAATGTCTCACTTTCCTACGAATTTATCAGTGTGACGTACAGGGAAATGTTACATTCTTCTGTGACAGATTAACACTCAGTGAACTTTCCCTTTGTCATCCAAACTTGACAATGGCTCCATTTACATAAAATTTGATTAGTAGATTTTCAAACTTCGTGGAATTGAAAAATATCATTGCGAAAATTCAACAGAAAAATTCCACGATTCTGGAAATCACTGAATTTATGTGATGAAAATGAGAATTCCAAGACACGCTTCGAGCTAAACGCACAGTGTATTGAGCAGACATTTTCTTCACAGGAATAATGTATTCTGTGGCTGCTGTGACATGAAATGCGTATTTGGACGGGTTTCTGGGGACATTAAGGAGAGAGAGGTGTCACAGGCAGACCCAGATATTTGCGGTAGGAAGGGGCTGGAAGAGCAATAGACTATTTGACCAGAGAGTTGGCTGCAATGGGGGCGGAATTCGACTCAGGACGCAGTGTATTCAGGAGCTGTTGACCAAATGTAGTTTTCTGGGTAAAGGGATCGTTCATATCCATTAGTGTCGGTTCTCCCGTCGGAGCCCACCCCGGTCCTCCCGGCTCCACTCCCCTCCTCCTCCCGGCTCACCTCCCCTCCTCCTCCCGGGGCCCATCCCATCCTCCTCCCGGCTGCCCTCCCCTCCTCCTCCCGGCTCACCTCCTCTCCTCCTCCCGGAGCCCACCCCGGTTCTGCCCGCTCCCTCCTCCGCAAGCCTGGATCCTCAGCCCTTTGTGTAGATCTATGGTCCACTGAAACGTTGGAGCCCCTGCTTCCGTGGGTTCAGGCTCCCACCTCCAACGTGCACGGTGCGTCAGGCGTCTTCAGTCTGCCCACGTCGATTGCAGCAAGCTCCCCTCTTACTGTTCCCAGCTCAGGGCCCCCGCTTGGACCCCTCCGCCCAATCCCTAGCACCCTCTTCCTCAGCGATTCGCTCCTTCCATCCAGGATCCATCCCTCCGCCCACCCCCCCTCTCCAGCCCTCGCTCCCTCTGCTCCAGCCCCTCCCTCCCTCCCTTGCTCCCTCCTTCCCTCCCTTGCCCCACTCTCCAGCCCTTGCTCCCTCTGCTCCAGCCCCTCCCTCCCTCCCTTGCTCCCTCCCTCCCTCCCTCCCTCCCTCCCTCACTCCCTCCCTCCCTCCCTCCCTCCCTCCGCCCCCACCCCTCACCTTCCCTACACATCCTCCCCGTGACAGCCCCCTGATCACAAACCAATAAACCCTGTCCAGCCTCTCCACCCGTCACCCGCTCCTTTCCCCACCGACACCAACGCCTTCGCACTGGTCCCCGCCATCCACTTATTGGATAAATAAAATGGAGGATAATATCCACGGAAGTGGGCAATAGCATTTGTTGAGATTCCTAACCAGCTGATGAATAGGCAGAAGCGCCTGTGTAATTTCATTAGCGGGGTCCTAATCAGATCTGGTGCCCGGTTCACTCCATTGCGAGTCCCATTCCCACTGAATGGATCTCCACTTCCATCATTTTGATGAGCCACTTTCTGAGAAAGGGAGCTGAGGCTCCAGGGTTTAATGCAGACTCCGCAGTGTATTCTTCAGTGTGTTTGGTGGGTTCTGACAAAGAAAGTGATGCGGATGGTCTCTGTGTGTTGTTGCAGTGCGGGACAGTTGAACATGATCTCAGGAATTTGGAAATGTCCAGGACACACACACACACACACACACACACACACCCACTGTGGTTTGTGACTTCTCTCACACACGCACACACAAAGTCAACACACACGCACACTGGTGCACAAATTGTCACATTCAGAGGTGCGCGCGCACACACACGCACACACACACACACACACACACACACACACACACACAATCTCATCTGCTGTGCCGGTGAAGCCTTTCTTTGTCTCCTGCTTCAGGCATTCCGCACACAATGGGCACGGTGGACCTCAAGACTCAGTCCACAAGTGCAGTGACCGAATCCAAAGCCACAGTGCACGTCTGCTCACCAAAGGTGATTTGACCATTGAGAAAGAATTTTGTCGGGTCCTTGCAACTGCGTTTCAATCAGCAAAACACAACTTTTAACGCAACTCCAATGTCTCTGGGTGTCACATTTCAATTCCAAATCACAAGAGCACATCATCAAAAATTTTTCAAAATTTCCATCGTGTCCCATTCAAGACCAACCAAACTCCCCCCCGCGCCCCCATGCGATTTAATTGACACTTCAATTCCGTCGCTGGAACCCGATCTCCGAACCCGTGTTGGACTCAAGCTTACGGAGCAGATGGCGGCGGGACCTTGTAACGCTATTGCCCATTGTGAGGGACCACGCCTCGCAGCACCCGAGGCTCTGTAATCAACGGATTAGACGCGCAGCGCAGTGTAGTGTGGTGCAGATCGGAAGGGACCGCTTTGAACAGATCTGTCTCACTGTCACGTCAGGGTCGGGGTGGGGTCGGGGTGGATTCAGGGGTCAGGCGGGAGGGGGAGGGGAGAGGGTGGGGCGGGTTTAATGAAAGTAAGTCAATCAAGATCAAACTCAGTCTTTCCTGACAAAGCTGGGACCCTCTTGACCAAGTCCTGCAGAGTCAGAAGTCCATTGGTCATCACTGTGGATCCGCCCCCTGGTGCCGCGGTGCAGTGTTACACGCGTCTGAAAGCGCCGGAAACGGTCCAATTGACTCAGCTGTCGGGATCTTCCTGAAGCACAACAAACCTGCACGGAAAGTTCAGACCAGATCAAACGGATTGAATTGGGAGAGAAAAGACGCACAAAGTTGTGGTTACATTGGGGGGGGGGGAGAAATGTTTCTTTCACACATTCACTCGTGCATATGAAAAATTCGTGCATCAAAGTTGCGATCTTCTTCCGTGGGATCGGGGATGGACCTCTCCTGGCCCAAATCCCGAATGTTTCTCTCAACACAAAAACACCACAATTCATACCCAGGAGACCTGTTTTTATCCGACACACCCCAACCAATGCCGTTTCCTCCACATCTCCACCCCAGCTGTATTCCAGGGGCAAATTCCTGTTCGTCAGCCATTTGTCTCTTTGAAGTTTGAAATTTTGCTGAAAACACCTTTTCCTAATTTGCGTTGTGACTGCAGCCTCTTGTCAATGTAACTGTCACCCACAGCCCCGGCTGAGTCACGGCGTTATTGGGCACTAAACCATTAGGGAATTGCATATCAGTTTCAATTACTGCGGCCAACGCTTTGCTTTTATTCTGCAAATTGGGCTTTGAAGTGGGGGAAATTGTAACCAGCTTGAGTTGCTCCGGGAGAGAGAGCCAGGGTGTGAGGAGGGTGTGGTGGGAAATAAGAGTTTTATGAGTGCTGCGTCATTGATGCGGTGTGCACAACGTGAACGCGGACGGTTTGGGAGCTGCGTTACTGAAAGACGCATCCAGTGTGAAGCGAGTCTGATATGGAACTGTCATGTACAGGTCCTTTACTCCAGCCCAGTCAAAAACACGACACTGAACCACACACACACACACACACACACACACACACACACACACACAGTGTGGGCTGCTGCTGCTGTGCCGTGAGTTGACAGTACGTACAAACACACCAAATCAGACCTGCACACACACACACACACACACACACACACACACACACACACACAATGTATACCCGCCATTTTGTCCCTTTGATCTGTGGCAATGTGTCTGTGGTTTCGCAGCTGCGGACTGCGGATCGGTTCGGTACGGGGCGGGGCGGGTCGCGCTCTGCGGCGGGAGGCGCGCCGAGCGCCGGGGAAACCGCAGCGTCTCCCGGCGGGGCGGATCCCAGTGGCCGGACGGGATGCAGCGTCGCACGGAGCGTACAGCTGAAGAGAGACTGCGGTGTTGCACCGTGGGGTGTGCGGAGCGGGCTGAGACCACAAAGTCTTCACCGCGGGGTGGGTCTTGGAAGAAACCGCAAGCCCCGCACGGAGGAGGGGTTCATGATACGGCCTGACACAGCTTCACACCACAACCGCGACGAAACCACCTGAAATCTGGCGCAGGGTGTGAAGTGTTTGATCTCGAACTGGTAACGCACAGATTTGTTTCAATCTGTCTGTCAAAGCGGTGAAAAAGGGAAACTACACTCTTCGTGCATGTCCAGAGAATAGTAAACTTCACGACGCGGATCAGCCACAACTATTCAACGCACAACAACAAAAATTGCACAGTTCGATCCAGGTTGGTGAGTGGTCGGTTGTTTCACAGTCTGGACTCAGTTTGTGTGTCGCTTGAAATTATATTTTCACGCAAACATATTGTTTTGTCTCCAAATCTATCGTCGGAAGAAGTATTGCGCCTTCAGCTCAGATTTGTTCAGATCTCAGATGAATGAACTTTAAAAACAGAACAAAGAAATGCTTCGAGACATTCATTCCACGAATGTACTTGGATTCACTGCGACGAGAGCCAAAAAATTTCATTTCAGTGGTATCCTGGCCACTTTTGCCCCCTCCCTGTTCCCCAGACCCCTTGAAAACCAACCCGAGTAGTTTGCCCCTCCATACCCTGGAGGTACCGCTCCCCCACCTCCCCCACATCAACTCCCAGCTCCAGTCCCGCCTGCAGCCCCAACACTTGTTTTCTCCTATTACCCCGTGAGTTTTGTAGTATACTTACCCGCAAATGAGTATCAGGTGGGGTACTCGCAGGTACTCACAAGGTTCAAAGCATCCGACAGCAGCTGCTGTCAGGTCCCCGATACGAGCTAATTGTTTTTCCCCTCTAATTTACCCCGCTCGGGAGACTAAACTCCTCTGATGCAGGGTAAAAAGCTGCCCCTGAAAAGGCAGGGTTTGTACTGGGTACGATGTGCGTTGTGTACAAGCCACGAGGCTCAAGTGCGCTGACCTGTGCGCAACGTTGTCACGTGTATCCAGTATGAGTGAAACCAAGACGTAACCAAGAGTTATGGTGACGTTGGTTGCGCTGCGTCCACAGCATTTTGTGACGCAGGGTTCATTGATTTTGCAACGTTGCATCTCGCGATGCATCCAGTGCATCTGGGCAAGACGTATCTGAAAGAGATGTTCAGACTGGATGCGTCATGCATTGCGTGCAACACCCAATGACACGGGGTCTATTAAATTTTGCAGAAGTTTTATGCATGTTGCGTCCAGTGCATGCTCTTCTTGTTCATTCACACGAGATGCATCATGCATTGGTCCTTTTGTGCAAGATGTACGTAGTGGCGTCATCAGGTGCTGTTGCCGCAATGCATGACGCCTGCAGTGTGAACACGACCAACTCTACTGAGAGGCTGGGTTTATACTGGACGTCTCACGCCTTGCGTCTGCAGCGTGTCCTCGCACCATGGGATGCAGGGTCCACAAACCTGTGCAACGCCGAAACGCTTGACGCGCACACACACACACACACACACACACACACACACACACACACACACACACAGAGGACGCATCCACTGTGAACCCGGCCTGGTCTCTACAGAGAACTACTGTTCCTGTGATGCAGATAAGAGACGGGGGCTCCAGCCTGATACAGCACGCCCCGCCATACTTCCGTCCAGAATTATAACGAGAAATATCACGGCTGAGATTGTAGGTGGAGATAACACAGAGCTGTTCGGTGAGGCTTCCTGGAGAAAGAGCGAGTCAGGAGCGTCCGACCTTGGGATCCTGAGGCTTGTTTCACATTGAAAACGCCATTGAATTGATGTTGGTATCTGGGGCAAATTCAGATGGTGGGGGAGGAGGGTGTGTGTGTGTGTGGGGGGGGGGGGTTCTCCACTGAAATCTACACTGAGCTGGTTTCTCTTTCTGTGTTACAATTTGAGCTTCCAAAACTGAAACATACTCGTACTCATACACCCCAGTCTCACTGGGGAAGAAAGTCTGAATCAAACAAACGCAAACATGCGGTTGTCCGCTGCATTGGGATGAGATCCATAGAGGCCCAACAGAGCCCCAACACAAACCAAGAAAAAGAAAATTGTGTGGCCACAATTTGTCCTTTCAAAATTGTCAGAGACGATCTGCTCCACACGCTTCTTCAAACGAACTTTGAAACCAACCCTGGATCTGACCAAGAATGTAAAGAAATTTTCAAGAAAGCGAGCAAAATAAAGCGCGCAACCCCAGAAAACAAAGCACCAGCAGCTGAGAGGCGATTTCAAAAACAGGTGTCGTGATCTCGTCTCGTGACACGTGATTCATCACGCGAGACGTGCACGCAAATTTACCGCGCGGTCAGGGTCACGCTGAGAGGTCAGTTAAGAGGTCATCAGGTGCGCAGCGGATCACAGCTGAGTCCGCAGGGGTCAACATGAAGCGTGCCCTCGGGTCATCGAGTACTTTTGACTAAGTACTAAGTGGGCACCAAGCTGACAGCAGGCTTGTGCAAAGAGATCGTTTTGGGACCCGACGTTTCGCAAGGGAGATTTTCAAACAAATGACCTGCACTGTTTCATGGACGTTGGCGATGGCGTTGGGCGAAAAGCGGGATTGAGACACACACGCATACGCACACACGCACGCGCACAGATACACACACACACACGTGCCACCTCTCCTGTGTGATGAGGGCGTTCACACACACACACACGCACACACGCACGCACGCACACACACACACACACACGCAGCTCGCCTGACGTTCAAACGTCGCTAGACCAACAGCGTTTTGACGTTTGTTCATCGTGTGGATGACGCAATGACGTAATATTGGCGCCGATCTCAGACGTCCTGTTTGGACTTTTTCGTGACGGGGTGCTGGTTAAAACTCCCTATTGCCTTTGACAAAGTGTGGATTTTCGAACCACTGTTCAAAGTTGATACAGCTTCATATTCCTTGAAGCATTTGGAAACAGCTTCGTATTCCAGGTCGTATAAACAGCACGGCAGCGGCAGCACATGCCTGTGCGTTTGAGCAGTGGGCTACGCGCTTGTGCACTATGCGCGCTCATAACTCACGTATTGACACATGTCCAGGGCAGCGGCGGCGGACCTCGCTCAGATCCGGAGCCCTCAGGCCCCACTCACATCGGATGCGATGCGTGGTGCGTCACACACACACACACAGACACACACACACTGGACGGATAAGACCGGTTCAAGCCCAGGCACACCTACAACACACACATATACACACATACACACACGCACACACCACCCACACATACACACACACGCACACTGGACGGTTAAGACCGGATCAAGCCCAGGCACACCTACAACACACACATACACACACATACACACACGCACACACCGCGCGCACACACACAAACACACACACACACACACACACACACACACACATTACAACACACCGCAACATCAAACGGGGCCTCAGGTCACGCTCACACCGGATGCAGTGCAGTGTGGTGCATCCTGTGGTCAAGTCCTCAGGCACTTCTTCATGGTAGGGTCAGTCAATGCAACAGTGGGTCAACTCAGCTGCGCAAGACCCATTCACTTGTGGCTGCAATGCCTGACGCACCCAGTGTGAACGCGTCCTGTGCTGAAAGGTCAAAGTTGTTCCCAATGATCTGTACAGGAATTCTCATAGCGGATCCAGAAGTCGTGTCTTGGGGTAGGGGGTCCGACTTCAACTTCAAACAATGGCCTGCGAAAAAATGAGCGTTTGATATACAGGTTATGTGCAGTGAAAATGGGTCAGGTGAGGGTCAGGTTGACTGGCCCCTGGATCCGCTCGGTGACGCAGCGCACGTCGCATCCTGTGAGACCCGGCCCCACCACGCCTCGTGCTCCAGGGCCGGATCCATCACTCCTCCATTATCGCTCACTCCACGAGGCGGAAGGGTCCTCCCGGCTGGGCGAGGACCGTGCAGTTGTTGAGATTTATTGCATCGAGCATTGGAGCTGCGGTTTGATTCAAATGTTCAAAATGTTTTTCAAGCAGGGTGGAAAGTGGGGTCATTTCTATGCAGACCCAGGATCGAGGTCAGGAGTGGGACAATCGCAGTATCACCTTTTGTAGCGTCAAGTCTGAAAACGCTCAGAATTCAGGAAGAATTTTGCTTGAGGGTGAATTGCTGCACATTCACCTTTAGCCGTCTACCCAGGCTTGAAATCAAAGTGTTTTGGTATTGGAATTTCTTCTACCTCACATTGACATCTAAAATGGTGGTTGAAACGCACAGCTTCTCACACCTGCACCACCTCACCACACAGATTGACCCTGCAGTGGTGGCCCCTGCAGGTGCAGCTTCAGCCGCGATCTCCCTCAATCTGCAGTAGAAACAATGGCGCCCGCGGCGAGGTAATGAGAACATTCCTGCGCAGGGCCGTATCTCACCTGCCGCCCCGCCCCCGCCCCGCCCACCGGGCCCGCCCACCGCGCCCGGTACGTCCGCCGCCCCGCAGGGACGAGCGCCGAGCTGCCGGGACGCAGCTTTGTAGTGGGTGCGTCGTGGGCTGCGTTACTGGAGGCTGCGTCGTTTGGTTTTGCTGTGCCGTGCACTTGTGTGTGTGTGTGTGTGTGTGTGAGCGAGAGAGAGAGAGAGAGAGAGAGAGAGAGAGAGAGAGTGTGTGTGTGTGT
>JAAUXT010092723.1_pt1 | contig 13735 bp, 15 predicted proteins | sample 7278171 | NCBI WGS metagenome assembly JAAUXT01 (sample SAMN14350112, study PRJNA611818) | marine sediment metagenome | isolation source: surface marine sediment (1.8m) | place: French Polynesia: Moorea | collected 2018-08 | reverse complement strand
CCCCCACTAACCACCCCCCCTCCCCCTCCGCTTCCGCGACCATCAGGGTTCCCACCTCGGAACTTCTCGTTGCTTCATTGATTGACACCAAGTTTGCATGTTGCAGGCAACATCTACGCGCTGCGTGTCAACTTGAGCGTCGCCATTGTGGCCATGGTGAAGAATCGCACTTATGTGGTCAACGAAACCACACACCATGTGGGTCTACTTTGTGTTGCATTCGAACTGTGTCTGTTTCCGCCAAAAAAGGCAGAGGAAGTGTGTTGTGTGAGAGTCACTGTTACTTGCGATTAATTTTTTTCTATTTAGAAGGCGTCCTTCAACTGGGACATGCAAACACAGGGAATGATCCTCGGTTCGTTCTTCTACGGTTACATCATCACACAGTTGCCCGGCGGTGAGTGGTCGAACAGGACAGTTGCACATCTTCAGAGCAGTGTGGTTATCTCCAGGCGTTCAGTCGTTGAGCTGGCAACACAGTTGAAAATAAGCTGTGACTATCTCTAGGGTGGCTGGCGAACCGCATTGGTGGGAAGCACCTGTTCGGTGGCGGCGTCTTTCTCACAGCGGTCCTCACCATCTTTACACCTGGCGCCGCCTACGCCGGCGTCCCCGTCCTCGTCACCGTGCGCGTGCTCGAGGGTCTCTTCGAGGTCAGCATTGTTTACCGTGTGAAGATGTGCCTGTTTCCATTCATGTACAAAGCCAATCTCTGCGCTTTTGTTGTCGTTCTTTGTGTGGCACCATTGTGAATCGACTCTGCAGTTGGAATGCTGTTCATGAATCCTAGTGGGAGGGTTGACTGTCACTGACCAAGTCGGGAACGTGGGAATAACTTATGCAATCATCTTTGGTTTTTCGTTTGTGTCTTTATTGAATGGATCCTCACACACGCATGTTTTTGTTCAGGGCGTCACGTACCCGTGTATTCACGCCATCTGGTCGAAGTGGGCACCGCCGCTTGAACGTTCGCGCCTCGCCACCATCGCCTTCTCAGGTCCGCCGTCAGATGTGAAGCTTCGGCGAAGCCTGTGTCGATTCTCTGAGCTTTTTTGGAAGCGGAGTTTGCGCACGCAGGCGTGAGCGTTCAGTTATGCCGTTGCAGGGTCGTACGCGGGCACAGTGATAGCACTGCCGTTGTCCGGAGCCATCGCTCACTCCCTCGGCTGGTCTTTCGTCTTCTTTGTTTTCGGTGAGTGACCTTCCACTACAGAACAACTGCACAGTTTTCGTTACCCATACAGCGTTTAGAATGTCCGACACTGGTGCGCGCTTGTTGCTTTGACGCTTGTTTTGCAGCGCCAAGTTGAACTGGTCCATGCCATTGGTGGAGTGAAGTTGTGCAATTTGTTGGTATTCGTTCGGTGAAGGCAAGTTGCGTTTGGACTCCACAGGTGCTCTCGCCATCGTGTGGTACATCTTCTGGCTTTTTCTGGTCACGGAGTCGCCCGCAGATCATCCGACCATCAGCAAAGACGAACTCGAGTTCATTCAGAACAGCATCGGTTTCACGGACATGCAGGTCAAGGTCAGTGCCAACTTCACTCCGTTGAGCTGCAGGGGACAGACGTATCAGAAGAGACCACTTGACGGACAGACTTGCATGTTTGTGACGCACTGGGACAGCGAGCAGCTCGGTTTGAAATAAAGTTGTTCGTTTGGTCCACGTCAGTTTCGTGTTCATACGGACGTTTCACGACGAGGTGTTCTTGGCGTCAGCGCAAATTTACCTTTCAACGTCAATTTCTTTTGTTGTTGTGCGGTGACTTTCAGTAAAGCAGCCGTTGTTTTGACATCACGCAGGCTGAATGTGACCGTTTAGTCGCCGACAAGACAAGAGATGTTGTGAAAGGAGACCAGGCAAATTTTACTCGTAACGTAATTTAGCAACACCGCATGGCAGTGTTCTGGTCCGGTCAGTGTGTTTGTAACCGGGTGAAGAATTGGTTTCCTTCTGAGTATTACAACAATGCTGTAGCGAGGAAACGCACAAATAACCCAACAATTCCTGAAACAGGCCTCGTATACAGCTGTCTTACGTGAGTAGTTTGGAAAATATCTCCCAGATTTACCGGTAGACATCTATTCACTTATCTGAAATGGATTTGTTTGCACACTCCTGGCTTGCACATTGGTGATGGGATTTCGTGTTGGTGTGCAATCAGTTCTTTGGAGTCAGGAACAATTTATTGGTTGGTTTTCTCGGTATTTGCGCAGTTAATTGCCTGAGCTCAAACTTCATAGCGGCAGTCAACTGGGTTCTGCTGAAAGCATACTCCCGCGAGATGTGTTGCTGTTCGCAGTTTTCACAACGTGTCTCAGAAAAAAAAAAAAAAAATTCTTGGCAAAAGACAATTCTCAAAGTGAAAACAAAACCTGAAATCTACGTGCTGCTTGCCAAACACTGCCTTTGTTTTTGTCACCAATTTTCAAATGCGAAGTGAATATCTGTGTCTTCTACTGTTCATTCGCCTGCCTGAAAATCACAGCTTTCTTGTTGTGCTTCAGGGTTACAAGATCCCCTGGCGGGAGATTGTGAAGTCGTTGCCGGTGTGGGCGGTGATCGTGGCGCACTTCACTGAAAACTGGGGCTTCTACACATTCCTCACCGAGTTGCCCACCTTTCTGAATGACATACTTGGCTACGATCTGAAAAAGTACGCAAATCAACAATTCTTCGGTGCAGGCCAGGTTGGAGTGTTCTTGTGGTGACCTGAAAGTGATTCTTTCAGTTTGACTCTTTCCAATTGGTGCGTGGTTTGCCAACAAAAACTGAAGATCAGGCCAAGACGGAAAGCAACACACCTGTGTAGAAAGCAGGCAGTACAAACATCGGGCGAAAGGACACAATTTCTCAACGTGCTCAACGTGTTGTTCAAGCTCCAGACACACCACATTGCGTGTCTTATGATTGGTTTTACACCTGTGCAGGGCGGGTTTCGTTGCTGCACTGCCGTACCTCGCCATGGCGATCGTGGTACAACTGGGAGGCCACGTGGCGGACGCGCTGCGAAGACGCGGTGCTCTCTCTACCACTAACACGCGCAAAGTCACTACCTCCGGAGGTGAGTCTTAATTCTCACATGACGACCAGAACCCTTCGAAATTCTTCGGAGTGCAGTGGCTTGTTAGGATGTCGTTTGACGCCATTCTTTTATGCCTTGAACTTGTAAACTGGGCTGCCTTGTTGTGGTGTACATTTTCTGTATTCAATTTCGCTTTCTCTGCGCCGCGCAGCGTTCCTGTTCCAGATGGTGTTCCTCATCGTGACGGCGTACGTCATGACGCCGGTTGGTGCCGTGGCCTGCCTCACCATCTCCGTTGGCGTTGGCGGCTTCGCTTGGGCTGGATTCTCAGTCAACCATCTCGACATCGCGCCGCAGGTGTGTGGGCGGGAAGGCGTTTATGGTCGTGGAAAGAGCCACGAAAGGGAACTTGCAAGCGAAGGCAAAAGGCAGAAAACTGCTCCTTCCGCGTGCTTGCAATTATAATTGACGAACCTGTGAACGTTTCATGAAAGATGTGGATAATGGAGTAGCAAGTCCGAAAGCAACTGTTTAATGTTTGTGAAACAAGAAATTCTTTTGCCTTGACTTTTTCCAGTACGCGAGTATCTTGATGGGTCTGTCGAACATGTTCGCGACTATCCCGGGCATTGTGAGTCCGAACTTGACCGGCAGCCTCGTGCCCGACAGGGTGAGTTACTTTGCGCACCTCAATGATGGGTAACATGTCTTTCGCACTCTCCGGGATGGCCTCCACTGGTGCCTGTGTCAGAAAATACCTGCTCATTGGATTGACTGTGGAAATCAAACCTCACTTCCCAGCTGACAGAAACATACGTGTGCTTGTGAATTGTAGAACCTGACGATCTAAACTCAATTTCATCTCCTGTTACTTTGCTGAAAAACACATAAACAACACATGATCGGACGAGAAGTTTCACAAAAAAATATGTCGGGTTGCTGCAAGTATTGCAGCTGCCGTGGTTTGTGTTTTTGCCAGACCGCGCATGAATGGCGAATCGTCTTCTTCATTGCTGCGGGAATCTACTGCGCAGGCGCCGTATTTTACGTTATCTTCGCTTCCGGTGAGAAACAGGACTGGGCGGAAGTGCCCGTTGGGTACCAGTCACAACTCGACACGGGCGCCCCCACCGAAACGGCCGTCGAGCACGAAGATCTCCGTTGAACGGACCAAAACACCAGAGCCTCTATTTTGCGACCACCACCTCGAACAACCGACTTTACGACTTCACCGGATGTGTGCGTGTGTGGTATTGTCTGAACCATTTTGTGTGAACAGTTCCAGCATGGATCAGTGTGCAAACTACGGTGTTCTTTCAAATACGTCTTTCTCTTCTCATCAGTTAATGTAGTTTTCGAACATTGCGCAATGACAAAACATGTACGAACGAGCCTTCTGTTGTCCACTGAACCCAAAAGGAGACAGGGAACAAAAGGTCAAACAAAGTGAAAAAGAACCGCACACTCATTCTACATTCGTGTTTCGTCGACCGTCTTTCTACCACCAAACTCTCAAATCGTACAGCCACCGGTATTTTGTTTTCCCTGGTTATTCGTGCCAAAAGTTTTCTCAAATCCAAAGAAATGTGATCTCAACAAAGAAAGCAGATTTAGTGCATCTCAGGCTGTTTGTTTGAGACATCCACACTGCTATTTTCTCGAAGGGTTGTTGAGCAGTCGTTGAAAAGGTATTTTTGTTGTGGCAATGTTGCCTAACTGGTGTTCAACTCTTGGACAAATTCAACTGTGAATGCTGTCTGGTTTGAGTGAAACTGCCTGACTGTTAATCTTGCCTCTTGAGCACAATTTGTCTCTCCGTGTATACGGTATGTACAGAGTATTTGTATTTTTGAACGTTCTTGATGCTCGTGGGTGCAAGCGCTCCTGAAAATTATGATGAGAATCTGTTTTGTTGTGAATAATGTGTCGGGTGCAATTTTTTTTCGTTGTCCACTTGTTGCACTTGATTCTAGGGTACGAACAACACAACTGAAACAGTAAGTTCTTTTTTTTTTTTTGTTTCGTTGAAAAGTCAGTTTCTTGTGCTTGTCTGGTTGAGAAAAGCGATCGTTCGCCAAAGCTCTGAACAGCAGCAAGAGTTCTTGGTGAGCTTCACGTCGGCAAGATCTCATGTCGTTCGGGAACATTGTGGTTTTATGTTCAGTGGTGATCTCAAAGTTTATGTTCAGCGGTGTTCTCAGAATATTTCTGAGAACATCGAGTAGCATTTGCTGAATTTCGGTGCCATCCATGCGAAAACGTTTGTTTTGCAAAGTGGTCGTTATTTGTTCGATTTTGAGCTTGTGAATCGTTGTGATAGCTGTCGTGCGCGAATTTTATCACTTTGTTGTCTCAGTGGTTCTTCTGCGCCCCTTTACTGCTGCACTGGTTAAACTGTGCGTTTCAGTGTTGTGTAAAGAAAGAAGCCTCATTGACAAGGTTGTGAATGTGAAGAGTACACGTTCGTTCCTGTTCCAACTGGCCTGTATGGAAGTCAGATTTTCTCAAAATCACGAATTGTGATCACCGTACTTTGGTTCTTCCCCGTGATTTGTGTCGCTGACTGACCAGGTTTCAGCAGCAGTATTTGTGTCGGGTTCTCTGCTCGTAGTTCGTTGCAATGGTGTTGGCTGTGGAATGCAAATGTTGACAATAGGCCACCAATTTTTTGAGACATTTCGTGTTTCACACGGAAGATGGTCACAAACCTGAGGTGTTTGTTGTGTTGCTTGAAGTTTTTGACTGATTGGGTTGCCCTACCTGTATTCGTTCACGCACGTTATTGCGAAACCCCCGTGTTTCATACAACTGTTTCGGATGAAATTTGGGCCGCTCACGAGACTCTCTCAGAATTGCTGGTGACTTTCGACGAATGTTTCCGTTTCAGTTTTTGTCTCAATTTTTGTCTGACCTTTTCCATGGAAAAGACCATTTTTCTTGAAGATAAATCTCTAGTCAAATGTGCATTTGATACCTTTGTGCCACTTCCTCAAAGAGTGTTCAAAGGAGCGCATTCACTTGGTGTTGTTGGTGATGTATTTTTGGAAAATATTTGTTGTTGCTGTTGTTACCAATAAAGAGACACTTGTTGCAAGGAAAAAGAGAGTTGAAAATATGTTTTTTCGATCATTGAAAAGCAAACAGATCAAATTGAAAACAACAATGAAACTTGGCCTGTGCCTTTTCTCAGACATTAACAGTTGACCGAATGGTAGTTCCAACATGGAGAGCTCAAAATGAGAAAGGATAACACAGTAGTATCCCTTGTTCTTAGTGCGGGAAATTTGGTGACCGAAAACGCCAAACTTGTTTCTCCGGTTTCTTGAAGTTGGCGTCCGAAAAGCAGCACGCAAACGTTCAGCCATGGCGGACTTAAGCGATGAAAAATGGAAGGAAATGGAGGCCGAAATGGACAGGTATGATGTTTCGCACTGATCATGGAGAGTTATAATTTATCAAGTTTGGCGCTGAGGGTGGTCTAAATGCTGATAGATTTGATTTGGTGGTTCAGTGCCGTACAGAAAACCGGGTTCTCTATTATCGCTCAACGAATGTTGTCGATATGATTTCATGTGAACACATCACATGGCATGAATTGCCCACACAAAGTGACCACACGTTGCTGTCAGATTTTCTTGTGTCAAATGAAAGTGAATGAGTCAGTTCGCAAAATGTTACTGGTGACTGAGCCGCCTGTTTTTCAGATTCGAGGAGGAGATTTCGGCCCCAAATTTTGGAATCGATGACAAAGTTATCATCGGTGCGGGCACATACGACCAGGTAGGTGTGGCATGGATTCAGGTGTCGCCGTTGAGCGATAGGACTGAAAGTATGCAACTGTAAGGCAGTCCTACCGTTGATTTGTGTTGTCAGTTGCCCTTCCGCAATTTGACTTCTGGCGTGCTTTTGCAACACTGACCGGATTCATGTCCCTGTAGGTTCAGGCGCGTCTCGACAAGAAGGAACCAATCAACTACGGAGGTCAGTTCAGATTTTTCTGTTTTGCGATTCTGTTGTCAGAAAAAAAAATCGGTTGATCCAGTCCCGATAAGTTTGGTGGTCTTTTGAAGTGCGCGACCTATGGGAAGTTGGGGGGAGTGGGGACCATGCTCTGATCTTTTGTTTGGTTTTCAAGGTTTGGCTCCGCCACCGCCACCTCCCAGTGGGGGACAAACGACGGCTCCTCAGGGACCCCAACTGCCTCGAGGTAAGTGTTCTCAGAACAGCTGCCAGTGTTGGTCCAAAACCAATCAGTTCAACTTGTGTGAAACCTGCGATTCACAGAGTTGAAGGAAGTAAAGGCACCTGTGTGATGATGCAGCGTCGTTCTTGTGGCCGGAACATTGGAGACACCGAAATTCTTTGTGTTTGTCCCAAGCAAATAAAATAAATAGAATAAGGAATGTGTTTGACGTGTTCACCTCCAGACTACACAAGGGCGCCACCTCCACCGCCGCCCAGTCAGCCGGCTTTCATGCCGCCGCAGCTGCGACACCGCGCGCCGCCGGGCCCGCCATCGGGGCCACCCAGGATGCGCCCGCCTCCTCCACCTCCACCGACCAACAGGCCCATGGGTACGTTGAACCAAAGGGTTCTTTTTGTGAATGCTATCTTGTCGTTCGCTCACAGTGAGGGGTCGATTTCGTCAATAAAACTCATAGAACACAAAGCACAGTTTGATTCTGGTGATGGTTTGTTCCCCGTCATTGCAAACTGATGTGATTGGACGAGTTGTGTCCCTTTGATCTGAAATTGTAGGGAAAAAATGGCTTTGTTTATTTTTTTGCTGCACGAAGTACATAGTGGTCCCTTGCCCTCTGCTTTCAGGGCCCCCACCGATGGGGCATCCGCGCGGCCCACCGATGGGCGGAGGTCCCCCCATGATGCCTCCACAGCGGGGTCCCTACCAGGGCCCACCAGGACCACCCGGTCCACCGCCGGGTGGTCCCCCTGGGCCCCCACACGGGGGTCCTCCTCATCGTCATCCAGGACCTCCAGGTCACCATCAACCAGGCAAGTGTCTTGGGTCAGTTCGAATCGTGGGCTTTGACACACCTTGAGTGATAGTGTCCTTGATTTCTGAAGTTACCTATGTCGTTGCTTGTTGCAGGTCCGCCTGGAATGCCACCCCCGCGCGGCATGGGGCCCCCGCACCGCCCCAATGCCCCTCCTGGCTACTACTCACAGGGTCCTCAGATACACAAACCGCCCGAAATACGCAAGCCTGCAGTTCTGGAGGCCCCAAAGGTAGGACGTTCCTGGTGTCATTGTGTGCACTTGATGCGAGCTGCATTTTGTGCTGGGAGCAGTCGCACGGCGAGAAGGTTCCAAGGTATTTCGGTGATAGTGACCAAAGGATCGTTTTGCAAATGGTTGTGCTCAAGGTGCCCCGGAATCTGTTTTGTTCTGCCAATGTCAGTTTTGAAAGTTGGCCTGCTTCACAGACCACCGGTTGTCACGAAATATTGAAGCTCATTCCAACTTTCCACCGCCAGGTGGTGTACTCGTCGCCTCCTGTGAAGAGTGAGGCGACGCTGCAGATGGAGCAGGAGAAGCGCGACAAAAAGCGGAAGCGCAAGAAGCAGCGCATCGAGAGCGCCGAGGGAGAGGAGCGGGAACCCGGCGCCGCAGGCGGTGGGACCCAAGAGGACGTGGACGGCGTCGCCATGGAGACCACGTCAACACAGGTTGGTCCCCGTGGGTACGCTGATGCGTCCGTATCTTTCTTAATTGTGATGCGGTTGACAGGACAAAACAGATTGTATTGACCATTTTCGCATCGCAGGATGTGGCTCCGGGGATCGAGCTGAACGTCCCTGTCGAGCCGATCATCGACCCGGGTTACGCTGAGGCGATGGCGCTCGCCGAGAGTTCCCAGCCCATCGGTGAGTTTCGTCCCGATCCCTTCCAGACAGAGTGGATTGTTGGCTTGCGATGGCACCTGCGAGTGCAGAATCGAGTTGACAGGCAAACATCAGATTCGCTTTGCCGAGTCGTGGGCACGCGAAGTTCACATCCTGTGGCTGATTATCCAGGCGCTTGTGCAAAAAATTGTTTTGCCCGTGTTTCTCCCAATCATGAGGTAGTATATTTTTTCCCGAGTTGGTTCTTGGAAACTTAGAAGTTTGTGACTTTTCAAACAGTGTGTGGGAAGGGGGGGGGGAAACCTGGAATTCCGACATTCTGACGTAAGATACTGGTGCATTTGTTTCCTTTGACAGTTGAACCACTCAATCCGGGTGTCAAAATATTTGAATCCTCTGGCACAAGGGGAATTTAAAAAAAAAAAAGAAAGCACAATCGGGGAGGTTGTTCCACATGCTGTCCTGAAGCTGTGGCAAAGATACGAAATTGCCCTGATAAAGGTGTCTCATCAACGGTCATTGCCAAGATGAAGATGTTCTGTGATCGCGATGCTTTCCGTTGTTTCCTGCCAACGCGTTTTCAGCCGTCAGCGAGGATGACGTGTGTGTTCTCTTTGCAGCGAAAAAGGAGAAAAGGGAGAAGAAAAAGAAGTTCGTGCGGATGGCCGCGGGACAGGTTTGGGAGGACCCGACGCTGTCAGAATGGGACACGGGTACGAGTTCATTTTCCGCCTTTAGAAAGCTGCTAGCGAGTTTCTCCTGTGACGTTGTGTGTCATACGACTGCCCTTCTTGCAACAAGTGTTCCATAGAGAACATTCTTATCAAACTTTCCTCCTGGTGGGTTTAGGGGTGGTGGAACTGCAATGTGTTGTCTTCAAGCCCGTGGCATTCCGTCGAGCCGTGCAGTCATCGTGGTGTTGTTCTGTATGTGCGATGTGTGTACAGATGTGGACCACTGGTTTGCCAGAGGGGTGTGGGGTTTACATTTTATTTACTTGACTGCCCTGGTCAATGCTGCTGTTCACCAAACCAACAGTTGGTTTCTTTACCCAGGGTTGGATAAAGTAACCAACCATTGAGCAAAGCAATGATTCCTGGCAGGCAGGCAGCCGTGGCCTGTTTGTTTGCGTCTTGTGAGCACCATGCCTGCTGTACGGTGCCGCGAGGTCGTTGATCTCTTGTTGCAGAAAAATATTGAGGAGAAAGCCACAGCTGGCCACGGTTGTCTGGTTGGGGCTTTCAGGTAGTATTTCTTGTTTTGCAGACGACTTCCGGATGTTCTGCGGGGACCTGGGTAACGAGGTGACCGACGAGACACTGACCCGCGTCTTCTCCAAGTTCACGACTTTTCAACGTGCCAAGGTGCGCGTGCACACACACACACACAGAAAACATGTCATTGTGTGGAGGAAGATGTTCCTTGTGAACTGGTCTTGTCTGCACTCGCAAGTTGAACGGAGACTTCACAACTTGAAGTGGACTTCGTCTCCTGTTTTTCCCGTGTCATTTGAGCCTCCCATTTGCAGGTGGTGCGCGACAAGAAGACGAACAAGTCGAAAGGGTACGGCTTCGTCAGTTTCCGTGACCCGAACGATTTCGCCCGTGCCATGCGCGAAATGAATGGTGAGTGTCACCGTTTGATGTGTTCTCTTGGAGTGCGAAATCATAGTTGTGACCACGCATTGCCTTGCATGCCGTTCGGAAGTGACTGCTCTTGCATAGGTACTGTGCCCGAGATTGGGGACTTTGGCAAGGGGTGTGATGAATGCCAACCAACCAACCCACCCTGAAACACAATTTGACCAGGCATTTGGAACGCAACAGGTTTCACGTAATTGCGCTTGCAATGACACTCGTGATCGCACATTTCTTGAAGACCACGCATCTTTCAACTGGTGGTGTTCATACTCATATGTTCGTGGACATTTACACATGAACAGAAATCACTTGAATCAAAAGGGTTTTTTTCATGCCATTTTATTGCCGTAGTTGGAATGCGCGTATGCTTTGTGGTATTCGTTGCCAACCGGACGAGTTGAGGTTCTGAAACATCCTTCGGAAAGTCAAACTCAAGTAAGAGACGCAACCCAACACAAGATGCCTTTGTTTCAAGCGCGCCGCCCAGCTATCGTGAATCTGTGCATGTGTGTTGCACTTCTGGAAAAAAAAAAACAACCAAACAAATGTTTGTTCGTGAAAACCTGTTGATCAGCGATCTGCACAGTTCTGCGGAGACGCCCATAAAGAAACAGAAATCTTTTCTGATCATCCGCGAGAAACAATGTGTGGAACCCCACTCCTTGAACACAGGATCTTTTTTCTGAGGATTCATTTGTCATTTTCAGAAAAAACTCTCTGCGGGGAGGACGGTTCCAGAAAGCTGTTTCAAATGCTCACAAACAGGGGACCATGTCTGATCATTTGTGAACAGGAACTTTGCAGTTGCCCCCTCCCGTCAACTTTTATTTTTGTTTGGAAAGTTCCATTGAAGTGATGGTCCACTCACACCTACGAGCAACGAAAAAGATGCACCCCCTCTTCTTTTGCTCAGGTTTGGGATGTTTTTTCTTTCTTGACAACTTCGAGGTTGCCGATTCTTCTGCAAACAAGTGGGAAAAAATTGTGTGGCAGTTTTCTGTGCTCCAATTTCGGCTCAGAATGTCCTGAGGTCACAACTTATTCCACCGCCAACCATCGGGTATATCTCTGTTGCGATTGGTTGTCTTCGTGAGGCTTAGATCTAGCGTCCAACAGAGATTCCATTTGGTCGCTGTCATCGGCATCCTCGTGGTCGAGCTCGGAATTCTGTTCCCCTGGATCGGATTGGATCGTTTCTTGCTTGTTCGGCACTGTTTGCGCTGAATGTTTGAGGTCTGAAAACACGACAGTCAAATGCATGCAATGAAACAATGTTCGGGACTCAGGACATGGTCATGAACAGTTTTCTGGAGAACTCGTTATCACATGTGCTCCTGCATTGACGTGCAGTTCTGAAATTTTGAGGTGTACGAGTAGGTTCCTGAACAGTTAGCAAACTGGCCAAGAGCATCCTCGTTTTGAAGGCTGTCGCAAGACGCAGGTCTTTTTGACCAGTTCTTTGGTCCAGGAACAAATCGTGTACGAGCAGAAGCGTGCAAGCACGTTGTAAAACCAAATTTCTGTGATCACCATTCTGCTTGTTTTCAAAATACGAATCGCAGGTCCTTTTGGTGAAACCTGATGAGTCCTTGACATTTTCGAGAAAGCAGTTCACGCAGGTTTTGGTGGAATTTTGACATTTCTGTCATTTCATTTGAAGATTGTGGAATCAAAGGCTCATGTTGACGGCTCCAGCATGGATCTATTTTGGGATTTTGTTTTGTTTTTCGGTCTGATTGCGCAAATCATCACGAAACATTCTGATCTTGCGTTGAGTGTTCCTTAGTTTTGATTTTCGCAGCAATTTTCTCTGTGTTCGTGGTTGTTGCTCAAAAGAAGAAAATGAGAAGCAAGGGGCCTGAATTGTGTGGGTCCGTGCGTGTCTGTGAAACGTCGTCCATGAGCCGCTGATGTGTGGTTCTTCTGGAACTTGACCTTGTCACCCATTCTGGTGGAACACAAGAATGTGCAGACCACTTGTCGGACATTCTTTCCACGAACACGTCGGATGTAATGGTTCCTGAACTGTAGAACTGGTCCAGAGCACCCATGTTTTGAAGGCTGTTGAGATGGCGTCGCCATTGAGACCAGCTTCAAAATGTGGTGCTCATGACCAGTTCTATTGTTCACGAACAAATTTCTTGTACGTACGTTTCGAACAAGCGACAAAAAGAAGATCGTGAGCTTTCAAGAACCACCAGGCGTGCATAAAACTGTTTGATACTCGTATGTGTGGTGCGACTCACCCCAGTGCCGGAGAATGCGGGTCAGTGCGGCCCTCTCAGCACCCAGACTGCCGAAGTCCGCAGTCCGCTCCTCCGCTTCCGTCGCCGACTGCCGGTCGCTCTGTCGCTCTGTTTCCGGACCGCTGCGCTTGCGCCCCGTCGGTCCCCACGATCCTCCTGTTGAAGTCAAACTTTTGCTGCACACATTTGGGGAAACAAGCAATGTGGAATGTGGAAACTCTTGCCGCGGACTTCGTTTGCAATGCTCTGAAGCTATCTGTTGTATTTTCACTTTGTGAGGGGAAAGGGGTGGTAGTTTATGGTCCATGCCCTTGCAGGTAGGCTTGCAGTGCAAAAAAATTGCTGGAGTAGTAAATTGGCGGGAGATTTGTTGACCAACCGCACTGGTGGTGAATCTGAAGTGGATCAAATTTGGAACATAAATCTCCTTCCCTCGAGGTGAAGGTCGCACGTAGGTACGACATCCTACCTTCTCTTTCGTGCCTTTATTGGGTGTTTTCAGAGTCTCAATGTCTTCCACCCACAGCAGAGCTCAAAATTGCCTCATAAATCCTCGCACAAACGTCCGTCTTGTATCATTGCAGGTAAATACGTGGGAAACCGCCCCATCAAGCTGAGGAAGAGCACGTGGAAGGATCGACAGATCGATGTTGTGAAAAAGAAGGACAAGGAAAAGAAGCGACTTGGCTTCAGATAGGAGAACACTACACTCGATGGGTTCGTGTGCCGAACTTTCAAACAAGTTGTTCCACGATGAGTTGGCTCGCCGGGTGCCCTCTGTGGTGCAAGTTCCGTTCGTTGCAAAGAATACACAACTACAAAAATGGCGCCTGACGACGTCCGCGGTAATTCGAACTATCCTGCTTCGAACTATCCTGCTGCAGCCTCATTTGCATAATAGCCGTTGTTCCACATGACATCTCCGATACATCTCTCAAATATTGCATTATTCATACCCT
>JAAUXT010061624.1_pt1 | contig 13742 bp, 16 predicted proteins | sample 7278171 | NCBI WGS metagenome assembly JAAUXT01 (sample SAMN14350112, study PRJNA611818) | marine sediment metagenome | isolation source: surface marine sediment (1.8m) | place: French Polynesia: Moorea | collected 2018-08 | reverse complement strand
GAGTATTTGCATTGTACTGTTGGGCAACTGAAGAACATGTTTCCAAAAAGCCATAAATCTGCGATCATGTCTGAGCGCGGTTGATCGGCCAAATAGAAAGCGAACCTCGTAGAAGGCACACGAACATTTTGCCTTTGAAAGCTGACACTGATGTGGCATTGAAATAGTGGGGAATTCCCACCCTTGCATCCTCACTGTTGTTGGAAAAATTTGTGGCTGAAAGGTTCGCGGGTGAATGCCGTTCACAGTCAGTTATGATGCCTGATGCCACCATGTGTAGCAAATGAACCTGATCGTTTCGTATATCTGGGTGTGTCTGACGGGTCATGTCAGAGAAATCTTCTGCAACTGCAGGATGAGAACGTGGCGATCTCAGGTCTGCAGACGTCCCTGGAGACGACGCGCGGGCATCTGCAGAAACAGCTCCGGACCAAAGAGGGCGACTGCAACCGCATGGCTGTGCAGATCCGGGTATGTGAGATCGATTTCATGGCCCCAATCGTAACTCTGCTTCTCTTTTCTGCCCCGGTGCAAAGAAATGGCCACACACCCCACATCAGGAGAGAGGGGGTGAGGTCCCCAAGGCCATGCTGAAGGTCATGCAGGTCTGACCGCAGGCTCATTTCCCCTGACCTCATGCCTCCTCATTCAACTCGCTCAGAGATTTCAGTTGGTACAGGTTACTTGCTGGCTTGACAGTGAGGAGACCCATTGCTCGTGTGTTTGAACAGATTGTGCACGAAGAGAATGTGCCTTTTTTCTCGTGTACTCACTCGATGCCCCTGTTGTACCCTGTTCCAGAGTCTTGAAACACAGCTGGCCCAGGAGAGGATTGAAAGTGACCACTTGCAAGAACTGCTGGCGGCAGCGAAGGAAAAATCGGTGACGGACAAGGAAGCTCTGAAGAAAGCAACAAGGTTTGCGCGCTCTTTTGATACAGCGTCCACTGAGGAAGTGCCGTGCTTTTGCTTCAGACAGACATTTTGGAAAGCCAGGCGTTTTGCACATTGTGGATCCAGTGAGGCTTCCAGTGTTCAACACTGCAAGTTTTATTCTTGTCGAAACATTTTTTGAGACGCACGAACTTGTGCAGTGCTCAACTGTTTTGTGTGCTTTTGTCCAATTTTGCTGATTTGCTTGCTCAGTACACCTTTCTGCTCCTCCGAGCTGCACCTGTGGAAGTCTTCTTCCTCTGTCCACTTTCACCCTGCCCTGTACCCGGCTCTGGTTTGTTTCAGAGTTCAGAAGCAGCGCGCCACGCGGAGTGAGGACGCCGTTGGGCAGCTGAACGCGCAGCTGCTGGAGCGCGACGCGCTGTGCGCGGATCTCAGGGCCCAGACCGATGACATGAGATCCCTGCTTGACAAAATCACCAAAGAAAAAGCACAAATCATTTCTGAAAATTCCGCACTGAAAACGTTAGCATTTTATCTTCTCTCATTTGCTTTGTGGCGGTTGGTTTCTTTGAGCTGGGTTTGATTCGGTTGAGGATTCATTGTGTTTGTAAATAGCAGTTTGTAACAGAACTCCAGCAAAATCCAAATCACTCCCTGCATGCCTGTCGCTGGAAATGACAAAAGTTTGTGTCACTTCGATCTTTGCAGGAGAATATCAGAAATGGAAGGAATCATGATGAAAGCGGAAGACACAACGAGAGCTCAGGTAGAAGATGCGTCCGCCAAACTCCACGAGAAAGTCAGCGAATCATCGGCGCTCAAACTCGAGAACGACAGACTTCGGGTTCGTCTCCAAGGATTGTGTCACTTTCCTCCCTGTGTGCATGAGTGTCAACTCTCTGCTGTCAAATTTCTGTGTTTGAAGTTGTCTGTGCCGTAGCTTTCGTTTCACATCACACCAGACGTTCTTGTGCCGACTGTGCATTTTCTCCAACGTTGCGCAGAGTTCAATGTCGGCCATAGAAGTGAAGCTGGGACAGGCGGAGAACGAAGTGTCGCAACTGAGGTCGAGTCTGCGTCAGTATGAAGGGTTGGTGGACGAGTACAGATCACAGGTACTGCAGAACGCAGATGTGCAGTTGAACTGCAGAAATCGTTTTGGACCCACACGTCCGGGCTTTTGCGCATTGTGGACGAGAAAGAACACACGCAATTGACACGCACAAACAGGAAATATGCGATGCAGGTTCCTGGGAATTTTTGGGGTGAAGGTTCACACAAGAGAGTTGATCGTTTGTCGTGTGAAGAAATCACTGGAGGAGGGGCTAACGAGAGTACAACTGAGCAATTGATCAGTGAGTGGTGGTGACTATGACTGCGCTGCTCGCGGCAGATGAACCGGTCGCGGCGCGAGGCTGACGACTCGATGGTTCAGCTCGAGGACGAGAAGCGACGCACGTCGCGCGTGCAGAGGGAGGGAGAGGAAGAGCTCGGAAAGGTTGGTGGCTTCAGCGAAGAAGAATCCGATTTCAGAACAGACAGGAGTCCTTGTGGTTGCGCTGATTGTGACTTCAAAACGGTAGCGATGAGCCCGGGACTTTCCATGGGGTGGAAGCCCCCATACAAACTGTCGGGTCATCTTACTCACACAAAACCCAGCCGAAAGAAATGTGTCGACATTAATTGGTCCGCTGTTTCAAGGAGTGAAAAAGTAGTTTTGATCTGTCTGTTTCCTGGGGGAGTTTTGCTTTACTCCCAATGGATACAGAACTGCTCGCTCTTCTGTTGACACAACGATGGTGGCGTGGGCTCAAAACTGCGTTGTTTTCACTTTATAGTGTTGGAACGCGCACTCCTTTCGGGGTTTAGAATTGACTTCATAGATTTGACTGTCTCAAAATGTAACTTTTGTCTTCCTTTTCACGTCGTAACTTTGGGACGTTGGAACAATCAGAGCACGCTGATGCTTTTGCTTGATGTGTTGAGGTGTTTTTCGGTACTTTCTGTGATGTGATGTGACGTGACATTACGTGATGTGACGTTCCAACGCGATGTGACGTCACATGTCACGTGATGACGTGTTTTCATGTGCAGCTTCTCCCCGCAGGTGAAGGAAAGGTTGCAGGCTCGACTCGTCGAGCTGGAGCCGATTCCGGAACTGCTGCGAAGCACCGAACTGCGTCTGCAGGAGGCCAACGAAAAACTGGCCGCCGAACAAAAGAAAAACGCCGAAAATGCTAAATTGGTCGGAGATTTGACGCTAAAGGTGTGAGACTTGCGACATTCCGTTCTGTTTCAGTTTGGTCCAGAAAGATGAATTTGGCTTGTCCAGGCGGACTGTCCCAGCTGTGTCCGTTGTGTTTCTGTGTGTAGGGCCCGTGAAGAATTTGTGTCAGCATGTTCCGTGTGTTTTTACAAAAGTCATGTTCTGAATACACGACATGTGCTTTCCTGAAACACCCAGATGCGCGTTACACCGCTGCCGTCACCAGGACAGGTAGAATGTTGAAACAAAAGAGGGACAAGTTTGCAAATTCCGCACCTTTTGCTCTTGCAGTTTGCTTGCATCTATAAATCTTTGTATTCTCAAGTTTGGTGTGGGTTGACTTGACAAAGCATCTTGGTGCGCGACTAACTCTGTGTCTGGTCACTTCTTGGTATTCCACATTCTGGTGTAATGTTTGCTTGAACCAAAAGTTGGTCTTTTTCTCCCTCCTGCATCCATTGGTTGTTCGAGTAAAATTCAAAGCAAAAAGGGCCGTCTCATTCGAGTGGAGCTCGACACAGTTGAAAATGTTCAAGTCAGGTTCGCTGTTTCTGTTGGCAGATTGAGAACAAGTCGAGCAGTTTGGACAGCGCGCGAGACAAGTACCACGGCGCCCAGGACGACAACCGAGTGTTGGCGGGCAAGCTCGAAGCCTTGGAGAGGTCAGTATTGATTATCATTCGACCTTTTTGCACTTTTCGGGACGCTCGAGACTTCGTTGTCGTGTGAATCTTATGTTCGTGGTGTTCTTGTAGAAAACTGAAGGAAGTGGAAGAACAGAACAGGGATATGCTTGCAGTCTCTGCGAAGAGAGAAGAAACGATTCACCAAACCACAGTGAGTCTCGATCTCATTCTCAAACATTGCACACAGAGTTCGCTCGAGATTTGATCTTGCGGAGGCCAGCAACACATGCGCTCCTGTGTTCTGTCCCTCGTTTGAGCGTTTTTCTTTAAGTTTATTGCATCTATCACTAGAACCTTGAATGCGGGACTGTGGTCTCTCCTCACATGTCGCACTGCACGGTTCAGCATGGCTCACCATCACCCTGATTCTCAGATTCGTCTGGACGAGAAGACGCGCGAGGCGGCGAGTCTGTCGCGGCAGCTGGACACGGCGCTCCGGGACTCGAGGCGTCAGTCGGACGCGCTCAGGGAGAAAACGGCCTCACGGGTGCGCCTTCAACCCCCCTCCCCCCACACACACGCGCACGCGCGCGCGCGCCATTCATTGAGGAATTCAAGAAAAACGCTCATTTTCACTTGTCGGAGCGCCAGCGTCGCGTCGAAATTGTCGTCGTGAAGGAGACGCGGAGTTGACGACGCGACGTCCAGGAAATTTCAAACGTCTTCACTTTGTCTCGCTGTTGATCTCGTGCTCGACTCGTCGCTGCCACTGCTCGTTGTCCCGTCAAATTAAATTTTCGGTCACCCAGACTGTGCTGGTCTTCCATTGGCATGAATTTCTGCCATTTGCACTGGTCGTAAATGGACTTTCTGGTGCATGATTTGTTCAAAGTTTTCGGGTCACTTCGGATGAGCTGAAAGAATCAGGTTTCTCACTTCACAAAAAGAAATTGCCGAATTTTCATGCTCTTGAAAGTCTGTCTTTTATTGGATTTGCAGGACCGAAGTTCGCAAAGCAGAATAATCGACCTGGAGTCTCAGATGAGTCAAATGCGAGCGGAAGTGGCGCGACTCAAGAGGGAAAAGGAAGAGGTGAACGTCTGGAGTATCCGCGGTTGAAAGCGTCTCCATTCAAAACAAAGGCTGGTCCATGAGATCGCCTGAGACAAAAGTTGACCTTTTCACTGCTTTTGAGGCTCTCAACAAGCAGGTTTTGTGTGTTCTGTTTGTAGACGGAGAGGAAGTTCAACTCGCGCATCTACGACCTCAAGGATCGCCTCGAACAGTCGCACTCCACCAACCGCAGCATGCAGAACTACGTCCAGTTCCTCAAGTCTTCCTACGCCAACGTTTTCGGTGATGCGGGCCTCACGAGTTCTCCAGCGAAAACACTGCCTTACTGAGAGTCATAGACACGGCCTGGGGGGGGGGCGGACACCATGTCAACACTGACCTTGGGGCCGATCTAATCGGAGAAACCGCGCCTTTTGTTGGGTGTCATGCGATCTGTCTGACTGAACCTTGTGGCAGAGATTTCAGTTCTTCGTGGGCCCCCTTCCTTCAAATACAGCTGCTTGAATCCGTCCACGTTGAGCAGATTGTGAACTCAAGCTGCAGTGTCACCATGACTTGTACAATTCGAGTTGGTGCTTCGCATCGAGCGTGCTGAACAACATTTACAGATTACGTCCCGGAAGGGCTCAAGGTAATCGCTTGGTCTTCGTGAAAACCTTTTCTAACTTGAGGAATGCTGTGGAATGAAATGGGGATGACTGATGGTGAAGTCGCAAAACGATTCTCATATTCTGATATGTCTGTGATAAATACACTGATGCGCAAGTTTTCTTTCTGTCTCGCAAATCCGAATGCTGTTGTGTGTCTGCATGTACGTGTGTAGTGAGCGATTCACAGTTGTTTGTGTGGCACTAGTTTACAATTGTTTCAACAAAGAAGAGTCAACACACATTATGAGTATCAATAAACGCAAAATATGAGAGGAGAATATTCGTTTATTTTCTGTTGACTGGACGTGCAAATGTCCAAATGTCACGTGATTCGTGCTGAAGATTCTCGGTGCAAAAAAAAAAAAAAGAAAAAGAAAACAAGGAAAATTCAGACAAATGCAAGTACCAGCAACACAATCACCATTTGCACTGAAGGAATTTTGGGAATCTGCCAATCCAGATCCAGTCGCTCGAAGCATTAAATTGTCAGGTATCGGGTGACTTCGCCGGTCCAAAAATAAAGCCCTGACCGGGTGGAGTCTGGGATCGAAGCACAGCTGTCGCCATGGAAACGCGCTTGTTGATCAGGAATCCGGTATTTCCGGATAGGGACGTGCCGCATTCGTTCCGCACGACCTGCACTGACCAAATTTAGAAACACGGAATCTGAAACGGAAAACAAAAGTCCTGGATCATTCATTCTGCGACAAAAGGGCTGTCGCGCGTGAAACACAATGTCGGGTCGAAATTCACGAAATTTTGCTTCAAGCACCCCGAGCAGATCTCTCTTCTTGGAAGACCGTTGTCATGACTTTTCGGAAGACACGCGAGTGAAGAAAAGACGGGAGAGACGGAGGAGTAGAAGAAGCATCGGGGATGAGAGTGACGGAGAGGAGTTGAGCGGGAGAGACGACTACAAGGCCGAGGTCGTCCGACGACTCGTGGAGAACTTCAGTCTGCAGGACACCGTGCACCACTACCGCGGTCTCCCTGCCGCTGAATATGTCATCAACCCGAACAACTTCACTCTGGACAGGTAAGGCTCTCTTTCCATGAAAAACCTGCATACTTTGAACTTTTTTTTTTGCTGATGACTGCGGAGACATCAAGACATCAAAACCAATGGACTTGATAGCCGCATGTTGAGCGACTAAAACAGGCAAAATTGTTTCAAAATTGTTTCAGCTTCTTGATATTCTACGTAGAATCTACCGTAGAACTCCGCGTACAAGTCGCACCCGCGTATAAGTCGCACCCCAAGTTTCACCCCAAAAATTTGGTACAAAATATCTTTCCCATCTTTTTCTGCCAGTTTGACAATGCTACAAAAAAGATATAAAATTATTGTTCTTTAGCTTCCCAAAATTCCCAAAAGTATGAAAAAAGGCTGATAATTGGTCCACTTTTTAGCCAAAAATATGTACAACTCATAATAGTTTGTGAATACTTTTCCTTTGTGTTAGGTTTGAGACCCCTCAAAGCAGAATTTTTCCCGAACTTTTGAGTCTCTGAAGTGAGATACCAGTGGAGACAGAAAAAGTCAATTCCCCTCGTATAAGTTGCACCCCTACTTTTGATGTGAAAAATCAGTACAAAATAGTGCGACTTATACGCGTGGTTTTACGGTACTTGTTTGTTGTTCCTGAATTTCGAAAGGGTGTGGAATCTGGCCTGAAGCCCATTTGTTGATCCCAAACTCGACTCGGTTCTTCATGATTCAAACCACATGAATATGAAGTTTTGCAATCCCAAAAAGAGCCTGCAATGTCACAACAATAACTTCGCAATGCAGTAAAAAAAAGTAGTTTGCGTTTTCAGCTGCGCGCACGCAAAACAACTGCGGCAACGACTGCAAAAGCTGCTCGGTTCAGAGAAGGTGAAAGTCAACGACACGGACTTCGTCAACCTCGTCATTCAAAAACAGCATGAGGAGAATGCGGTAAAATTTTCTCGCTGCGTTACAAGCGTTTTGGAAACGGTCTCGTGGTCAGTCGGAGTCACGACAGACTGGTACTGTGCAATCCACAACTAGGAGGACATGTTGTTCTCCAGAAATCGGTTCCAGAGCCCATTTTCACCGCATTTGATAAACGTTTCCACATTTGGAAACATTTGTCACGAACTCAAAATTTCACACAGGTTGCGATGTCAGAAGCTGACAGCAGGAGGGAGCTTAGTGAGAAACAGCGGGTCAGGAGACTCGTCTCGGACGGTTTTCTCACGACGGAAAAGATCAAGACCAACTTCCCGAGCGTTGAACTGTCCAGCAACAGGAAGTACAGCACGCAGAGTCTGCCGCTGAGAACCAACAAGAAAGTCAACAAGGTAAGCGTGCTGCATGAGCACCAAGGGCGTTCGATTTACGCGTGCGGCCATGCAGCCGCCGGCGAAGTCGCGCGACTTCGCCCTTGGGTTGGGGCAGGACGAAGCCAGATATTTCGGCTACTCGGCTGGCCACACGCGTGAATCGAAAACGGCTATTGAATCGCTTTCTACCACTTCACTTCTGCCTGTTTTCTCCAGAAAATTTCCACCATCAAAACTGTAGTCACACGTGTTGTCTTCGTCTTCATCTTCAGAAAAGGAGCAGAACTGCCAAACTTTCGGCGCCAGACGGAAATCTTTCCAAGGTTTGTTTGCTTGGTCCTCCTGGTCTGATTTTCTCTTTAGCAGACGACTGCTGCGGAAAATGTCATTTCTCAGCCAGTTGATATGCAGAGAAAACGTCACTCTCTTCGTTTCAGGCTGCAGATCGAACAGGCTCATCAGGCTCATCGAAAACAACATCCGACATTTCTTGGTGCAGCCTCCCACCAAAGCCTGACGCTGAACTCCAGAAGAGCGAAGTCTCCAAAAAACGGGTAAAGATCACTCAGTGCAGGTTCTTCACAAAAGTTTTCCATAGAGTTGTTGAGGAACCACGTGAACTCTGCTGCTGAACTTTTTTCAGGAGCGCAAGCCCTCGTACATCACGTTGCCATCCCTCCCCATGAAAGAGAGTCTGTCTCCAACGAATTCCAACTCCAAACTTCAAGGGTCGTGCACACAGCGAAAACACAAACACCCTCTGCTTCTCAAACTCAGACACGAACAGGTTTGTTCCTGCATTGCAATTTTGGACACGTACCGGAATGCGTATGCACTGCTGCTGTTCTTGTTTTCCCACTGCAATTTTTCACATTTTCCGTTTTGTTTGTTTCACACGAATGGTTTTTCTTCTCAATCTCAAAATTTTCAGTCAGTGAATCGCATGTATCGCTTGGCCGAGAGGATTTTGCCCTGCAGCAACAGCAGCAACGGCAACAACGGACGCACAACAATTGCGTGGAAGTTTTGAAAAACAATGCATGTGCTTTGGTGCCAGACAAAACGACCCACAAATGCACCTGCACAAGAAAACATATCTGCTATTATCAATAAACAGCTTTGAATCCAATTCGAATTTTCCTTTTTGGTGCCGTTCGCAGGTCTTGTCTTCGCTTTTGTGATCACTGACTGGGCCACGCGCTCACAGCAAACACGCGCACACCGAGCCCAGCGGAACCTCTGTCTGTTTGGTCACAATCATGATGCAGATAAGGCCTCTTATCAACAGCAAATAACCTCAAAAAAGTCCCACAAATCTCACCTGAACACTGTCTCTGAAGATTTGGACAAGTAGGTCACATCCACACTGAAAAATCCAAGCAAGATGTCGGACAAGGAAAAACTGCTGTCGGATTCCGAGGTGGTGCGACGGAAAGGAAACACCGAAAAATGGGAAGAACTGAACAATTTCTTCTTCAACCCTAACACCCAGGAGTTTATGGGCAGAGATCTGGAAGAATGGGGTGAGTTTCTGGTGTTCAGGATGAACCCGAACAAGCGTGTTGATGCTTCCGCGACTGCAGAGCAAAAAACACTGCAGGCTCAGCTGGATTGCAGGATTGCAATGATAGTCGCGCTCTTGCATTGCACCCTTCGAATACAGCCATGTACTCGTCAACATTTTTTTCCGTTCGAATGTGTTCTGTGATGGACCTAACACCAACGTACCAACTGCGTGGTTGACGAAAGTCGACAGTCGCCCGCTCGTCTCAAGAACCTGACGTTCAGAGCACTTTCAAACCGCCAATTGGTGATGTTCGAGATCAGACATCCCGGCTCCGATCAAACTCTCCTGACACTTTGCAGTCAAGACGATCCTCTACTACGGTTGCTTCTACCTCGGCGTCTTCTTCTACTTCCTTTTCTTCTTGACGATCTTCCTGCTGCGGGTCGATGAGATCGATCCGGCTGTGACGCACTACGACTCCCCAATACAGATGAATCCAGGTAGACCCCCCCCCCCCACCGTCGCCAAGGAAACCGCTCAAAGATTTCACAGGTTTCTTCATATTGGTCGCATTCTGCACCTCTGGAGCAATCTGACCCACCACACACAAACTCGAGAGAACCACTTCCTCTTCCGCCAGGATTCACCCAGAATTTCTGCCATTTCTTGCTGTCTTTTTCCCTGTTTCAGGCATGACAATGCGACCAGTTCCAGACTTTGAAAGTTCCTTGATCAGATTTGAACAAGGCAAACCTCACAGCTACAAACCGTTCACCGACCACATGCAAACATTTCTCTGGGGTTTGTAGAATTCCATGCAAAACTTTGTCGACTTTACCCAATCACAACCAAACACCCGTCTCCACACCCCATCTCAAATCTGCTTCAGACTATGAGAACGAGAAGCAGGTGGGAGAGAACTTCATCGACTGCAGCAGCGACGGACGGCAGGAGCAGCCCGACACCAAGGTGTGCAGGTTCGACGTCAACACCCTCGGGGACAACTGCACGTGGCAGAAGGACTATGGCTACGACGAGGGGCAGCCCTGCATCCTGCTCAAACTCAACAGGGTGAGATCACACGCAAACACACACAAACAAACACACACACACACACACACACACACACACACACACACACAAACATAGAGTCGGTCAGATCGTGGGGCACCTGCTACCATGTGAGCACGCAGACTGACAGACAGACAATTTTATCCTTTGAACGTTTCAATTGTGCGAAAGTCCAAACATGATCGCTGTTTCTCCAAACAACGCTCTGTTTCGACAGGTTTACGACTGGAAACCTGAGGCCTTCCCAGAGGATGAAGTTCCCGAGGAGATGGAAGGTCGTTACGACGACAACTATGTCGGAGTGACGTGCGAGGGGAAGGTACTGCGCGTCTTCCCTGCGTCAGTTGTGTCGTACTCACCCGTGTATCAGTCACCAGTTTGTCACAAAATTGATCATCGAATGCTCAGGTTAAATGGGGGCACCAGAGAAATCCAGCCAAATGTTGCGGTGTGTTTCGGACTTGATTGCGGCTTGAACATGAGTGAATGCGGTCAACGTCGCAAATCTACGAGGGAAGTCCCAATGAAATCGGTTTGTGTCCACGTTTCATCAGCTAAACATTGATCCAATCAGACATGGCTTTGTCAGGACATAAAGCATATATCAAGGAAGGCTGACAATTTTTTTGTTATTTCTCACAAACCAAATATTTTGAGTATAAGCTTTGGAACTTTTGCAACAATAATCAGAATAGCTAAGAACCCTACAATATCCCTATCTTATCTTTGTTTTGTACTATATATGCATTTATTTTTTAATAAATTCACACATGCTTATATCACTGACAGAGAAAAAAGTTGAGTGGCAGACAAAAAGGTAAAGTTTTGAGTAAATTAGGAACTACACCCATTTCTTGTTTTATCCAGATGAGAATTAATTTTGGCAGGATCTGTTTCAACTTTACTTGCTGTAGTCTCTGTGCAATTTTTGGTTGTCTGCATCACTGGAAAGGCAATTTTGTGGGATATAAGCCGATTTTATTGGGACTTCCCTCGTACCATTTTTTCTGCAACGTACCAAATGTTTCAGACCCTAAACATGGCTGACATTCTTCTTGTGACAAAGCGTGAAACAACAAAACTTTTTTTTTCTCACTTCAGTACGCTGCTGACAAAGAGAACATCGGAGTGATCACGTACGAACCCAGGAGCGGATTTCCCTTCTACTACTTTCCTTTCCTCGTTCAAGAGGGCTACAGGTCTCCACTGGTCATGGTGAAATTCAACAACCCCGTCAACGGAGTTCTTATCAACGTTGTGTGCAAACTGTGGGCCAAGAATATCAAGCACAATTACAACGACAACGCAGGACTCATCAAGTTTGAGTTGTTGGTGGACTGACGACCTCACCGCCACAACATGAACACACCCTCTCCTTTCTCATCAATCTTTCTTTTGTGGACTTGTGTATCTCGTCCGCAACGTTTGTCATTTGTAAATAAATTTCACCATCCTCCCTGTTTCCAGAAAAATATGCGATAATTTTGTGAATCGACAAGGAAAAACCCAGAACGCTGTGACTGACAACTCATGTTCGTTCGCCATGAATTTAGAAAAAACGCAGGAAAACACACGTTCAATTTCTTATCATTGACAAGCAGAGACGACCACCAGCAGACAATGCAACAAGAACACTTCCCAGTGTAGACATGTGCCAGGTAGATCTGCACCCTGTAGGCAAACATCAGCAATGATCTTCCATTCGAAAAAGGAAAAGTGGGAAGAAGAGAATGTTGGGGAAAGGAGAACAAATGGGGCGTGGAAAAAGAAAAGGAAAAGAAGAGCAAGGTGCGTTGGCAACGAACACACACACACACACACACACACACACACACACACACACACCCATTCAACAAACGAAGTGTTCAAACACACATTCTGGTTGAGCCAAGACACCGCAGGCTCGGCACGTGTCAGAATTTCCGGCTCACACTGAACAAAGAAGAAGCGTCGTTCACCCACCTGTGATCTCACGCAGTAACCAGACTGTCCACCAGACTCGACGAGCTGGACACTCGACTCAAACTCGCCGTCGACGCCGACTTGAAAAAAGTGTCTTTGGCAGCGATCGGTGTTGGAAAGTACTCGTTGGAGACGCAGGATTGTTTGAGGTACTCTCCTCCCTTTTCCTCGTACTCGGCTTTGGTGACACAGTGCGATGAGAACGAGTCGGATAGCGCCCACTTCCTGGCCCCGAGCCAAGCGTCTCCCACGGCGTTCTTGGCTCTGTAGACGGCGAACGTTGATTGGAATGGCCTCATGGCAAGAAGTTCTCTTTCCAGACGTTCCACTGTGTTGTCAAATGACGCGCACCCTCCAGTCAAATAGATGTACTGAAGAAACAAGACAGAAACAACTGATCATTTTTGCACCGGAACCGGGCGAAAATCTCGACTGCGCAAACTGTGCAGTGTTCGTTCTACTCACCTGAGACAGTTTGTTCTGGATGTCGATTGGGTACTTGTTGAGTACGAACTGAACTGTCTCAGCGACGCCGGCCTGTTCCACCCCGATCATGGACGGTTGGAAGAGCAGCTCCGGAATCCTAACCGACAACAGAGGCGAGTACATCCTCACACAGAAGACACCAAATGACACACGACAGGGCAGCTCATTTCGTACACAGGAAAACACTCACCGAATTTGCTCAACGCCAACGTACAGACGATAGAACTCTTTCAAATCAATCACTTTCGTACCACTTGGCTGCTGTTCTTCTTCCGATCTGAAGTGAGAAACGGCAAACAAGGTCAAAAACACGAACGACTTCCAAGTCAACCAGTGCTGCAGAACTGAGTTTTGCTCATCCAATTGGAATTAACATCCCAACGCAGCGAATTCGAACAGTTATGACAGGGTTTTGTCTTCCACTTGGCCAGCATTTCAATGCTTTTCCAATAGAGAGGCGCATTTTTCAAACCCAAGAAACCGAACAAACCGAGCTCGGGCAAACAAGTTGGGGTGCACCACCTCATGTACGAGTAGCACCATGTGTACCAATGTACCAACGTGTGCACCACCGCACACAGCACTAAAGGTGTACCACCGCGCGCAGCACCATGTGTACTACATGTACCAACGTGTGTACCACCGCCCGTGGCACCACAGGTGTACCACCGCGCGCAGCACCATGTGTACCACTGTACCAACGTGTGTACCACCGCACACAGCACTGAAGGTGTACCACTGCGTGCAGCACCATGGTGGTACACATGGTCCAACGTGTGTACCACTGCCCGTGGCACCACAGGTGTACCACCGCGTGCAGCACCATGTGTTCCCCATGTACCAACGTGTGTACCACCGCCCGTGGCACCACAGGTGTACCACCGCGTGCAGCACCAT
>JAAUXT010129369.1_pt1 | contig 13744 bp, 8 predicted proteins | sample 7278171 | NCBI WGS metagenome assembly JAAUXT01 (sample SAMN14350112, study PRJNA611818) | marine sediment metagenome | isolation source: surface marine sediment (1.8m) | place: French Polynesia: Moorea | collected 2018-08 | reverse complement strand
GGACCGCCCCGCATCCGTTGATCGAAATCGATAATGCTCCGGGCCGCTTCCTCCCATTCCCGCATCGAGACTTCATACGTACTTCTCTTGAAAGACTTGGTACCCGATTCCGTAACGGCACGACCGTCCCGCACGATGATCAAGAGTTGGACCCGGGGCAGGAACTTGAAAAAGTACTTCAAATTCTCAACGCTCGGGGACCTGGCGATTAATCGCCTCGGCGCTGACTTGGGTGTGTGCTCGGATGCTTGGGTCTCACCTTCCCGCTGCGTCAGCATTTGCCCATTCAAGAAGGAAATCAAACCCTTGCCGAGATGCTCGCACATAACGTCCCGGGTAGCGAACGTTTCTTCGACCCGCCATTTGGAATTCCAACGGTTGAAGGTGAAGCGGGTATAGAGATCCAGCATTTCCACATGCTCCATGAGGTAGTTTTCCCAGATGGGTCCCCCCATGTGGCAATCCGGATGCAAGCGCAGTAGATCGTAGAGATAGTTGGTGCCACTGCGCTTGGTGATCCCGAGAATAAAGATGGGGTCTGGAGGGGTTGTGATCGGGTTGGGTCCTGACTGGTGTGGCACGATTGACGCTCCGAAATTGTCCATGAAAAGCTCCGGCCGGAGAGCAAGCGCAGAAGCAGCAACGAGGGGGGAGAAGGCGGCGCTGGGTCTGGAATGTGACGGCCCCGGCTGGAAATCACCGCCGGCAGTATGATACAGCTGCCGCAGGAGAACAAGGGGTGCAGCCGACAGAGTCGCTGCCGTGGCATTTGTAGCCCTGGCCGGCGCACCCCGGGGCGGGTGTCGGCCGGGGCTGGTGGGTTGTGATTGGAGCTTAGCCGGGCTTCAATCCTCGAACAAGTGGGCGAACGCCTCGCCGCGTTTACGCAGCATCTTTTCGATTTCCGATAAATGCTGTTCTTCCTCGAGAATCATCGTTCTGGCGAACTCCTCCAACATAACGCTGCCGGGCTTGTCATGATCTTCCACTAATTTCATCAACTTGTAATACATCTCGATGCCCTCCACCTCATGCAGCATCATCTGCTCCAGCATCTCGTCAATATGGCCGTAATGCCGGTCAAGGAGCCTGCCAATCCCGAGCGATACGTGACCGCCGAAGGCCGTTACCAGTTCCCCGACCTGGCGGGCGTGCAACATACTCTCGTCCGCCCAGGTTTGTAAAGACCCCTGTATCGGTTTGCGGGCGTGCCCGAAAATCATCATGGAGTACTGGGTGTAGCGGACGGCACTGGCGAGCTCATGTTCAAAGAGGTTGTTCAGGATGGCGAGCGCCTCTTTGATGACCGTGTCCTCGGTCATGTTGCGCACGGCTTCCATAAGCACTTCTTTGGGGGTTGTGTCGTTCATATTCATCGTCTCCTCATGGGTTGATCTCCACTACCCGGGACCTGGGTGTGAGCGCTATGGTAGGTGCTGAATCCACGTGGTGCCCGTAGCCATGGTTCCCGATTCTCCCGGGTTCTAGCAACGTTCTCGGGCCCCATGAGCAGCACTAGCTCAAGATAAGCATAGCTTTTACTGATGTACTCGCCACCCTGAGTGATGCAATTGGTGCATCGCCGGATCAGCCGGTAGATTACGACAAGTCTGACGGTAGGGCTCATCGCCCAGCAATCGTTGCCACTCATCCCAATCAAAGTTGCGACCAGCGAGTTGACAGGCCAGCGCGAGCAGATCGTCCAGCTGTAATCGCCACAGGCGAACGCTGTGATCGTTGCCGGCGGAGGCGAGCAGCTTGCCATCGGGGCTGAAGGCCACGTCCGAGACGGCATCGCTGTGGCCACGCAGGATCACGGGATCGTCCCGGACGTTGCCGAGGTTCCAGAGTCGTACCGTGCGATCGTTGCCGGCGGAGGCGAGCAGCTTACCGTCGGGACTGAAGGCCACGGTGCCCACGGGGGCTTCGTGACTGCGCAGCACCTCGGGGGCTGTCGCCAGGTCCTGGAGCTGCCACAGCCGTACCGTGCGATCGTCGCTGGCCGAGGCAAGCAGGTTGCCGTCGGGACTGAAGGCCAATGCCAGCAGAGCGTCTTGATGACCGGAAAGCAGACGGGGTTCGGCCGCCAGCTCCCGCAGCTCCCGCAGCAGAATCCCATTATCAAGACCACCGGAGGCCAGGTAGCGGCCATCGGGGCTGAAGGCTACGGCGGCCGGGGCCTGCTCATGGGACAGAGCGATGGGATCCTCGCGCGGATTGCCGAGATCCCAGAGCAGCACCCGGTTGTCATCGCTCTGCGGAGATGCCGATCCGCCGGCGGAGGCGAGCAGCTTGCCATCAGGACTGAAGGCCAGGGCGGTGATGGGTGCCGTGTGACCTTTCAGCACAGAGGGTTCATTTTCTGGATCGGAAAGATCCCACAGCCGGACCGCGCGATCGTCGCCGCTGGACGCGATAAGGTGACCATCGGGGCTGATAGCCAGCGCCGTCAGCGTGCCACCCGGGCCGCGCAGGGTAATGGGGTCATCCTCGGGCTGATCCAGATTCCGCAACAGGATAACGCCGTCTTCGCCCGTGGAGGCGAGCAGGTTACCGTTGGGACTGAAGGTAACCGCGGAGATGGCACCGCCCTGGCCGGGGAGGTTGGCGGGGTCGGATTGCAGATTCCGCAGCTGCCACAGGCGTACGGTCTTGTCGAGGCTGGTGGAGACGAGCAGGTTACCATCGGGGCTGAAGGCCAGGGCCGAAATGGTATCTTCGTGACCCTGCAGGGCGATGGGGGCATGCTGGGGCGTACGCATGTCCCACAGCAAGGCGCGGCGATCATCGCCGGCGGAGGCGAGCAGGTTACCTTCGGGGGCGAAGGCGACAGCCGTCACCGGTCCATGATGGCCGGTGAGAATCACGGGCTCGCGCCCGAGTTTGCGGATATTCCACAGGCGCACGGTTTTGTCGAGACTGGTGGAGGCGAGCAGCTTGCCGTCGGGGTTGAAAGCCAGTGCCGATACCGGCCCCTCATGACCGCGCAGAACCATCGGTTTGCGCCACAGCTGACGCAGCCACCACAGCCGCACGGTGTTATCCTCGTCGCCGAGAAAAGGCGAACCGCTGGCGGAGGCCAGCAGACGACCGTCGGGGCTGAAGGCCAAGGCCGAGATGGGGGCCTCGTGGCCACGCAGGACCTCGGGGTCCGATCCGGGTTTGTCGAGCTTCCAGAGCCGGACCGTGTGGTCGTCACCGGCGGAGGCGAGAAAACGCCCCTCGGGGCTGAAAGCCAACGTAACGACCGAATCGCCATGGCCCCGAAGCACAACGGGATCGTCCTCGAGCTTGTCCAGCGCCCACAGGCGCACGGTTTTGTCGAGGCTGGCCGAGGCGAGTCGTTTACCATCGGGGCTGAAGGTAACGGCGGACACCGGACCGCGGTGGCCCGCCAACACCCGGATATCGGACCGGGGCTCGTCGACGCTCCTGAGGCGGATCACATGATCGTCGCCGGCGAAGGCCAGCGAGCGACCATCGGGGCTGAAAGCGACATCCCACATGGGTACTTCGTCGCCGCTCGAGGGCATCCCGTTGGGTTTACCCAGGGCTGCGCGCAGGGAATTTTCGGCCGCTGCGGTGCCGCTGCCATCCACACTGCGGGTGGTCTGGACGGCTTCGATGGCCAGCAGCAGGCTGTAGCGGCGGTTGGGCTCGAGGTATAGGTTGGACTGGGCGGCCAGTTGCCGGGCGCGGGCGATACGGCTCTGGCGCTCGGCGCTGAGCCGGTTGATCTCGGCGATCTTGGCGAATTCATGGGCGGCTTGCATCCGGTCCCAGGCTACTACGGCAGCGCCAATCGCAACGACCATCGCTACGGCCAACAGGCCTGCCAGCCAACGGAAGCGGCGTGCGGTTCGAGCCTTTTCCTCGGTACGGATGCGTTGCCGCAGGGTGATGCGTTGCTGCTCCTCGGAGCGCAGTTGATGCTCATGGGCCAATTCGCGCTGGGTCTCGGCTAACTCACGCATCTGTTTGAGCTCATGCCGCCGGCCGGCTTCCCGAGCGTCGGTCTCCCGCGCTCGCAGCGCCCGGCTGGCCCTGAGGAAGCGGCGTTCCAGGGGGCCCATCTCAGCGTCATGGTCGATGGCCCAGCGCTCGGTCTCCTGCAGCGGGGTATCGCGTAATAGCCTGCGACGATCGCGCCGTTGCTGCTGCCATTGCCTGGCTTGCACCCTCAGCCGCTGGCGCGTGTGGCGGCTGTCCCGAGCCTCCTGCAACCACCCCTGCAGCCGCGGCCAGCCCCACAGCAACGCCGTATGGGCGAGCTCCATGCGGGTCTCGCCGGTAGCCGGATCATGACCGGTGATCAGCATCCGGGCCGCGGTCAGCTGCCGCAGCACGGTCGCTAATGTCGGTTCCTGATTACCGTGGGCGGTAAACTCGCTCAGTCTGACTCGCCGGCCGGCGTCTTCGACACCTTCCCCGAACCGGGCCAGCCTCAGGAAAATACGCCGTGCCGTTGCCTGCTGCGCCGGTGTGAGTCGCTGAAACACCCGTTCAGCGCCGTAGGCGATGGCATTTTGCACGCCACCCATGTCCCGATAGCTCGCCTGCGTCAGGCGCCGACCCTGCCGATGTTCCCATAATTCCCGCAGGGCCTGGGCGAGTAGCGGCAACGGTCGTGGTAGGTGCGCCAGGTCTTGATAAAGCTGGTCCGCCAGGCCTCGTTCCCAGGTCAAGCCCGCCTTACGGACGGGGCCCTCGATGGCTGCGCTCAGGTCGAGGTCCGCCTGGGGACAGACCAGCACCTGGTTGCTCGCCAGGCAGTCGGCCAATTGTGGATAGGCCGCCGCCCGGGCGTAATCGTCGACGCGCATGACGAGTACCACCATGAGCTTGGCCCGGGGTGCCGTTGCCGCGTAAAAGAGATTATCGAGAAACCGCTGCCGGTCTCTCTCGTCCCGGCATAGGGTGAACAGTTCCTCGAACTGATCCACCACGACCAACAGCCGTGCCGAGGCGTCATCACCGGCTATACTGGCGTGGAGCGCCTCGTGGAGTGTACGCTCATAGTAACGCATCCCGTCTTTGAGGGTCAGGAGTCGAGTCGCCCGGTCGGCGGCGTTCTCCAGCGCCGCTAAGCGTGCTCCCAGCTCCCGAAGCGGCGATTGACCGGGTGTCATCAACAGCACTTGCCAGTGGGCGCTCCCGGGCAATGCACCGGCTCGCAGGGCTGGAATCAGGCCCGCCTGCACCAGCGACGATTTGCCGCTGCCGGAGCGACCGATGAGGGCCAGGACGCGGTTGCCGCCCAGCTTCTCCACAAGCCGGCAGACCATGTCCCGGCGCCCGAAGAACAGCTTGGCGTCCTTTTCCCGAAAGGCACGAAGGCCGGGATAGGGGCAGACATCAGTTTGCTGGAGAGGCTGCTGGTCACGGGCAATGACCAGGTCCAGAGCGGTGTTCGCCGGTTGGCGAGCGGCGGCAACGGCCGATTGAGTCGGATCCATGATGCGATCTCGGGCAACAATTAAATGATCTCATCGTACATGCTAGCGGGACCCCGTTGTTACAGCCGGGGCTCAAATTTAAACACTGTTAACAATCAATTTCGCTTTTTTATGTTTAAGTAAATAATCTTAAATGAAATCTTGATTTAAAAAGGTGGGTTTATACACCAACCTTCGGCTATATTAATCAATGCGAATCGGCCAAATCAGCGGGTTTGGTACCCTGGCTCGGCGACTGTGGCAGGTTGGCTTGATGTCCCCGTCTAACGTTCGCTACAATCAAAAATATAGACACATTTCTCATTCCTACAAGGTAGATACATCCTTCCCCATGTCTTGCTTTGAATTGGTAGCCTGAAGATGCACGGAGGGCATCATGTTTAAGGCCCTCCGCAAATGGGGCAAAGCGGTTACTAGACTCGTTCTAGCCCAATCCAATAATGTTTCCGAAACAGCGCTGCCGGCTGATGCGCATCAAGAGGGTATCGAGTTCGTGTTCTACGATAATCCTGCTTTTTCGCAGGCGAGGAGCGATTTGATCAAAAAGATCTCGGATCGAATGAGCCCGCTGGTGGTTACGGGCGAGTCCGGGATCGGTAAAAGCTTGCTCATTCGGCAGGTCATTGAGGAAATTGAAGGTGGCGGAGATATCCGTCCTATCTTATTGTGTTATCCGCAATTCGGGTTTGATGAAGTCTTTCGTTTCGTAGCCGGGTCGCTTGGTAAGACGGAGTCGAAGGATCTGATCAGTCAAAGTCTCGAGCAAGAGCTGGATAATCTTCGGCGTTGGTTTGAAGAGGAACTCAGCGAGGGGCGCTACGTAACGCTGTTCATCGATGATGCCCAGGATGTTTCCGAGGATGTGCTCCTCAATCTGCTCCGGGTTTCCCGGGTTTCACGTGACGATGGCCCGTTGGCGGGCCTCGTGTTGATGGGGTTGCCACGGCTGGAGGAAAAGCTTGGAGGCATGGAGTTGCCCGAGCTGTTCAGTGGTGACCGGCATTATTGTAGGCTCCTGCCGCTGAAGTCTGATGAAATTGAAGCGTTTATTCGAACTCATATGGTTGTTGCGGGTATCTGGCATGATGAACTTTTTTCACCCGAGGCGGTAGCGTTAATCGGCGCGCTCTCGCGTGGCATCCCGCGGCTGATCAATGCGCTCTGTCGCGCGGCGATGTTCACTGCCAAGACAAAAAGCGAGCAAACGATAACAACCCAGACCGTTGAGGAGGCGGCCGAGTTTTGTTCGCTGGCATTGGCGACTGGTGATGAGCTTGTTGACAGGGTTGAAGATGCGGACAATGTTCCCTCTCAACCCCCTGGCGACATCGAGAAGACCCCAGCCGAACCCGCCACCCCTGACCCTCGAACCGAGAGTGAGGATCAGCAAAGCGTCGCCCCCGAGCCGGTGTCGGCAGCTTCCCATGAGGGGACAGGGACCGAAAATTTAACTATAAAGTCATTAAGTCAGCAGGAGAAGCCCATGTACCGAACAGAAAACCTGAACAAGGTACTCAAAAGCCTCCAGACCGGATCACCCGATCTGGAAGCAAGCGCTTTGATATCCGAAGACGGGCTCATGATCGCTAGCGCCTTGCCCCAGGACCTGGATGAGACACGTGTGGCCGGAATGAGCGCAACCTTGCTCAGTCTCGGCGCACGCGGAGCGGTTGAGTTGGGCCGTGGTGATGTCCAGGAAGTCGTTGTGCGAGGTACGCATGGCTATGCGGTCATGATCAACGCCGGACGCGGTGTGCTGCTACTGGTCGTGGCCAACGAGAACGCAAAGCTCGGGCTGATTTTCTTTGACATGCGGGAGGCCATCAACGAAATCAAGCGTATCTTGTAGTAGACGATGCCGGCCACCCGGCCCCGTTAGCGTCTCGGTCAACAGAGGTTGAAATATGCCCCACACAGTGCTTTACGAGGACAGTACGCACAAAAACGTCATGCTTGAAGATTTTGGTCTGGGCGGACTGGCGGTGCAGGCCAATCAACACTTGATCGCCCATGGTTCGGCGGGAATGATTCTCGATCCCGGTGGCCACAAGGTCTACAGCAACGTTCTTTCCGCAACCATGTCGCTATTGGGTGGCATCAACCTGCGTTACATTTTCCTCTCCCACCAAGACCCGGACATCGTTGCCGCGGTCAACGGCTGGTTGCTGACCACGAATGCCGAGGCCTACGTCTCCAAGCTGTGGGTGCGATTCGTGCCCCACTTCGGGCTCGACTGCCTTGTCGAGCACCGTCTCAAGCCGATCCCGGACGAAGGTATGATCCTGAATCTGGATGGCGTACAGCTCCTGGTTATTCCGGCGCATTTTCTCCATGGCGCCGGCAACTTTCAGATATACGATCCGGTAGCCAAGATTCTCTACAGCGGTGATCTGGGCGCGTCACTGGGCATGAAATACTTATTCGTGGAAGATTTTGAGGCTCACCTGCAATACATGGAAGCTTTTCACAAGCGCTACATGGCGTCCAACAAGGCGCTGAGAGCGTGGGCGGACATGGTGCGCGGATTGGACATAGAGATTATTGCTCCCCAGCACGGGGCAATTTTCAAAGGCAAGGATAGGGTCGCACGTTTCATCGACTGGTGCGCTCAACTGCAGTGCGGTGTCGACCTCATCACTGGCTTGTTCAAGGTGCCAGTGGCCTAGCACGGCGAACGATGACGGCACCGCCCGTTTTTCAGCACCGTGTATTCGGTGAGGGCGCACCGAAGTGGCTCATCGCGGGGTTGGCGGTGTTGGGGGCGATGAGTAGTATGCTAACGGCAGTCTTGCTGATTCCGGCTTTGCCGGACACATTGCAGTCACGAATTGATGCGATATGGACGGACCTGGGCGCCGGGCAAGTGTCGCTCAAGGATATCCCACCACCTGAGCCATCACCGGCACGACTTGGTGACAGCCCCCTTGCGGGTCCGCAAGCTTCATCCTCGAGTGACACGCGGACTCAGCCAGAGGCCCCGCCGGCAGCCGAGGAGGATACCCCGGAGCCGGACGGTTGGCGGGCCCCTGAACTCAAAGACCTACGGCGGCTCGCTGAGCGCGTGGCACAGAAACCACTGACCGCAAAAGCTGTCGGTGAGCACGAGGTGGCCATGAACGTGCCCTCGTCGACGCCGGATGACGTCAGTGCGCTGGAAGCTGAACGTCAGACGATGATGCAAACCGCTGGCATTAAATCAGGAGAACGGCCGAGCGAGGATGATAAGGACACGTGTGCACCGGTGTTTTCCATCCGCTTCAGACGCGGCGGTGTGCAGCCGCTAGGCGCTAATGTAACGGCGAAAACCGCACGGCTTGCCCAATGGTTACGTGCCCGTCCAGAGGCTAAAGTCTATGTGGAAGGGCATACGGATTCGGTGGGCCCGGAGGAGTTCAATCTGCTGCTGAGCTACCGTCGGGCCAATGCAGTCGTGGATCGTCTTGTGGAAGCCGGCATTGCCCGCAATCAATTATCGATTCGCGCTCATGGCGAGACCCAGCCATTGGAGCCGGTGAAAGAGTCGGGACAAAATCGCCGAGTGGTTCTGAGCATTGATGACGCGCCCGCGTGTGTCGAGAAAAGCGTTGAGCAGTGAGGGATGCAATGGTTGTGATAGCCGCAATGACGGGACTCATCGCTGCTGTGTTGATGTTTACGGCGGGTTATCTGCTCGGTACGCGGCGGGGCGCTCGGGCGCGAGAACGGCTTTGGCAACAGAGCCTTGATTTGGTGGAGAACTTCAAAGACCAACGCCGACAGCTTGTCGAGCAGCAGGAGGAAATGCGGATCACCGTGTTGCGAGACGACAATCTACGAGCGAAATTGGATCAGGTGTTAACACCCATCTTGCGGCGTGAACGACTGGGCTTCGAATTATCCGATGAGGGCTCGGAGGATGGAAACCGGGGTGATTTGACGCATCTGCTCGATCAGATCGCCCAAAAGGGAAGTTTTCGGGCCGTTGTTCTAACGGATGATGAAGGTTTACCGTTGGCCTCCAGCAGCAGCGCTTGGGATCTCGACCGACTGAGCGGTATTTCTTCTTTTTTACTCGTGCTCGCCGATCGATTCGGTCGAGATGGCGCTCCGGCGCCTTTGTCCTTCATGTTGCACGATGAGGAGAACAACGTCACCCTGTCCCGTCTTTTTCGCCTCCGTGATAAGCGGCTATTGTTAACGGCTGTATCAACAAGTACCGAGCTCACATCCACCGCGCTCGACCCGGCCTTGGCGAGGTTGGGGAAAGTACTCTCGAAATAGGGGTTCATAGCTGTTAACGGTTGTCAGCGCGTTTCCGCAGCGGGGTGATATTCCCCCCAGGGGTAGCGGCCTTCCCCATGAACTGCATCAGCCTTTCTCCCAGGATCAGCATACAGGGGGTCACGATCAGCGTAAGCAACGTCGCGAACGCCAATCCGCCTGCCACGGCGGTTGCCAGCTGGGTCCACCATTGGGTGGAAGGGCCTCCCACGGTGATGGCGCGGTTGATGAGATCGATGTTGACCCCCAGTACCCTGGGCATCAGCCCCAGAATGGTGGTGATGGTGGTGAGCATCACCGGCCGCAGGCGCTGGGCGCCGGTGCGCAACACCGCCTCGCGGGGCTCCAAGCCCTCGGCGCGCAGACTGTTGTAGGTGTCGATCAGGACGATATTGTTGTTGACCACGATACCGGCCAGGGCGATCACGCCGATGCCGCTCATGACCACCCCGAAGGGTTGGCCGGTGATGATCAGGCCAAGAAAGACCCCGGCGGTGGAAAACACCACGGCGCTCAGGATCAAAAGCGCCTGATAGAAGCTGTTGAACTGCGTCACCAGGATGATGGCCATCACCAACAGCGCGACCCCGAACGCTTTGGCGAGAAAGGCGCCAGCTTCGCGCTGTTCCTGGTCCTGGCCTTTGAACGCGATCTGCACCCGCGGGTCCAGGGTGGCCGTCGCCAGCCCTTGGCGTAACTTTTGGACTTGAGCATCGGCAAGCACGCCAGGAGCGACATCGGCTTCCACGGTCATGACCCGGCGCGCGTTGGTGCGCCGCAGACTGTCAACCCGGGGCGCGGCGTTACGGGTGACGAAGTTGCTGAGGGGTACGGCCCCCTCGGCGGTGGAAACTCGCAGCCGGTCGAGCTGGCCGATACTGCGCTCGCCGCTGGGGAACCTGACCCGAATATCCACCTCGTCATCGGTGTCGTTGGGGCGGTATTCGCCCAACTTGACGCCGTTGGTGACCAGTTGGATGGCGTTGCCCACAGCGGTGACGTCCACTCCGAAGCGAGCGGCCTCGGCCCGATCCACCTCCATTTGCCACTGAATGCCGGCAACGGGGCGACTGTCGGTGATATCGACGAAGCCCCCGTTGCGCCGCAGTGTCTCCAACACCTGATCGACCGCTGGCTGCAACAGTTCAGGGTAGCGGGAGCTGAGTTCGAGCTGGATCGGCTTGCCCACGGGCGGACCGGATTCCTGTTCGCGGACGTCGATGAGGATACCGGCCAGATCCAGGGTGCGATTCCGCACCTCCGCCAACACCTCCCGGGCCGGGCGTCGCTGCTGCCAATCGACGAACTCCAGTTGGACGATGCCAATAGTGTCCTCGGGAATCCCGTTGCCCTGGAAATGGGCGCCGCTACGGGCATAGACGGTGGCAAACTCGGGCATGTCCAGGAGCCGCGCCTCCACCTCCTGCAACAGGCGGTCGCGCTCCACCACCGACAGATCCCCCCGGGTACGCACGTGGAGCACCGCGTTGTCCGGCTCTATGGCAGGGAAAAATTCCACCCCTTTACCATACTGGCCGTAGAGCTTGAAGGAACCCGCCAGCAGCGCCACCGCCAGCAACACCATGATACCGGGATAGCGCAGCGCTACCCCCAAGACCCGCACGTAAACGCCGGCGAACGCGCCACTGCCCTCGGGCCGAGGAGTCCGGGTCGATGGTCCCCAAGGGCTGATCAACGCGCCCAGCACCGGCACGAAGAACAGGGCCATGAACAGCGAAGCGGTCAGGGTTGCGATGAGGGTGATCGGCAGGTATTTCATGAACTCGCCGGTCGTGCCGGGCCAGAACAACAGCGGCATGAAGGCGGCCAGCGTCGTTGCCGTAGCGGCGATAATCGGCCAGGCCATCTGCCGGGCCGCCTGCCCGTAGGCTTCCCGCGGCGCCAAACCCTCGGCCAGTTTGCGGTTGGCCAGCTCCACCACGACGATGGCGCCATCCACCAGCATGCCGACGGCCATGATCAGTCCGAACAGCACCACGATGTTGACGGTGAGCCCCGCCAGACTGAGCGCCAGAATACCGGCCAGGAACGAGCCCGGAATGGCCATGCCCACCAGTCCCGCCGCACGCAGGCCGAGCACGGCCACGATAACGATCATCACCAGCAGAATGGCCGCCAGGACGTTATTCTGCAGATCCCCCAGCATACGGCGAATATCCTCGGAACGATCCTGGGAATAGCTCACCTCGATACCGCTGTTCCAGGTCAGGCGCTCGGCTTCCACCAGCGCCCGTACCTGATCCAGGGTGGCGATGATATTGGCGCCGATACGCTTGGAGATTTCCAGCGTCACCGCCGGCTTACCGTCGACCCGAGCGAAACCGTCGGGGTCCTTGAAGGTGCGGCGCACCTGGGCCACATCGCTGAACTTCACCACTTTGGCCCCGTCGGTCTTGACCGGCAGATTCATCACATCGTCCAGGTCTTCGATGACGCCCGGCACCTTGACGGCGAAACGGCCCTGGCCGGTGTCCACCGCGCCCGCCGCCACCAGGCGGTTGTTGCGGCTGACGAAGTTGATCAGGTCCTCCTGGGAGACGTTGAAGGTCTCCAGGGCCACCGTGTCGATGATGATTTCCAGCACATCCTCGCGGTCACCGGCGATATCCACCTCCAGGACCCCCGGCAGTCCCTCCAGTTTGTCCCGCAACTCCCGGGCATGCTTGATCAGGGTGCGTTCGGGAACATCGCCCGCCAGGGTCACCACCAGTACCGGGAACAGCGCCACATTGATCTCGTTGACGCTGGGCTCGTCGGTGTTGTCGGGGAGCTTGGCCTTGGCGATATCCACCCGTTCGCGCACATCGGCCAGCGCCTGTTTGGCATCGAAACCGGCGTCGAATTCCAGTATCACGGACGCCTGGCCCTCGTGGGCGGTGGCCCGCATCTCCTTGACCCCGGGGATGGTGCGCAATTCCTTTTCCAGGGGCCGCACCAGCAGCCGCTCCGCATCCTCCGGGGAAATGCCATCATGGGTCATGCTAACGTAGATCATGGGAATGGCGATGTCGGGTGCCGACTCCTTGGGGATGGTCACGTAGGCCGAGCCGCCGGCGACCAGCAGCAAGCCCAGCAGTAATAGCATCGGGCGGGTGCGGTTCAGGGCCGCATTAATCAGGGCGTTCATGAATTGTGGTCTGATAAGTCGAAACCGGTGACCTGCTCGGCCACGGGTTCCAACCGCAGCTGATGCTGCAGCGGGTCACGGCTGGTGAGTAGCGCTAGGCTGACAATGACCGCTAACAGGCGGATACCTGGCTGTATGCTATTTAGCCACTCGATCATGACATGTCTCCAGGAGCCCCTCATGCGAAGGACTCATTGACGATTCGTATTGCTAACGGAAACTATGCCCGGGGTCGGGGTGCAGGCGCATCGACTGAAAGGGGGAATCTCGGGGGCCGAACGCTCTATCCTAGGGTGGATCTAGGGCGTCCGAATCGACTCTGAAACTTTCCCCGGTTTTTGGCTTTAGCTTTAATCACTCCAGGGATATCAACAGGAGCGCCAGCGGATCGAGGTGACTGATGATGCCTGACATCGTACTCGGTGCCGGTCCATTTACCGTACCTTCACTGCACGCTCCTATTTCCTTGGAGTCTATCCGTCCATTTTCATCCCGCGGGGTGGCCATCGGGTCACAGCCATGAAGGTTTAGGGCGGGGATGTAAGTCGCTTGCTATGTTGAATCGAGTCACTATAGCCGGTATATTGCCCCTGACTTGGCCAACCATGAACGCCTACGGAATTGAATTGCGGTTACGCAGATAGGCGTTTCAAGCTAATCAATTTGCTTACACTTCCCAAGCTGTTCGCGCGGTGGCAGTGCTGTCCACATGCATGATAAAAATCAAATTGTTAGGAATAAGGGTGTCCAGTGATTCCGGGATTTTCGGGAGAAATCCCGTCTTAAACCCACCTTTTATTCTGTCAATCTCATGTTTTTTATGATTTTTATTTTCAGGCAACCTCTAAGATGAATTTAGATGAAGACTGCGAAGTTGATG
>JAAUXT010132263.1_pt1 | contig 13748 bp, 11 predicted proteins | sample 7278171 | NCBI WGS metagenome assembly JAAUXT01 (sample SAMN14350112, study PRJNA611818) | marine sediment metagenome | isolation source: surface marine sediment (1.8m) | place: French Polynesia: Moorea | collected 2018-08 | reverse complement strand
CAAACATCACCAAAATCAAACAAATAGAACACTTTCAAACTCGTGTTCACACATTTAGCCTCTTGATGCCTGTAGGTGATTTTCACCACCATACATTATACAATGTATGGTTCAAATCACCTAAAAAGGTGTGTGCATGCGTGTGACATTCGTGAATTTTCAGTACCCATTTTTCTCCAAGAGAAGCAAAAAATAAAAAATTGAGACATTTCAAACAGAGCAGAAAATTTGTCTGCTTCATCTGTGTTGTAATCCCAACAGATATACATTTTCAAAAGACACGCAGTCGCCAAAAGTAAGTACTCTGAATTGATCTCAATGGCAACCAGCACACAAGGGTACGTATTTGTGAGCTCAGATACTCGTACAAAACAATACTGGAAAGAAGCACATTGGGAGAGAACTTGCAAAAGCCCTGCAAGTTGTTCTGTTCAGTTGTTGTAAGGCGTTTGAGTTTCTGGAGCTGACGATGCCGAAGGATGCAGCAGATTTGCCTATTTGCAGAATGTTTGTCAAGGAAGAGTTCACCACTGCCAACGAACACAATTACAGAGGGGTTGGAGCAGGAGCCTTGGCTGCAGGGTTTGTTGCTTCATTGCGTGAATGGGCCAAACAAATTCACACAGGAACCTGGTACCAGAATGTGTTTCTGAGGCCAACGTGTGGATCTGGGGAGGTCGTCAGACCTGGTAAATTTCGGTTCCTTTGTTTCGGTGTTTTACCGGCAGTGCTTTGCTCCAGCAAACTTGCCACACAAAGATGAGAAAACGAGGACGCTGCCCAAGTGAACACAACGGAGTACCTGCAGCGGCCAACGCGCAGTCCAGAAACTGTGACACGTTGCACACATTGTTCAGTGTCGCTGAAAACGGAAAGTACCAAAAGCAGAAAAGTTTTTCAAGGTTTGATCTGTTTTCCATGCAAAGGAAGATCACAAATTTATGCACACACAGCACATGGGGAACCACAAAATCAGCATCCCTGCTGGCCCGTAACTTACTTCCTGTGTGTCTCACAATTCTTCCAGTGTGTATCTGTTTTCTACACGATCCTAATTTTCTCCTCAGGTCATCCACAAACGTTTACCTGTGTCACCTGGCGAATAACATCCACACTGTTCCAGGGAAAAGTTGGCCTTGCATTCTTTCTCGCAGGATTGAGTGCTATACGTGGGAAAGAGCTTCAGCTTGGGAATTTTGTGTGTTTCGAGGCAATCAGAGTCTTTGTAAGGCTTCGGTAGATTCTTGTATCTTTCTTGTTGAACAGAAACAAACGTCTCGAAGCCTGGAGACACAAGGAATCCAGAACTCTCGATATCAGGGAACTCCAGTGGATCATGAAGAATTATCTGAAGAACACAACGACACAGCTTGTGCACAACAACACCTCTGCCGCGCCTGATGCAGTTTCCAACGATGAAGCGAATGTGAACCATGCATGTGTGTGCAAGTGATTATTTTCTACCTTGAAGCCTGCAGAACTCATGGGGCCCCACGAATATTCATCTTGATTGGCGAAGAGTCTGAGGTGGAGTCCGCCGGTTGGTCCTGGTCTCGTTGTTTTGAGACTCCCATTTTTTTGTCGGAAATTGTTGGAGTTGAAAGTGTAGCATCTACCAACTTCAGTTCGGATGGGAACGAAATACTTTCCTGGATCACGTTTCAGGTTTGCATATCGGCACTCTTTGACGATATCTGTCAACTGTTTCAGCAAAGAAAAGATACAACTGGCGATAAACGGTGGGAAATACTGTAGCCAGCGTTGGCACATCGTATCATCGTCACAACGTGAGAAATCATGAAATTCTGCAATTACGTTTCGGACATTCTCCACCAAGAATGACCGGAAATCACTGTTGCGTAGTGTCTCCAAAGATTCCAGGTCCGTAGGTGTGTGAAAGCGAAAAACGTTTTCAAAGAAGTTCTTCAGCTCTGGATGTTCCTTCATCACCGAATTTTGATAGAAATTTATGTCACAAATTGTCACAGCTGGAAATTCTGTCAAAAGACAAGAGTTGTTAAATTGTCGATGGCCTTGATGGAGCATAGAAATCAACTGCAAGTTGAGCGAGAAATAACATGTTGTCTTCATGTCGAACACACTTTCTTGCATTTTTTCTCGCCAGGAAGGCCACGGGCAAGTTGCTAACATCTCTACACTGACCGAGAGGAATTTCTTTTTGCAGACTGTGGATAGTTGCCTTCGGATAAGTCGCAAATTCAAAGCATTGGCTCCAGAATGATATCAGAAACATGACGAGCATTGCACAGAAACAAATTATCCATGCAACCCTGAAATAGGAAAACATTTCCATTTGCGGTGTGTGTGTGTGTGTGTGTGTGTGTGTGTGTGTGTGTGTTTATTTCTTCAGTCCTGTTTCGACAAAGGTCCGTTGCCACATTTGCGAACTCACCGTCTGTATCCGGCGTACGAAACGTTGGAAGCGTGTTTGATTCCATGCAAGGACGTTCCTCCAGCGAAGTTGTGGAAGCGCTGGGCAAACGTCTCTTCCAGCACCATGGTGCTGAACACGTAGGCTCCAGCGTCCTCGAGGGCTGAAGTCCTGGATTTTTGACCTGTCAACTTCAATATCGTTTCAAAGGAAACTTTGGGGCGACACCGCCACAGTGAATACGAACGAGCAGTCACCGTCACAACCTCGGAGCCTGGAGGAGTCCCGTCAGCCAACCAGGTAAGGGCGGAGAGTTAGGGGTCCAACTCCTTTGAGCACGTAGTTGAGTTACTTGTAACCCACGGAAATTTGTTTGATGCGTTTGTTTTCGTTCATTTCCCCAAGTGAAATGTTGACATCGTGGTCACTGCGAAGTCTGTACACACTTCCTCAGGAACATTATGCCGGTTTCATTCGGTACATTCCGCTTCAGCATCCAGTGTTTGCTCAATTTGCGAATGACTTGTTGTCTGTTTCAGGATTCTCGTTTGCGAGTACATGTTGTCATCCGTGTCGATCAAATGTTTGATCTTCATTTTCTGTTCAGCAAGTGCCAGGTTTCCCATGAAATACGACCTGTACCAGTGCTTCCTGCATTTATCTGTTTACCAGTTCTGAGAGATCTGCCTTTTGACAAACGACGGCAAATAAACATCAGGGAAGCCAGGAAATCCATGTTTTTGAGGAATCGGTTGCTGTTGTTTATTCAACACGAAAAAGGATTTCAAATTCCATTGTTTCTGTCGAGAGCACCAAGGTTCAAATCAGAGCGTTGACCCTTGATCCGTATGCAACGAAGCACGGTTTCAGGAAAACTGACTGACATTTTGGTTTCATCGTCCTTATCTTCTCAGTGTCTGAAAGGCTTCAAAGTTGGAACAATGCTGCCCTGAAACAGTTTGGTCGATCGACCCTGGGCACACGAAGAAGGCGATCACACGAAACTGTTTTGAAAATATGTGGTTTCGGAGCTGTCAGCCACGAAGCAGGAGACCTCACGTGGTGGGCAATTCTCACACGCGGCATTCCGTCGAGCCGTGGAAAACGACATGAACATCACAATCGATTGTCAGAGTTGTCCAGTATGTGCACAAAGTAGGGGGGGGGGCAAATGAACTTGCAAAGCAATGAAACAAAGGGTTGGTTTACCCCCGCCTGTTTTCAGGACTTGTGCAAAATCTGAAATCCTGTCTGACTGAGGCCAGACTCTCAAAAATGTCCACATCTGTCTGCTGTGTTTTGTGCAAGAAGTCATCAATGACTTTGGTGCAAGGTGACACACCCTGCTCAGATCATTCGTATTCTTATGACAGGAGTGTTTTTTCCTCAAAAAAGTATTGCCCAAAAACCACAATTTAAGCAAAATCATGATTTGGCTGAGTCTTTCATGTCCAATCTGGGTTCCCTAAAAATTTACAAACAGTGGGGACTGTAAGTTTTGTGTGAAATTTCCACGTTCTCCTCAGGTATCTGCACTTTTTCTTATCCCAAAAGTTTTTCTGTGACAAACACCCTGTCTTCAAGAAGTTCTTCTTGTAGCCTCAATATTTTAATAAATTTCCATCAACTTTTCACTAAAATATCGCACAATACATGAACTTCACATTTGTGTCGTACTTATTGCCTCAGAAGGTACTTTGCATGTTGCATTTTGGATACGAGCAAACCTTCGTGAAATTCCTAAATCCTGCGAAAGAAAAGCTGCAGGTTTTGCTTGAACTCCCTGGTGTTCCAAAAAAGAGGGATGCCCAACAATGATCATGGTTTGTGTGGGTCACATAGTTTGGCATGCAGCCGTCTTTGGTGTTGATATACAGTGTTCACACTTTTTTCTGCCTCCTGACCTCCTTTTTCTCTCTTTCTTGACAAGCTTGCACAAGAACACACTTTTGCCTCAATTAGGCTGGGTCTTGGATCCCAGTAACCATCTGTAATGTCCAAGACGGCTGCCCCAAGCCTCAGGCAGTATCATGGCATATTGGTCCAAAACATTTTGGTAAATCTGTGGGCAAGTCAGGATCACTTGTGCTGCGACAATAGCAAGGTTCATTTTGGTAAGAAAACAGGATCAATGTTGTTTGACAATTCCCTTTTATTTGCATGTTGAATTTCCCGTGGGCCTTGAGGAAAATTAAGAGTTCAGTTTATTTGGAGTCACAGGAGGGCTCGTAAGCCAAGAGTTCATTTTGTTGTTGTTGGCGTTTGCATTACATATAGTTCATTTGTTGCTTTTGGTCAAAATAAATATAATGAAGGGTTCGTTTGTCCTCTCCCCACAATTCAATAGGATCTGAACTGTTGAATCTCTTCTGGAAAGAAAATAGGAACATGGCCTGTTCTTTGGCACAAGTACTCGTATGAATTCGGAGAACAGCTGAAAGGTGCGGTGGGCTTTTTGATCTTTGATCTCTTGCTGTTTTCCGCGGGTTCGGAAATGCTCACGACAGTGTATTTAAACTGCCTACCATCTGAGATGCGCCTGGTGTGACCCTCCACGATTTATTGCAACCCTTCAGAAGTGTGGAACATTGTCAATGACGTCAAAGCCATTGCCAGTGTACTCGTATTGAGGCTTGCGACGCGGTGATGCTCCCCAGGGACCAAGCACTCTGATAGCCAACAAAAATAACACCGAAAAAGCGAAAGGAAAAATCAACGTCGGGTGGGTTTGGTTTTCACAGGTCAAAAGGTATTTGTCATGAACTTCCCCTGAAGCTTCACTGCGCAGTCGCCCGGCCTCAAGCTTTGTTCTGACGAGCAAGAAGCTTCAGATTGACACGCCAACCCAGATCCACCTCGTGTTCAGAATGCTGTCAGCACGAACATGTTCGAAACTTTTCTCCTATTGACGTTCTTTCCCTCTCCTACAATCAGAATTGTTTCATCTGGTGCGTTGAGCCGTAAGTTCAATGACAATGAATTTGCCAATACGAACAACACAGGTCGTGAATGGCGCGTATGCGTATGGGCTCTTCACGAGAACAACAGCAGCACTTGACGCCATCGTCAGTACTCAAACGAGCCACACGTCGATAGAATCTAAAAAAGAAGTTCGAACGAAAGCGTTCGCATCCATGCATGCAAAATAAAACCTTCCTTTTTTCACAAGTACTGGTACGAATGCAATTGCATTGAGGGTGTCTTCTGGTCGTCAAAGCAAGCAAGTTGTTTGAACACTATTGGTGTTGTTTTCATAGATCTCTGTGGTAAATAATTCATCAGAGACTGAAGCTTTGACGAAGCTGATGAACGGGTGGGTGTGATCAACAAGAACAGTCAGAATCGTTGCTGCTGCTCATATCAGTCAGTCATATGAGTAATTCTTGAACCTGAGACACAAGCATGCGTCAAACACGAGGACTTTGGATGCTTGTATGTTATTTTGTGTTCCAGCGTGTTGCTGGTGAGTTGAACAGTCAACTGCTTTCTTTGAGAGTGAAAATTGACCTCGTGGGGACGAGGTTGCGATGCAAGGGATTCAAAATGTTTCACTCTGGTGGTCTTGCACTGAGTTGTGTTCCACTCAGGACTCTCGTGAGTCTTTTCCTCGTGCTATTTTCCCTATTATCCTCCTCTCATGGGACTTCTCCCTTGTGTCTCCCTGTTGTGTCTTTGTTTCACAAATATAGCTCAATAAGTTGAGTTGGAAGCGGCATACGAGCCAGAAAATCTTTGCGATTGTGTTGATTGGTGTGGCACGCAGTGGAGGAGCGAACGTTCCTTTGTGTTTTTCCAGGAGTCTTCGAGTTTGAATCATTCCAAGATTCCGCGTTGCTCTTCGACAATGACATCTACACAACCTGCAAGAGTTTTTCTGTTGGACAAGGAGGAAAGCTACTGATGATATTGTTCCATGTGAACAGTTCCTTGGTCACATCCACGCATGTACGTACAGATTCCACCTGGATTGGTGTTGATGGGTGCACCCACACCGGCTCCGCCTTCAACCAATAAAGAACCAACACGGCAGACTTGTTCTTGATGCTTCTCTACGTTTGGCTTTCTTGAACAAGACCGCGTGCACAGAAAATGTAACCCCCATTCCGAATTCTGTTCAAATGCCAGTGCGAAACATACGGTACTTTTTTCTTTTCTTTTGAAACGTGTCGTGCTTTCACGCTCAGCTCCAGTTGCAAATTGTCCTCTCTGGTCAACACAAATGTTCACAAGTGAACATATTTCACACTCGGGATTCTGTGTGCTCAAGAAAACTGTACAAATGCCGAGGAGAGAGCCTTGCCGCAACAACCAGTGAAACCACGTGTATGGTAAGGTGCTTTAGATTTTTAAAATCCCTTCTCTGGTGCTCCTCGTGTCTTTTTTGTGCCTGTGTTACCGGTAGTTGTACGGAATCGATTTCAGGTGCAATGTTACAAACACCAAGTTGGAACTCAAGTCAAATTTGAAATTTTGCTCGGTTTGCAAACCAACAGCTGGAGCGTTTGTGACTTGAAACTACAAACAGGTCAGTTCATAGAAAGGTAACATTTGTTCTGAGATTGTGTCTTCCCAAAACACCATCAATACCTCAGGACCGGGTCTGAAACCACTCCTCAGAACTGTTCGGCCTCGGTCAGAACCCACTCCCACTCATGCAGTCAGAACTACGAGTACACTGATTCTCTCGGCAACGCCAAAATGATTCCCGTTGCTCACAAACGGAGAGTTTGAGGGTTCGGACAGAAACTTCATGTGCATTTCTCACTTGATGGGTGGGTTTTGTTAACCAGGCAACAAAAACCTTCAACCCGACTGGGTTTCACACAAAAGAGGTAGTGTGAGTACCACTCTATGGATGGTTTGGTGGACAGACATGAATGCATTTTCTGAACCGCATGATTCCAAAATGTGAAGGTTGATAAAAGGCGGGCGGACATGCATGCATACGCTTCTGATCTCAAGTCAGATAATTTCACTGTTTCTCCTTGTTTTACCCGGGTCGTCGTCCTTGCGCCTTTGAGCTTTTTGGGCAAGGAAGGGTCCTTCAGCGGATAAAGTGTTGTCATGAAGACCATGCAGTCTTTCTGGAATTAAGGCACCGTGAATGCAGCCTGACCCTGCTTGAAATTCTTTCATTCATTCGTGCCTCAAATCATGACAATCATAGGTGTTATTTTGTCTTCCTTGAGGTAACAACCTTCCCTGGCGCGGGCCTTCCAGCTGGGTCACATCTCAGCAGCCTGTCACCAACAGGAACATGGACTCCGTGCTCAGCATTGGAGATCCAAATGCTCTTATTGTCCAGGGCAAGGTACGAGATATCCTGCTGAGGTTCATTCAGAATCTTTGGCAATCTGAGGAACACCAAATTTGCAGCTGTTTCAGGGTTGCTTGTTTTCTGTTTCACAAAGATAATTTACGGAGTACAAACTGATCTGGCCTCCAAACGGATCGTGGTTCTGGGGGACCTCTCAGAGGCCTGCATTTTCATACCGCACACTTGCGATTCTAACGGAGCGACTCTCACACTTTGGTTGAAGTTGCTCGACTGTCCAGATACCAAAGGGTATCTCACGTCAGTGACGGACATGTATGGCAGTCAGGGAATGAACCTGGAGTGCGGCAGCTCTTCATTAAAGTGGGTGTTTTCTCGTACAAACTTTATTGTGACCAACAAACGAATCCCTGTCGCATGTTTTTGATGTCCTGAGTATTTGCGAAACATTTCTGAACTCTTTCAGGTACCACCTGATGAGAGACACAGGTTACTTCGACATCGCAGGTCCCAAGCCTGGCAACAACGTCTGGATGCACCTGGGCTTGACCTACTTCTTGACAGGGACCACGTTTTATCAAGACGGATCTGCCTCAGTTTTGACAAATTCTGCTGTCAACACGGCTTTCACGTACAGTCCAGGAAACGGGAACGTGGAGGGAGGCAGGAAATTTTGGGGATTTGACGGGCATTACTCCAGTGTGGTTCTCGATGAACTTGCGGCGTGGAACAGAGTACTCACACAAACTGAAATTGAAGACATTTTCAACATGTAGATCTGAATCCAACGACATGTCACATGTCCTCTTGTTCTTGCAACAGGGAACACATTTCTCTTTGAAAGCGAATCACTTCTGTGTCTTTGTTCCCTCCTCTTTGACGATCACGCTCGTACGCATTCAGCAAAAAGCAAGAGACTGAACTTTTCAGCGATCCTTGTTTTGATCGAGGGTATTGATCTTGTACGCGAAACAATAAACCAGATGAGAGTTGTTGGAGATGGAGTGTGAAATATCACACCATCAAAATGGACCTGACTGGCCCCTCACTTTCGGTGACTCACCCAGAACAAGGGCCGCCACATTTGGTTCTTTGTTACTGAAAAGGAATCAACAAAGAAAATTACCACTGGTTTTCAAAAAAGGAACCAAGGACTCCATCGCGGGCATTGTCTGGTGGGCCCTTGGTGGAGGTGAACTCACCCAGATCTCTTGGTCTGTGGCCTCGTGATCTTGGTGAGTTCATCTCCACCTCGGCCCTTGATGAAGTCCTTTGATCCGCAAACAGATTATCAGCCCAGTGTGAGCATGCCAAACCTGTTCCCTCGGGGACAGTTGTTTTTCAAAGGTCAGTGGCAGATCCAAGGAGCCCATGGGATGCAACCTTCGTGTGTTGGTTCACGTGTTTTATTCGAAGTTGGCATTGGTTTCAATCCACTGAAGCAAGTCCCCGGCCCCCATCTGAGATGCATGGGACTCGGTTTTCAATTTCCTTGTGAATATACACAGAGCTTCTTTCTTGTTTCCCTGTTGTTTTGGTTGTGGCACAAAGCAACAACGTCTTCAAGCAAACAAGATGAAAAATTTTACATGGATCTCCTCCGCACTGGTGTTGACATGAAGAACACAATCTTCAAGACCCCTTTTGATAAACGTTCTTCAACGCCAGTGGTCTTTCCTTTGTTCATCAGCATTTACTCACAAACTGAATACCATCACAGCACGAAAAACCTGCAAAATAGGTCATATGGCACAGAGCTCTGGTTTTTGTTGTGCTTGGATGAATTTGCAAGAATTTGCTCACAAAATGTCAACGCAAACAACGTGCGAAATTGGCGAACGATTAATAGGGGCAGCGGAGAAAGGCCACGTCCAGCTCGTTGATTTGCTGATACAGTCAGGAGCCGATGTGAACCTCGTCAGTTGCGACGGACAAACTGCTTTGACACAAGCTGCCAAATATGGACATACGGAGTGTGTTGCGTTGCTGGTAAAATCGGGTGCAGATGTGAACTTCGTTCCTTTTGGAGGGTTTTCAGCTTTGGTGGCTACAATCATGTGTTCGCAGAACACCTGCTACGAACTGTTGTCTCAGGTCAGAGCCAAGGCAACAATTTCCAAGCATCTGACCAGCAAATCCAAAAGTGCCGTGTACCAAGCTTTACTCCGTGCCGCAGAATTTCGACAGCAAAGCGAACTGACACAGCTGCTCGAAGCTGGAGCCGATGTGAACTTATGGGACGCCAAAGGGAACACAGTGCTCATCACCGTGGCTGGATCCAAGCGCATGAAGAACCTGGACTGTGTCGTCTTCATGCTGAAGCACGGCGCGTGCATCAGCAAGTACAACGATGTGGGTCACAATGCGTTCAGGTACATTTTGAGTCAAGCGTCTGATGGTCCTGAAACAAGGCGGGGCGAACAGGATCTGGGAGGTTCCCTTTTTCCAAGACCGCGCCGAACCTCTGGCCGTTCCAAGAGACCAGGACCTCCTCCCCCCTCAATCAATTTGTCCCGCCAAGTTTTCTCCAAAGGCACAAACGTTGTCATTCCTGGAAGTTGAAGTTTTGCCCCCTGGCCCGAAAAATACGGTACAACTAATGTTGAGTCTCCGAGGCTCGGCCACCAGCCATGATCGAGATCGGCCCCACAACCTGATGCAGGGTCTGCTGGAGCGAACTCAGCGTGGACTCCCGATTTGCTGAAGTGGGACTTCACGAGTGGATCGATTTAGATTTTGAACTTGTTCACCTGGAAAAACGACGAAAACCACGCAGAATGGGAACTGACAGAAGTCGAACAAATTAATCATGGATACTGACGTGTTCTTTCACTTCAACTCACAGATGTCATGCCGCCAAGTGCAAATGGATCGACCGGCGCGTTTTGCTGCTTCTCCGAGCTGCTGGCGAAACCATCGGCCCACCTCACGTCGAGCGGTTCAGTGCGTTCGGAGACCCCATCACAGTGAACATTGCCGACTACATCGGACGAGCTGAAGCGGGAACCAGCCTCAAAGAATGTTGCAGAGAAACGATCAGAAATTATCTGCTGAGTCTGGATCCGCATTCGCATCTTTTCCACAGGGCTCCTCGCCTCGGACTGCCCAAGTCTTTGACTGCGTACCTGCTCTTGGGCTCCTCACTCGATGACAACTCGACCACCTGAGATTTTTGCTTGCAATAGAGCTGCGGGCGACGTTGTTGTGCGAAGTCCCTTCAGGGCGAAGCACCATGTGGTAGTGCAGTATATGGCAGGGTGGATGAAATGTCCCCTGCCCCCCTCCCCTCCCCCCAACCCCCTCTCCCCTGCCAGACCCCCCAGGGGGGTTCCCCCCGGGGGGGGGGGTCCAGCATGACTGGTGGAAGACAAGGAGGATAAGGAAGAATTGATGAACAAGGCAGAATTGACATTACCGACGCCGCAAGGGACTTCGCACTGCAGTTGCTTTGAGCACTGCTTCTTGTTGTGCAAATACCGACAAGCACCTCAGTGACGTGTTCCAAACTTCTCCTCACGCATGGAACGTGAACACTCTGGAATTCAAATTCGTCCACGGAAGCGTAATTTTTTTTTCCAACGGACGTGGGGATCTTCACTCATTTGTTACGCCTTTCGTTTCACAAGTTTGACGACATTTCCGCAAAATTGAATTGACAAGATTGGAGTCAGACAGTGCAGTGCCACTGAATGACACCAACCTGTGATTTATGTTTTGTTCTCGTCCGGATCATTTGAAAATGAAAACACCAACGCCGGTCCCTTTTCATTCGAATTGCTGGTGGCATTGTTCAAAACGCTGGAGCGTCCAGGAGGATCATTGGAATGAGAACAAAGAAAAGACTCACCCAATGCATGCGAAGCTTTTCAGGTCACTACAGTTCTACAGCGACGTGTGTTGTTTTTCCAAAATCAAACTTCAGAATTACTATTCGCTCAAACCCGGAAGAACAGTATCCTTGTAATCTCCGTTGTGGGACCGTTGTGGGAAATGAAATTTCAAAGCGTGAAATTTACATCCAAAAACGGACAGAACTATAATTTCACACACGCAGAGCGTTGATCTGATCGTGCAACTCGTTTGCTCGTTCTTGGATGCACAAGTGGAATCCGCACGCCGAAAAACAAGGCAAAGGTTTTCGGGTCTCAGAAAAATGATAAAATACTTCATTCTGATCGGCGTTGCTCTCAAAATGTCTCAGGGTATGAGTTAATGAATATTTGAGTAATTGTCAAGCAGTTCACAATCCCTTTCCGCCCTGCTGAAAAGGAAATCGGACAAGATTGCCGAACTGTTGGCCGATCTCTCTTGCAGGAAACGTGCGATGGAACATGGCTCCTGGTATCATGAAGACAGATATACTTTTCGATCTTGACTCACTCGTCAACAGCGAGAATGATTCGGCGTGTATGGTGGTTCGAGGAGGAATGGGAGAAGTCGAGAGGATAACCCCGATATTTGTAAACTCCACGTGTGTTAAAAGTGTAAGATGATTGTAGATTTTTTGTCAGTCCTTTCAGTTTGCAAGGAACTGGTTTCGTGTGAAACACAGTTGTAAATGTGTTGTGTGTTTTTACAGATTTTGTTGATGGTGATGTTGAAAGGTGTTGAAAACTGTACGGAAGTCGATTTTGTGTTTGTCCTGCGGCCTCATGAACTCTGCCCGAAGAGGCAAAGGTGTCGTGCATTCGCTGTTGGAGTATCCCAAAACAGCACAACTTGTCTTGTGAGTGAAGCCTTGTTCTCTCAATTGAGCAAACTAATGAGTTCGCGCAACATCTTCTTCAAGAACAGCGGTGCTTCATTTTCTGCCGTATTTTCTTTTCATGTACATGCAGGTGAAATGTCAAAAACCAACTTCAACAAACGAGGATGTCAGTGAACTGGAAATTATACACGGCATAAATCAAAGAAATTGGACTCTTTGCGGAATTTTCGTTCTGAATGGTTGTGGTTCAGTCTGTGCCAACACAAATTTCGCAAATCTAAAAAATACTGGTCAGTGTCTCTGATGTTCTGTGTTGCAGCTTGCAGTGCATCTGGGAGTTTGAATGCTCCAGCTGTCTCCATAAACATTGAATCAGGGCATTGCATTGAACTACAGGATCCAAGCCAACTGACCGACGGAAAAGTAAATTTTCTCACGTTCTTTGGGCCTGAAATTGTTGCACGTGTTGCAATTTTGTTGAATGTCTCCTTTTCAAGTCATTCCCTTCAACAGAATGGAATGGGCATTCGAACAAGCTCAGTTCTGAATTATTGGGCTGGAATATGCAATGTGAGTTCCGCTTGCATACTTGCACCTGAGACTTGCACGTACCTGGGAGGAACTTTCGCTGTCTGGGTGCAGCTGATTCGAGACTGCGAACGTTCCTGGTCTGGATGGGCCACTTCTGTGGAGGCAGATTTCAGCTCGAGTGGGATTCTTCTTTGGTGCGAAAAAGCAAGGAGTGAAAATTTGTTCGGGTGAGTCAATTGAAAGCTTCATCAGCCGTGGTGATGTGGGTGCGTCTTGCTCTGTCTGTCTCTCCCACGGACTGCAGCTCAACATCTTCAAATTGGCTGCAGGTACAACCTGGAGCTCACAACCGTCTACCACGAGTTGTTGGTCGAAGCACCCGCTTTAAACACATGGGTGCATGTTGCTGTAACGTACAAGGAGAAAACCATGCTTGTGTTTCATGACGGCATTCTTGAAGGGGAACAAACTGAAATACCGGCACCTTATGACGTTCCAACTGGTCCCAAAGATCTCGAATTCGGCAGGAAGTTCGTGGGTAAATTCGTGTACATTTCGAGACACTCCCTTTTTTCCTTCGTGCAACAACATACAGTCTTTTGGGCTGAAATCACGAGCGTTTTGTCTGCTTACAGGAAAGGACCAAGATTACACAAGTGTCAAAGTGGACGAACTGGTCATGTGGAACCAGGCTCTGACTCCCAGCGAAATTCAGACTCTGTTGTTCCTGGGATTTGACCTTTGGCAAAGTTTTGGAGAAGAACGAACGTGAGAACGTGAATGTTCACCCGGTAGCTCTGTGTACGGATGAAGGGGTGGGGTGGGGTGGGGTGGGGTGGGGT